>Ga0209335_10000883_pt1 | contig 35805 bp, 34 predicted proteins | sample COG_09_FD_184753 | JGI IMG/M metagenome (GOLD analysis project Ga0209335, IMG submission 184753) | Pelagic Microbial community sample from North Sea - COGITO 998_met_09 (SPAdes) (version 2) | ecosystem: Environmental > Aquatic > Marine > Neritic zone/Coastal water | place: Helgoland, sampling...
GTTGATAGGCTGGATGTGGAAGCGCAGTAATGCGTGTAGCTGACCAGTACTAATAGCTCAATTGGCTTGATTTATGCACTGAAAAAAATTTTTAAAAACGATATATATATCTAATGAAAAATGTAAAATTCCCTAAAGAAGTTTCTTCTCAAAAAATAAGAGAATTTTTCAAAACTAAAGGGTTAAGTGACCTTTTATTAAAATCTAATAAAACAAAAAAAAAAGTTAATCAGTTAATTTATAAAAAGACCTTATCTCCTGAACTTAAGGATCTTTATAGACTTTATCAGTTTGTCTTTTTGAATAAAAGGATAACGGCCTTAGAATTTGGATCAGGCTGGAGTTCGATTATTTTATCACTAGCTTTAGATGATTTGAAAAAAAAATATGAAAAAAATGTGGAAACTTTAAGAAGGAATAATCCTTTTGAACTTTTTGTTTTGGAAAATGAGAAAAAATATTTAGAAATTTCAAAAAAAAAACTTAAAAAGTTTAATTTTAAAAATAAAATTAAGACTAAAATAAATTTTGATATATCAAAAGTTAAAATGACAAGATTTAATGGATACATTTGCACAGAATATGAAAAACTTCCAATGTGCAATCCAGATTTTATTTATTTGGATGGACCCAATCCATTTAACACTGATGGAAAGGTAAATAACATCTCTACAAAACACAAAGATATGATGCCTATGATTTGTGATATTTTAAAGTTTGAATTTTTTTATACTCCAGGGACAATAATCGTAACAGACGGTAGAAGTGCTAATGCAATTTTTCTTAAATTGAACTTTAAAAGAAAGTGGCTTCACAAACATGATATAAAACATGATCAACATATTTTTTATTTAGATGACCCTTGTTTGGGTAGGTATAATAAACTTCAATTGGCATTTTATAAAAATGAAAAAAAATCTCATAGAAAAAAGAAAATTAATTAAACATTTAAAAAAGTTAGGAGTTAAAACAGGTGATACTGTTTTAGTTCATTCAAATGTAAGTGATATTGGTTTAGATAAAATTGATTTAAAAGCATCTATTGACATTTTACACAACTCATTAATTTCTGTTACTGGAAAAACTGGAACAATATGCGTTCCATCTTTTTATTGGGAATTTGATAAAAAAAGAATTTTTGATCTAAAAAAATCACAAGTTACTCCAAATATAGGCATTTACTCTAGGTATGTAACTGGTTTAAAAAGTTCTATAAGAAGTTTGAATCCTATAGCTTCAATATCTGCAATAGGTAAAAATGCAAAAAAAATATGTAATCGAAAAACTGCTTCGGCATACGGTATAGACTCACCTTTCGACATTCTTACTGATCTTAATGCAAAAATGTTATTTCTTGGGGTTGATTTAAGGTATATGACTTATGTTCATTATGTTGAGCAAAGAGTTGGTATACCTCATAGATACTTCAAGCATTATGAAGGAAAAATTATAGATAATAAAAAAAAAATAAATTTGCCAATTATAGGCTTTGTAAGGTTTAGTAATAAAAAAATTATGAATGATATTGTGGGAAATAATAAAAAATTTTCAGGAAAAAAAATACTAAAAAAAGTTTCACACAATGGTAAAAAGTTGTATTCAATTGAAACAAAAAAAATTTTTGATTTTTTAAAATTAAAACTTCAAAAAAATTGTTTTTATTTATTAGAAAAAAAACCAAATTTATAAATGTTAAAAGTATCTAAAAAGACAATATCAGAAAAATTTTTTGATAGTGGAAGTATCTTTTTAAATTATGAGAATAAAAAAAATATTTTAAAAGTAGACATTAAAAAAATCAAAAATGAATTTAATAAAAAAGGGATTTTATTGTTAAGAAATTTTGATTTAGATATAAAAAAAATAAACCAATTCACAGATAAATTTACGATTGCTTATGCAAATGATGCAATAAGAAGAAAAAAAAGATTTAATAAAAATAATATAAGAAATGTTGATAGTGGATTAATGAGAATCGATCTTCATAGTGAGGCTAGCTTTTCCCCATCAGTACCAGATATTATTTGGTTTATATGTCTAAAGCCGCCGATAAACAAAGGTGGAAGAACAATTATATGCGATGGAGTCAAGCTTTGGAATAGCTTGGCATTAGATACAAAAGAGTTTTTTCTAAAAAATTTAATAAAATATAAATTGAGCATTCCATTTGAAAATAATATTTTTAATAAAAAAAGAAGAAAATGGCTTTTGCCCTATCCAGGTGTAGAAAATTGCTTTATTGATTATAAAAAATCAAAAATTGAATTCGATTATTCAAGATATGCTGTCAATCGAACTAGATACATAGATCAATTGTCGTTTGCAAATCATTTATTTGTTACATTAAAATCAGAACCGCAAATTTTAAAAAGATCATTAAAAAATGGAAAAAAAATTCCAAAAAAAATTTTGAATGAAATTAAAAATAAATCAGAATTATTAACATACAAACATAGTTGGAAGAAATATGATATGTTTATGATTGATAATAATAGATTTTTACATGGTAGAGAAGAAATATCAAAAAATGATGTAAGAGATATTGTAATTATTCAGACACTTAAAGCAAAATTTTGAAAGAATTTAGTTTGCTCTTAAAAAGTTTAATGACGAAGAAACATCAGGATTAAATATATTTGGTTTCCTAATGTACATTATGCTACTGCCACCCATAGCCATATTCCAGTTGGTTTTATTTTTTAAACACAAGTAAAGCAACCGATAGTCTAAATGTAATTCCAAATTATATTTAATTTTAATATTGTTATTTGGAATTAAGTTAAATTTTTCTCTAACTTTTGATGTTATTTTACCCCTTTCTGAAAGTTTTAAATTTTTGTAAGTAAATATTTTGATCTGATAATTATTTTTTAAATTTATTTTTTTTATAATATTTAAATAATTTTTTTGGGCTTTTTTAAAAATATTCGATAAATTAAAGTCAGTTTTTATTTTCTCAAAGTTATAGACTTTTGATCTTAAAATTTTTTCTTTTGATTTTGATAATATTGAATTATTGTTTTGATCAATTATTTGTATTTTTTCTTTTGTTACTTTTAGTTCTCCAGCATTATCTATGTTTAGAACATTGTATTTTTTTTTTGAAAAAAAGTTATATGTCTCTGTATCAGTAGGATGAGCAACATACTTTTGTAATGGATAAAACTTACCCGATATACAATAAGCTCCTCCAGCAGGTATAAAATTTTTTACTTTTAAAATTTTTAAAATTTGAGCTGCCCTATTTAAAGATTTACTAATTATTTTTTTCTTTTCTAGATTTCTATTAATATTTAAGAAGCATTGAGGATATTCAGACGCTGATCGTGGACCAACGGCAGCTATATCTATTTTTCCATATTTTTTTTTTGTAATTTTAAATATCTTTTTAAATGACTTTTCACTTAAAGGATTGTCTACATTATTATAAAAACAAATTTTATTTTTTTTGTCATAAACAATTATTGATGAGTCTAAGTCATAAAAAATCTTCGTTTTAATTCCCGAAGAATTTGATTGATCAGAGGGGACCAGAGTTAACTCCATATCTTTTGTGTTGTAAGATTTCCAAGGATCTATTTCTATTACATTTTTATAGCCTAAATTATTTAATTTTTTTTTTAGTCGTCTATCTGGAAATTTTTTTATAATTATTTTTGTATTTTTTTTTTTGAATTTTTTTAAGATATTTTCATCATAGTGATCAGAGTGAAGATGACTAATATAAATAAAATTTGGGTTGAGTTTATTTAGAATATTTTTATTCCCACTTATATTGGGATAGGACCAAGTACATGTACCATTCATATTTCCAATCCAAGGATCTAAAACAACTTTTTTAGAATTAATATTTAATTCAAAAAATGAATTGTTAAAATGTTTAATTTTCATTTAAATCTAATAATTTAATAATTTCAATTTTTTATGGTAATTAACTTCATGAACTTTTAACAATTTTTTTTCAGAATTTTTTGTAAAATGTTTGTATTTAGATTTTTTTTTATTCACATGCTTCATTTTAACTAAGTAATCCTCGATAATTAATGTGTCAATGGAACCATTTAACAGGTGTTCAAGTGCTTGATGAGGGTGGCCAACAGTCGAAATTCCATGTCTATTAAAACTAGTATTTAATAGACAGTAAGTATCTGTTTTTTTTCCAAATAAATTAATTAGCTCCCAGAAACTTTTATTAGTTTCCTTTTCAACAACTTGAGCTCTAGAAGTGCCATCTACATGCACTCCAGCTGATGCTATCTTTCTAAAAAGCTTATTCGACTTAGGAGAGGTTTGCATATAGGGAGATTGTGACTTCTCATCAAAATATTTAGAATATTTTTCTTTTAATACAGCTGGTGCAAATGGCATAAACCAATCTCTTCTTTTAATTAAATTATTTATTTTAACTTTAGAAATCAAATTTCTTGGATCTGCTAAAATAGACCTATTACCCAAAGATCTTGGCCCGTATTCTCCTCTTCCTCTAAATACCCCAACTATTTCACCTTCAATAATTTTAGATACGATATATGAATTGGTTTTATTTCCAAGTTTTTTGAAAATTATATTATCGTTATTTGATAAAAGTTTTTGTATCTCTTTTTTTTTAAATGATGGGCCCAAAAAAGGAGTGAGTCCAAGATTGGAAAAATATTTTATATTTTTAAACTTTTTTTTAAGCTTTAGATATTGATTAAAGGCTAATCCTAGTCCCAGACCCCCATCTCCTGCTGACATCGAAAAAAAGATTTTTTTAAACTTTGTGTTATCTATTAGGAATTGGTTAATAGCAACATTATGGAACAGACCACCCACACAGATCAGATTTGAATTTTCCTGGTTTCTTAAATTAAAATTTATAAAGTTGATTAATTTATCTTTTACAATTTGCTCACCTGTTTGAGCAACATCTGCTGAAGAATATTTTTTAGTTATTTTAAGCATTTCATTATTTGAAGGACTGGTATTTAGATATTTATGAAGAGAAAAATTTTCAAATTTTACATTTTCAAAATTCGGCTCAGATTTTTTTCTTGAACAAAAAAATATTGGATTTTTGTTTTTTTTAATTTTGAAAAATTTTTCAAATTTTTTGTAAAGCTCAGTGTTTAAACGACCGTAGCTTGCAAATCCTGAAGTTTTACCATTATCGACACCAAAACCTAAAGTATCAGTTAAAACAGCATGAAAACCAGCTAATCCAGTATTTTTTTTTGAGGAGAATAATATTTTGAATTTATTATTTATGTATTTACCCAGTACGAGATTTCTTTTATCATAGCCGTCTCCCCCTCCATCGATAGATAAAACATATGAATTTTTAAAATTTGAAGAATTTTTAGCCATGGATATGTGTGCCTCATGATGTGGAAGACTCGAAATATTATTTTTAATAAAGGAATTTAATTGAGAGTGCTTACATACTTTTAATTTATCACAAAACAATTGTTTCATCATAATTTTAGGCAAAAATTCTTTAGGACATGTAAAAACCCATTTATTCACATTTTTAGGTTTTATTTTTAATTCTTTGAGCCCGGCAATTAAAGATCTGTATGGAAATGCAGTTCCATCATCAAATTTATATCCAAAAAGTTTTTTTTCTTCACACGCAAATATTTCTGTATCTTTAATTACTGCACAATTAAAATCATGACTATGAGGATGGTGATCATAAGGGGTTGGATAAATACCTACTACAATAGTCATAATGAGTTGCTTATACTACCATAGTTCATTTCTTGTCTATTAATTTATTCAAGTAAGTAAAAATCAATAATTACTGATTTTATTATATTATGTTATATCCTTAGAGTATTTATGAATTTTTACATTAGAACCAATGCAAATAAAAAAATTGGACTTGGTCACTTATCGAGATCATTAAAATTAGCAGAACATTGTTCAAACAATGGACATAATGTAGAAATAATTTTAGATAGAAAAGAAGAATTATTAAAAAACTTCTTTAGAAAAAAAATTAAATTTACTTTTTTGTATAAGAATAAAAAATATTTGAATGAAGCGCTAGATATAGAATTATTAAAAAAACACATCAAAAAAAACTCAATAATGATTTTAGATGATTATAGGTTTGGATATGTATGGCAAAAAAAAATTAAACAATATACCTCTAAACTAATTTTGATCGAGGATCAAAATATTAAGGATAGTTTTGCTGATATTTTGATTAATTCAAACCCAAAATTTCTTGATGAAAAAAATTATGTTAATAGGAATAAATTTTCAAATGCTGTTTTTCTACTGGGCCCCAAATATGCAATTGTTAATAAAATTAAAAAAAAAAAATTTTTATCAAACAAAAAAAATATAACTTTTTACCTGGGGGGATCTGGAGATTTAGCTCATATTCATCGTATTATTAATAATTTGAAAGAAGTTATTAATAAGAAGAACTTTGTTTTAAATATAATTGTTGGACCTTTAAGTAAAAACATTGATAAAATAATTTCTTTAAAAAAGAATATAAAAAATCTAATTATTCATAAAGATAAAACTAATTTAACAGATATTTTGAGATCTACAGATATTTTAATTGCTAGTTCAGGAATGATATTGGCAGAGGCAGCAATTTATAAAATACCTTCAATTTGTTTCCAATTGTCGCCTAATCAAATAATAGAGGACAAGTACTTAGAACAAATTGGATATTATATAAATTTAGATAAAAAGTTTTTAAGTGATCACAATAATTTAAAAAAATTAATTTACAAAATTTTATCTATCAGTCTTCGATTTAATAAAATATTTCCATCAAAGTTCAACATTGACACAAATGGGGTATCTAGAATTTTCAAAGCAATAAATAGTAATAATTTATCTGACAATAATTCTTTATCTGATTTAAAAAAAAGGGAATTTAAAGTAGTAAATGACACTTCAATTAATAGTTATTTAACAGCACGGAATTTATTAATGAATAGAATTAATTCTTCAAATAAAAAAAAAATTAACAAAATAGAGCATTACTTGTGGTGGCTGCAAAGTAAGAAAAACATCACTACCGTGACTCAAAACAAAAAAAATCTTATGTTTATTAGAAATGATATTTTAAAACTAAAAAATGTTTATTATTGCCTGAATGGTTTTGTTGTTGCTAATAAGGCTATAAATGGCCTTGATGTAATATGGGGTTTAAAAAAGAATTTAGATTATTTAAATCAAAAATATAGAAATTTGATTTTATTAAGTGTAGTAAAAAAGACAAATAAATTTGCAAATATGCATACAAAATTTCTTAACTACTATTTATACGACAATAGATCCAAACAAATAAATAAAATCTTAAAAGCTAGATTTAAAAATTTGGAAAAATTAAACGTTTATGTAAACAAGCAGAAACCTTCATATGAATTTTAAGATAGGAAAAAAAAAAATAAGCCAAGATGGAAAATGTTTTATCGTTGCTGAGATGTCGGGAAACCATAATGGTAATTTTAAAAAGGCAGTTAAGATAATGAAAATGGCTAAATTAGCTGGAGCTGATGCTATTAAACTTCAAACGTATAAAGCTGATACTATAACCCTAAATTCTAATAAAAAGGATTTCAAAATAAAAAATCAATCACCTTGGAAAAAAAAAAAGACCTACTGGGATTTGTATCAAAAAGCATCTACACCATGGGATTGGCATAAAAAGTTGTTTCAAATTGCAAAAAAAATTAAAATTGAAATCTTCTCAAGTCCATTCGATGAAACTGCGGTGGATTTTCTAGAAAACTTAAATTGCAAAGCTTATAAACTTGCATCACCAGAAATAAATCATATTCCATTAATTCAAAAAATAGCACAGACGAGAAAACCAATAATTATTTCCACTGGATTGAGTAATTTTAATGATTTAAAATTAGCGGTGAAGACAATAAAAAAGTTTCATAATAAAATTGCAATTTTAAAATGCACATCTTCCTATCCTGCTAAGTATGAAGAGTTAAATCTTAAAACAATGACTGAAATTAAAAAAAATTTTAATTCTATTATTGGCTTTAGTGATCATACAAAAGATGAGATTGCAGCTCTTACATCAGTTGCTCTAGGAGGTAAGATTTTGGAAAAACACTTTAATTTGAAGAAAACAAAGTCTGTAGATGACTTCTTTTCTATGGATTATGAAAATTTTAAAACCATGGTAATTAAAATTAGACAAATTGAAAAGATTATGGGTAAAATTTCATACTCTCCGTCAAAATCTTCCAAAATTCATTATGCTGGTAGAAGATCTATCTATGTTTCAAAAAACATCAAAAAAGGTGAAAAAATTTCAAAAAAAAATATAAAAGTTGTGAGACCAAATTATGGATTACATCCAAAATTTTATTATGATATGATAGGAAAAAAAGCTAAAAAAAGTTTATCCATAGGTACAAGATTTAAAAAAAGTTATGCTAGATAATAAAGTTGTATTATTGACAGGAGGAACCGGTTCATTCGGCAAGGGGTTCATTAATGAAATTGTAAGAAAACACCCTAAAATTAAAAAATTGATTATTTATAGTAGAGATGAGTTAAAACAATATGAATTATCACAAAAATTAGACCTTAAAAAAAATAAATTTTTAAGATTTGTAATTGGTGATGTGAGGGATAAAGATAGATTGAATTTTGCATTCAAGGAAGTTGATATAGTTATACATGCTGCAGCATTAAAACAAGTTCCTACAGCAGAATATAATCCTTTTGAATTCATTAAAACTAATATATTGGGAGCACAAAATATAATCGATTGTGCAGTTAGCTCAAATGTTCAAAAAGTAATTGCATTGTCAACAGACAAGGCTACTGCTCCGATTAATCTATATGGTGCAACTAAATTATGTTCAGACAAATTATTTGTATCTGCAAATAATATAGTAGGTAAAAAAAAATTAACTTTTAGTGTAATTAGATATGGTAACGTTAATGGTAGTAGAGGTTCAATCATCCCATTTTTTTTAGAGCAAAAAAAAACAGGCCTGTTAACGATAACCGATCCTGAAATGACTAGGTTTAGTATTCATTTACAACATGGCATTAATATGGTTCTTAATGCTATTAGAGTTAATTTATCTGGAGGGGAAATTTTTGTCCCAAAAATACCCTCTTTTAAAATTTTAGATTTAGCTAAAGCCATTTGTCAAAAATGTAAAATCAAATATATTGGTATTAGACCGGGAGAAAAAATTCATGAACAAATGATTACTGAAAATGATAGTCTAAATACATTTGAAGGAAAAAAAGACTATGTTATTCTTCCATCACATGATCAAGTTAGAAGAAATTTTTACTTAAAAAATAAAGATTACAAACCTGTTAAAAAAGGTTTTTCATATGACTCAAAAAATAACAATACTTTTTTGAGTATTAGAGAGTTAAAAGAAATAATAAGTCTCTTTGAAAAATAAAATGATAAACTATGCACAACATTCTATTTCCTCAAATGATATTAAAACCGTCTCACAAACTCTAAAATCAAAGTTTATCACCCAAGGATCAAAAGTTAATAAATTCGAGGAAATTTTAAAAAAAAAATGTGGCTCAAAATTTTCAGTTGCTGTAAATAGTGCCACTAGTGCTTTACATTTATCATGTCTAGGTTTATCAATTTCAAAAAATGATATTGTTTGGACTTCACCCAATTCTTTTGTAGCATCAGCAAATTGTGCACTATTATCTGGTGCTAGTGTAGATTTTGTTGATATTGAACTTAATACGTTCAATATTAGTCCGATTGAATTAGAAAAAAAACTAGTTTTAGCAAAAAAAAAAAATAGATTACCCAAACTTTTAGTATTAGTTCATTTTGCTGGTCTCCCATGTAATTTAAAAAAAATTTATGCTTTATCTAAAAAATTTAAATTTAAAATTATAGAAGATGCCTCACATGCTTTAGGAGCAAAATATGAAGGTGGCCAAATTGGTGACTGTAGATATAGTGATGCAACTATTTTTAGTTTTCACGCATCGAAAATAATTACAACAGCCGAGGGGGGAGTAATTTTGTGTAATTCGAAAAAATTATACTCAAAAATTAACTCATTAAGGACACATGGAATAGTTAAAAATATTAACGAAAATGGAAAAATTAAAAAAGATTGGTTTTATCAGCAAAAATATTTAGGTTTGAATTATAGAATGAATGATATTCAGGCATCTTTGGGCATATCTCAAATAAAAAACCTTAATAAATGGATAATAAAAAGAAATCAGATTGCTTCTTATTATCAAAAAAAATTAAATTCAAAATATATAAGTTTTCAGGAAGTTAAAGGAAAAATTACCTCAAGTTATCATATATTTGTCATATTAATTAATCACCCAAAAATAAATAGAAACAAAGTATATAGATACTTACAGTCAAAAAAAATTTTTTGTAATGTTCATTATATACCAATATACAGACATCCATTTTATAAGAAACTAGGTTTTAATAAGAAAAAATATTTAAATTGTGAGAAATATTATCAAAGAACTCTTACAATTCCATTATACCCAGAACTTAAAAAAAAAAGTATAGATTTAATAATCTATCATCTTAACAATATTCTCAAATCTTGAAATGAAAGAAAATATTCTTTTTGTTTCTAGGCCATCTAATGGTGTTTATAGAGCAATTAATTTGGCATGTTGTAATCATTTAGAAAAATATTCAGACACAAAATGTAAAGTTGTTTTTTTTAAAAAAAAATTCCCATCAATTCATTTCTTGTTTTTTTTTCTTAAGAATATTTTAAACTTATCTTTTTTAAATAAACATAAATATCTAAATTTGATTTATAGAAAATGTGATATTGGTAGACACGCTACTGCAATGACTTATAGAGATATAAGTACATATCACTCAAATTTTTCGAAAAGTTTGAATTTATTAAAATATTTTTTTTGGTCAGGTGTGATTGTTGATCATGCTTATAAGATTGTTGATAAAATAAAAGGTGGATATATTGACCATTGTGGTTATTTAAATGGATTGTATTTTAGAGTTTTTGCACTTAAAAAAAAAATTATATATACAAATAATCATCCTAGGGGTTTATTTTTTATTGATTTTTCAAAAAAAAAAAACTCGAAACTAAATAAAAATGAGAATGCCATAAGATTGTTTAAACCAAAAAAATCTTTCAATACAGCAAAAGGAAGAAAAAAAATTAATCAATTTTTAAAAAATCCAAAACTAATACCTTGGATGAGTACAACAAAATATAAAGACATTAATATATTTCATAAAAATTTGTCAAATTATGACTATGTTGTTTACTGTCATTCATTTGTAGATGGTAATTTATGGTTTGGAAATGATGGTTTTTCAAACTTAAGAGATTGGTTAGAATTCACTTTGAATGAATTGCATCTAAATAATTCAAGAGTAATTGTTAAGGCTCATCCAAATTTTTATAATAATATAATTGGTGAATATGCCCAAAATGATAAAAAAATATTTGAAGAAATAAAAAAAAAATATTCTAATACTAACTTTATATTTATTAATGAGCCAATAACCAATTCACAATTTCTAAATAAGATAAATAAAAAGTCTATTCTTATTTCACATCATGGAACTTCTTTATTAGAGTGTTCAGTCAAAAATTTCAAAAGCATATGCTCAATGTCAACAATATGGAATCCATCGTTTAAAATTTCAAATCAATGGTTTAATCCATCAGGATATAAGAATATTTTAAAATTAAAATGGAATAATTTAAAAAAACCAAACCAAAAAGATCTCAATGTCGTTTTACATCAATTAACTATGAATAAATTTGCTTTTTGCGGAAAGTATCATTTTCATAAAATAATTTGTAGACATTACGGTATTGATAATTTGAAGTTTCATTCAGGTGGACTTGTCAAATTAATGAATAATTCAAATAAAGAAAGTATAAAAAAACTAGCAATAAAACTCTCAAGGAATATAGAAAATATTCATTTGTAGAGAGATTGATATTTTATTTTAGCCAATTTAATATCTTCTTGGTCATCTATATCTTGTACTTCAGAATTACTTAATATTAAACTAGACGATTTACCATTAAAAGTATTTTTATATTTCAAATAACTAGAAGCTTTCCCCCAATAAAACTGACCGGCGTCATGATATATTTTAGAAAATTTTTGACTATTAATATTGTAGTTTTTTTTATTAATCATATAAATTTTTTTTTTATTAATTTTTAAACCTCTTTGAGGTGGGTACGAAAATTGAGCAACTGGTATTACAAAATCAGATTTATTTTTCGATAAAATCTTATAAGATTTTATTAGATTTTTATAATTTATAAGAACTGCTGTAGGTAAAATACAACAAACATTATCGAACATTATTTTTTTTTTTAAATGTTTTATTGTTTTTTGAATAACAGAATGGATTGTGACTGACCCATTTGAGAGATATTTTTCTCTTACTAGATAACTCACATTATATTTTTTTGCTAAATTAATTATTTTTAGACTATCAGTGGATATAAAAATTTCTGAAAAAAGGTTACTTTTTTTTGCCGCATAAATAGCTCTAAAAATTAATGGTTTACCAAAGAAACTAGTTATATTCTTATTTTTAATTCTTTTACTTCCAGCCCTTGCCGGTATGATACAGATATTTTTCATATAAATAATTATAATAGGCTATATTTGAATTTAAATTGTAATTCAAGTAATCATGACAACTATTACATTAATTATATAAATAACAAGAAATGAACTTTATAAAAATTTCAAAAAAAGACTTTAATAAAGTTGCGTTAATAACGAAACAAGAAAAAAAAATTACTTATAAAGAATTATATTTTGAGTCAGAAAAACTAAAAAAAAAATTTAAAAAAAGATCTTTAGTTTTTTTGTTAGCAGGTAATAATCACGAAACTATTGTCAGTTATCTTTCGTTATTAAAAGGTAAATGTGTAATTTTTTTCTTGGACCAAAATATAAATCAGAATTATTTAGATAGTTTGATAAAAAGTTATAAACCTAATTATATAATAAAGGGTAATTCACAAGTACTAAAAGATTACTCGTTTAGTTTTAGTTATGAAAATCTAAGCTGTTTTAAGCAAAAAAAATTTACTAAACTAAACTTACATAAAGACTTAGTAATTTTATTAACAACATCTGGTAGTACAGGAACAAAAAAACTTGTTAGACAATCTTATAAAAATTATGTTTCCAACACAGCCAATATAATAAAAAAATTAGGAATTAATAATAGATTATCAACTATTACTACTTTACCGATAAGTTATACTTTTGGTTTATCGATAATAAATACTCATTTAAGTACTGGATCGAAAATTATTTTAAATGAAGACTCTATTTTACAAAAAGATTTTTGGAAAAAATTTTATAAACACAAACCTTCTATTCTATATGGAGTGCCATATACTTATGAACTATTCTCTAAGATTGGTTTTGATCGAATTTTTCAAAATGGATTGAAAAAAATTGCACATGCAGGAGGTAGATTATCAAAAAACCTTTTTCTAGAAATAACTAAATTTTCTGAAAAGAAAAAAATAAAATTTTATAGTATGTATGGTCAGTCTGAGGCTACAGCAAGAATCTCAATATTAGATACAAAATATATAAAAAGAAAAATCAATAGCATAGGAAAAGCATTACCTGGAAGTAAATTTATTCTAAAAGACGAAAATAAAAATCCTATAAAAAAAGATAATGAACCTGGTATTTTATATTATTATGGTAAAAATGTTTGTTTAGGTTATGCACAAAATTATAAAGATTTAAAAAAAGGTGATGAAAATAAAAAATTTATAAACACTGGAGATATTGCTTATTATGATAAAGATAATTTTTTTTTTATTGTAGGAAGAAAAAAAAGAATGACAAAAATTTATGGTCATTCGGTCAATTTAGATGAAGTTGAGATGATTATTGAGAAATTAGGATTTAAAATTGTTTGCCAAAATGTAGATGATCAACTAATTTTAAATTTTGATAATAAAAGAATAAATAAAGATTTAATTAAACAAACTTTAATTAAATTATTAAAATTGAACCCTAAAAATATTAATTTTAATTTTGTAGAACAATTTAATATGAATGAGTCTGGTAAGATAATTTTTAATGATTAATTTAGATTTAAACCCATATAGTTTTGATAAAAAAACAAAAGAAAAATATTTTTCAAGTGAAGTAAATAAACTTACAAAATACCATTATAGTAAATCAAAAGATTACAAAAAGATAATAGACTCTTTTGGTTATAATAAAAAAAAAGATTATGAATTAAATGATTTACCATTTGTCTCTACAAGAATATTTAAAGAAGTTGATTTGCTCAGTATTAAAAAATCTGAAATATTTAAAATTTTGAGATCATCTGGAACCTCTGGAAGCGTTCCATCAAAAATTTTTTTAGATAAAAAAAATGCCAACGAACAAAGAAAAATTTTAAATAAAATTTTTTCATATTCTGTATGCGATCAAAGGTTACCAATTCTAATTATTGGTAAAAAACCTAAATTCGATAAGTTTAGTTTTGATGCCAAAACTGCAGCAATCTTAGGTTTTTCAATATTTGGGTTTGATCATCATTACTTTTTAGATCAAAAGGATCAATTTAACGAAGCTGAATTTAATAATTTTTTTGAAAAATATCAGAATAAGAAATTTTTAATCTTTGGTTTTACAAGCGACATATATTTAAAATTTTTAAACAATAAACAATTTAATAATAAGATTGATCTTAGTAATGGTATACTTTTGCATGGGGGTGGATGGAAAAAACTAGCATCTTTGAATATTTCAAATAAAAATTTTAAAAAAAAAATTTTGGATAAATTTAATTTAAAAAAAGTAATAAATTATTATGGTTTAATTGAGCAAGTAGGATCAATTTTCTTTGAATGTTCCAAATGTAATGTTTTTATTTGTTCAGATTATTCTGATTTAATTATTAGGGATAGAAATTTAAATCCTATAGAAAAAGGTATTGGTTTTGTTCAGTTAATGTCCTTAATCCCAACAAGTTATCCAGGTCATAATATTCTTACTGAAGATTTAGGAGAGATAGTAAGTGTTAATGGTTGTGATTGTGGAAAGAAGGGCAAAACGTTTAGAATTCACGGGAGAATTTTAAATTCCGAAATTAGAGGATGTAGCAATGTTTAATAATTTTAATAGTGAAATATCTTTTTTAGTAAATGGAAAAATTTCGAATAAAGAAATTGAAGAAACTTTCAATGAAAATACAATTGAATTTTTAAGCTGTTTTTCAAATAATCTTATTAAAGATATTAATTGCAGAAAATATTCAGACTTAGTGTCGTTATCATTTTGGTGTTCAAAGAGAAATTTATCTCAATTAAGAAAAAAATACAAAAAAAAAGAATTAAGGTTAGGTAGAGGATTAGTCTTTCATATAACACCCTCCAATGTTCCAACAAACTTTATTTATTCATTAATATTTGGTCTTATTTCTGGCAACTCAAATATAGTTAAAGTTCCAACAAATGAATTTAAGCAGATTGATTTAATTTGTTTTCATTTAAATAAACTCCTTAAAATGTCAAAATTTAAATTTATTAAAAATAAAGTTATGATTATTAGATATGACTCAAAAAAAAAAGATATAACTGATTATATTTCTAATATTTGTGATTTGAGAGTTATTTGGGGTGGAGATGAAACAATTAATTCAGTTAGAGAGTCTAAGATTAGACCACATGCAACAGATATTACATTTGCAGATAGATACTCATTTACAATTATAAATTCAAAAAAAATTCTTAAATTAAATGAAATATCAATTCTCAAATTAGTAAAAAATTTTTTTAATGACACTTTTTTAATGGATCAGAATGCATGCACGTCTCCGCATATTATAATGTGGTTAGGAAACAAAGTCGATAAAATGAAAGCTTCAAATATATTTTGGAAAAATCTAGAAAGTTATGCATCAAAAAATTATGATATTCCAGATATAGCTATAATTGATAAGTTTAATCAACTATGTATAGATGCAGCAAAAGATAAAAACTTCAAAAAAGTTAATTTTAAAAATAAAATTTTAAGTGTTATAGAATTAAAAAATATTGATGAAAATCTTCACAATAAAAGAGGTAAATGGGGATACTTTTATGAGTTTAACTTAAAAGAACTTGATAAGCTAAATACAATAATTAATCACAAGTATCAAACAGTAACTTATTATGGATTAGAAAAAAAACTATTTGAAAATTATTTAATTAAAAATAAGATTAAAGGTGTAGATAGATTTGTTCCAATTGGAAGTAGTTTGAAAATGGGATTAACTTGGGATGGTATTGATATAATAAATTCTTTTTCAAGAGCAATTGAAATTGTATAAATAATGAAATTAAACTTATCAGAAATTAAAGAATATCAACAAAACAGAGAACCTTATTTGCTTATAGATTATGCAACAGAAGTAATACCTGGTAAGAGTGCATGTGGGTATAAAGATTTACCTGAAGATGAATGGTTTTTTAAAGTTCATTGGCCAACAGATCCAAACATGCCTGGTATGCTACAAATTGAATCTTTAGTACAAATGTGTGCTCTATCGATTCTTACGTTACCTGGAAATAAAGGAAAGGTACTTTATTTAGTTTCTGCAAATAAATTACAATTTAAAAAAAAAATAATTCCCAACTCTCGCTTAGAACTAAATACTAAAATCAAATCATTCAATAGAGGACTTGCTTTATGTGAGGGTGAAGGTTTTGTTGACAAAGAAAAGGCTTGCAGTGCAGAATTTACTTTGATATTACCAGAAATTATTAAATCGTATAATATCAAATAATTACTTATGCCTATAGCATCATCATTATTAAAAAAACCTAGATTAGTAAAAAAATTAAAAGATTTTTATGATTATGTTCAAAAAAATGATGGTAAAGTTGGTACGAAAACTAGAGGTATTGATTTAAATTTTAATAATGCCTGTAATTTAAGATGCAAGTATTGTTTTACAAACTCTCCTAAAGGAGATCATGTAAAAGAGTATTTAGATTATGGTGCTATTGCAAAATTAGCTGATGAGGCAGATGAATTGGGTTATTTTGAATTTGATCTTCAGGGAGGTGAGTTATTATTACAGCCTGATAAACTTTTTAAAGTTTTAGAAGCCATTAAACCTGAAAGATTTTATCTTTATGTAACTACCAATGGTTATTTTTTAGATGAAAAAATGGCAAAAAGATTGGCTGAAGCGAATGTTAGCAGAGTATCAGTTAGTATAGATAGCATGGATGAAAAAATTCATGACGAAATAAGAGGCAGGAAGGAGTCTTGGAAAAGAGCAATTGCTGCACTTGAGCATGTAAAAAATGCTGGAATGGATCCTTATTTAAATATTACAGTTGGTCATTATAATGCAAACACAGACCATTTTAAACAACTTTTGGATTATTCAAAACAAAAGAGATATAAAACTTTATTAAATGTTGCTGTGCCTTCAGGCATGTGGCATTCAGCAGAGGAAATAATTTGTGACGATAAAGATAGAGAATATTTAAGAAAAATTAGGAAAGAATATAAAAATCTTGTGAGAAATGTCTGGAATCCATTTGACAAGAATCATGAAAAAATTCTTGGTTGTACGACAGTCAATAGATTATATATAACGCCAATAGGCGATGTTTTAGTTTGTCCCTATGTTCATATTAAAATTGGTAATATTTTTAAGCAAAGTTTAAAAGAAATTGTAGATAAAGGATTTAATATCAAATATTTTAGGAATCACAGCGATCTATGTTTAGCTGGAGAAGATAAAAGTTTTATTAAAAAATTTATGACTAAGTCTGGCCAAACTATATTCAAACCAGCACTTGCTGAAGATATCTTTTCGAAAGATGACTTCGTTAATTAATGTTACTAAAGAATAAAACAGCAGTAATCACTGGTTGTAATCGTGGAATTGGAAAATCAATTTTAGAGGTATTTGCTAGAAATGGTGCAAAAATATTTGCATGTGTAAGAAATATTGACAAAAAATTTAAGGAAGAAATTAGTCTTATAGGCCAAGAAAACAAATGTGAAATTATACCAATTGAATTAGATTTAAATTCTCCTGAAAATATAGATTTGTCTGTAAAATCAATACTAGAAGATAAAGATGGGAACAAAATAGATATACTTATAAATAATGCAGGAGTCATTGAAAGCTCATTATTTCAAATGACAAAAATCGATAGTTTGAAAAAAACTTTTGAAATAAATTTTTTTTCTGTAAGTAAATTTACCCAATTAATTGTAAAATCTGTTATCAAAAACAAAAAAGGCTCTATTGTTTATATTTCCTCCAGCTCTGGTATTGATAATAACACTGGCAGAAATGCATATTCTGCATCCAAAGCAGCAATTATTTCTCAAGCTCATACATTATCCAGAGAACTTGGAAGATATAATATTAGAGTTAATTCAATTGCACCTGGATTGACTGATACTAGAATGATGAATGAAAATACTCCAACTAAGATTTTAGATGAAAAAGTTTCAACCTTATCTCTGAATAGAATTGCTTCTCCAGAGGAGATTGCAAATGTTGCTCTTTTTTTATCATCAGATTTATCAACATATGTAACTGGACAAGTGATTAGAGTAGATGGTGGCATGTGATGAGTAATAAAGATAACAAAGAAAAAGAAATTTTAGATTATAGTAAATTTATTAAAAAAACTATTTTAGATGTTTCATTAATTGCTGGTTCCTCAAGTGCTCATTTTGGAGGTGCGCTATCTATTTCAGATATAATTTCAGTATTATTTGGAAAAGTAATAAGGTTTAAAGATAAAGTGATGTACGATAAGTTTATATTGAGTAAAGGTCACGCATGTTTAGCTTATTATGCCGCTCTTCATAAAATTGGAAAAATTTCATTAGATGAATTAAGTACATTTGAGAAAGACAATTCAAATTTAGCTGGTCATCCAGTAAAAAACGTAAATTTAGGTATTGATTTTTCTAATGGGTCCTTAGGTATGGGTTTATCAATCGGTATAGGTATTGCTATTTCAAATAAATTAAAAAAAAATGATAGAAAAACATTTGTAATTCTTGGAGACGGTGAATGTAATGAGGGGTCAGTTTGGGAGGCTGCGATGGCAGCTCCAAAGTTTAATCTGAGTAATTTAGTAGCTATAGTTGACAGAAATAACTTTCAACAAACGGGATCTAATAAAGAAATAATGGATCTAGGAAACCTGAAAGATAAATGGACAAGTTTTGGATGGAACGCTAAAGAGGTAGATGGCCACAATATTAGTGACCTCCTAAATTATTTTCAAAACATCGAAATAAATGAAAAACCAAATGTTTTGATTGCAAATACAATTAAAGGAAAAGGTTTTTCTTTCTCAGAAAATAATAATGATTGGCATCATTCTATAATGACAAAAAGTTTATACGAAAAAGCTATAAAGGAAATTTCTTAATGGATATAAATGAAAAAAGTATAAAATTGTTATCAACTATAGGAAGTAGAGCATCATTTGGCATGGGAACATTAGACTTAGTAAAAAAAAATAAAGATTTGATGGTTGTAACTTGTGATGTGTCCACTTCAGCAGGATTAGATAGATTTAGAAAAACATTCCCAGATAATTATATTGATCTAGGAATAGCTGAGCAAAATATGATTGGTGTAGCTACAGGACTAGCAAATGAAAAATTTAAGGTGATCACTACTACTTTTGCTCCTTTTCAAACTTTAAGATGTTGTGAACAAATAAAAGTAAATCTTGGTTATATGAGAGAAAAGATAACTATGGTAGGATTAGCAAGTGGTTTAGTTTTGGGAAACCTCGGTTTCACCCATTGTTGTATTGAAGATGTAGGTGTTTTAAGATCAATACCTAATATTACAATTATATCGCCATCCGATTCTCTTGAAACAATAAAAGCTGTAGAAGCATCAATAGATCATAATCAAACATGTTACATTCGTTTAACTGGGGGTTCAAATAATCCAATCGTGAATAAAAAAGATTATAAATTTGAAATTGGTAAAGTCATTAAGTTATTAGATGGTGATGATATAACAATTTTTGCATCAGGAGCTAGTGTTGCAGAGTCAATGACTGCCTGTGAGGAGTTAAAAAAATCAAATCTAAATATAAATTTGATAAATGTTCATACTATAAAGCCCCTTGATGAAGAAAATTTGATTAACTTTATTAATAAATCTAAATTAATCCTCACTGTAGAAGAGCATAATGTTATAGGAGGTCTTGGGTCTGCAATTGCAGAACTTATTTGTAAAATAGGTAAAACAACTAAATTGGTTTCTCTAGGTGTAAATAATACATATTGTAAAAGTGGATCATATAATCATTTAAAAGATATTTATGGACTTTCAAGTAAGAAAATTATAGAAGCTGTCTCAAAAAACATATAATTATGAGTAACCTAGATAAGTATCAAAAATGTTTTGAAGAAGCTTTTTCAATATCTTCAGACAAGTTTTCTGTTAAACTAAAATATAATGATATTCCTGAATGGGACTCAATTGGACATATGACACTCATGTCCTCATTGGAGGAAACATTTGGAATAAGTATAGAAACTGATGATATAGTAGACTTCAGCTCATTTGAGAAAGGTAAAGAGATACTTAAAAAATACAAAGTAGAAATATAGTAATAAATATAATTTTAATTAAATCTTTATGAAAGGTTTTTATTTTAATTCATCTTCTGAACAAAGGAATAGTAAAATAAAAAAATTATTCAATTCATCAAATGTTTTAAAAAGGGTAGTTAAAAAAAATCCCATTATATTCGATGTCGGTTCGAATTGGGGTCAATCCATAGATAAATATAAAAAAATATTCACCAATCCTTTTATTTATGCGTTTGAACCTAACCCTGAATGTTATTTCTTTATCCAAGATAAATATAAAAATTCTCAAAATATAAGAATTAATAATTTTGCTGCTGATATTAAAAATAATAAAAAAAATTTATTTATTCATAAAATCGGTTTTAAAAATCAAACTGGCAAAAGTAGTTTTAATAAAATTTATTTTAAAAGCAAAGATGCTTTAATGTTTCAAGGTATAAGTAAAAAAAAAAAAATTGAATATTCAAAAAAAATGAATATCCCAATAAAGGTTGAATGCAAAAGGTTAGACACATACGTAAATCAGAAGAAAATTAAAAAGATTGACTTAGTTAAGATAGATACCCAAGGTCATGAGATCAAAGTTTTAAAAAGTTTAGGTACAAAATTAAAAATTATTGATAATATTCAATTGGAGATTATGTTATATGATTTTTATGACATACAGATATCTTTTTATTCTATAGAAAAAATTTTGAGAAAATATGGATTTAAGCTTTATGATATTTGTTATATTTCTAAAAACCCAAAAAGCCTTAGGACTGATTGGGTGGATGTAATTTACTCTAAAATTTAAAATTTTTTTTAACAATATCTATTATTTTTTTATTTGGATCGTTATCTTTATCTGAAATTAATTTTTCACTAATATATTTTTTATATTTAATAATATTATGTTTAATATCTTTTTTTTTAAGTCTAAAATTTTCATCTATATTAATTGATGAAATACCAAGTTTTTTACAATACCGATTTCCATGATTGTTAATATAATTTCCCAAGTAATGAGATTTTATGTTGATAATTTTTTTACCTAATACAACTGCGTCTAAAACAGTACTCGATGCACTGAAGACAAACAGACCGCAATTCGGAATTTCCTCTAATGTTCTTTTTGTTGAAATTTTAAAATTATTTGAAAATTTATTTTTATATAAATAACCAGGTTTTGTGCAAATAATTACTTTGTAATTGAGTAATTTTGAAAGATTTTTCAAAAAAAAATTTAAATTTTTATAAAATTTTTTTTCTTTCGTTTTTGTAACCCCATATTCCACCGAAACTCTATCTCTAGAAAAAAATGGTGTATCTCCGTATACAATCGTGTTCTTATTACATATTCTTTTTTTATATTTTTTATAAAGATTAAAAGATCTGCTATTTATTAAAATTGTTTTTTTGAAATAAATAATATTTATAAATGGAAATAAATTCTCAAATTTAGTGCTAATTCTATTTTTGATTGCTTGAACTATTTTTTTATCTGACTCGAATAAAATCTCAATTTTTGGAAATATATTTAATATAGTTAATATTCTAAAAATATAATAGCTTCCCTTATGAAATAGGTGTGTTGGTTTGTACCAATTTTTGAATTCTAAGCTTAATCCAGTTGATCTTCCAAAATGTCCAAAATTTGTAATAAGTATTTGTTTTATCGAGTATTTTTTCAAAAGATAATAAATTTTAAAAAATCTGGGATCTTTTCCTATTTCATTTATTGCTACAATATCCTTATCTTTGCAAAAATTGAATAAATCAATTTCATCATTAATATTTATGATTTTGAAATTATTTGGAATTTTTACTTTCAAAAATTTTTCTTTTTTGATCAAATTTTTTTGAAATATCATTATTCGATTAACTCTGATGATATAAAATTCGTGGAATTTTTTTTTTATAATATTAAATAATTCATGATTTCGGTCACATATATGTTTTAAAGATATATCGGCAGTTATGATGCAAAATACTTTTTTTTTCATTTCTAAAATTTAATCATTAATTGAATTATTCAAAAATATCATTATTGTATGTGATAAATTTATTCAATTTAATGTCAATTAAAAGATTTTATAATTTAGCTAAAATTAAACTTTATGGTATTTGCAGAAGTATAACAGGCAAAGGAACATTAAAAACATTACGTATCATTAAACAGCAATTCCCTAAATTAAAAATAAAACGAATAAAATCAGGCACTAAAGCATTTGATTGGAAAATTCCACCAGAATGGAATGTGACAGAGGCATATGTAATAGATAAATATAAAAAAAAGATTATTGATTTTAAAAATAACAATTTACACTTGGTTGGTTATTCCTCACCTATAAACAAGTTTTTAAATAAAAAAGAGTTATTTAAACGCATCAACACTTTAAAAAATCAACCAAATGCAATCCCTTATGTAACGTCCTATTATAAAAAATATTGGGGGTTTTGTATTAGTGAAAAAAATAAAAAAGAAATAGATAAATCTTACTCTAATTTAGATAAATTTAAGGTAGTCATTAAAAGCACTCTAAATAAAAAGGGTTATTTAAATTATGGTGAGTTAATATTAAAAGGAAAATCAAAACAAGAAATACTTGTATCTACTTACATTTGTCACCCATCAATGGCAAATAATGAATTGTCTGGACCTATTGTTTCAATGTCATTAATTGATTATTTTCAAAAAAAAAAAAAATTAGAAAAAAGTATTAGATTTATATTTATTCCAGAAACTATTGGATCAATAAGCTACCTCTCTTTAAACCTTAAAAAATTAAAAGATAACGTTATAGGTGGATATAATTTATCATGTATAGGTGATGACAGAAAACATTCGTGTATGCTTAGTAAATATAAAAATTCTCAGTCAGATAAATCTTTGACTCAAGCTTACAAAAACTTAAATATTAAATATAAGATATTTTCTTTTTTAAAAAGAGGTTCTGATGAACGTCAATATAATTCCCCTGGTGTTGATTTACCAATAGCATCAATTTTTAGAAGCAAATATGGAGAATTTCCTGAATATCACACTTCATTAGATGATTTTTCATTAGTCACAATTAAAGGTATAAATGGGGGTTTCAAGGTTGCTAAGGAGGCAATAAGTATTTTACTGAGACAAACTTTACCAAAAGCCAAATATTATTGTGAACCTCAAATGGGAAAAAGGAATTTGTACTCAACTTTATCAGTAAAAAATAATAAATCTCAAATTACTCACAGTCTAATGGATTTTTTACAATATTGTGATGGTAAAAATAATTTAGATGATATTTCTTTATTAATAAAACAAGATAAAAAAACTACAAAAAAAATCTATAATATTTTAAAAAATCGTAAAGTTATTATCTAATAACCTGAAAAAACTTTAATTATTTTTTGAGATGATAAAATCTTATTTTTAATCATTGCGTAAATTGAATTTTGCGTTGAGATTGACGAAATAATTATTTGAGCATTTTTTTCAATTTTCTTGAAATCAGGGCTTAAGATTTCATATTTTGATATATTTCTATTCTGTTTAGCTGGAGAACTATCAATAAAACCTTTAAAATTTTTAAAATTTTTAAACACTTTAATATAAAATAATAGCTGACTAGCGAACCAACCAGCTCCATAAAGGTATAATGGTTTTTTTTTGTTAATTTTATTAAATTCATTGTTAATTTTTTTCCAACCAGACATTGCCTGTTTTTTATAAATTTTGAAATTTAATAATTGTTTTTGAAAATCATTTGAAATTACTATTTTTTTTTTTGATTTTTTGCTTGCTATTATTGCAATAATAGGTGCCTCAATTTCAGTAAAAATTTTTTGAACTTTATCAATTGTATATCCCCCTCTTGTAATTACTTCAATAATATTAGCTTCTGAAAAATAATGTAAATGTTCAATTTGAAAAGCACCAACTGAATAATTTTGAACTTGTTCGAATAAAGGTATTTCAACTAAAATTTTTTGATTAACGTTTTGAATTTTAAAACACTGTTTGATTGCTTTAATTGGGTCATAGAGATGTTCTAATACATGACTTAGAATAATTAAATCATACTTGTCTTTAGTTTTAAGTTTTTCTATTGTGGTATTATGAACTTTAATACCCTCAAGTTTAAGTAGTTTTGCAATCCTTTTACTAGGCTCAAGTGAAACAATTTTATTAGATCCTAATTTTTTAAATTGCTTTAAGTTATATGAATTCATAGAACTTACCTCTAATATTTTTTTTGGAAATTCAGAGAAACAAGATTTTACTAATCCAATATGTCTTTTGACGGTCTTCATTTTACTTTTTGATGGTTTTGTTAAATTATCAACGTAGGTTACCATTTCTTTGTAACTTTTAATCATTTTTGATTGTTCAATAGACTCAGATTGAAAAATTAGTCCACAAGATCGACATATACCAAACGAAATTTTTCTCTTACCAAAAAAAAATAAATCAAGAGTTTCGTTAAAAAGAATTAAAGGTTTAGTTTTATGTATAAAACATTGATTTTTCATAATAATTAACTAATTTAATATCGATGATTACAAAAAAAACAATTAAAAAATTTAATGAAGATGGTTTTATAATTGTTAAAAACTTTGTTCAAAAAAAAAAAATAAACTTAATTTATAAGCAACTAAATACCATTATGGACCATATCTTGGTCTCTAACAAAATCAATTTTTCAAAAAAAAGTTCACTTGAAGAAAAATATTTGATTTTAAAAAAGAATAATAAAACTTTAAAATCGCATTTTTATGATGCTATAAAATTAATTGATAGTAGTAACTCAATTGTATTTTCTGACAAAATGATAAACATGATGAAAAAAATTCTAAAAATAAATACAATCTTCATAACTGGACAACGTCTTAGACTTGATCACAAATCAGATCCACACAATCTACCCCTCCATCAAGAACTAAATAATATTTCGAATGATTTTGGTTTAATTTGGATACCACTAGTAAAAGTTAATAAGAAAACTGGATCACTATGTGTTATTCCTAAATCTCATAAATATGGTCATTTAATTTATAAAGACTCAAAATTACCAGCAGAAAAACACAAAGTGGGTATTGTTGAAAAGATTTTAAAAGGAACTGAAAAAAAAAAATATGATAATGAAATTGTAAAAAAATTATTTGATAAAAAGAATCTTTTTTTCCCAAAAATGAATGCTGGTGATGCTTTAATTTTTAAAACTTTAGTTTTTCATGGATCGACTCCATATAAAAGCAGTGGTCTGAGATGGACTTTGCTATCAACTTTTCATCCTTTTAATAAAGTTCCATACATAAGTAATAAAAAATCAAAATCTTTTGCAATACCTTACGATGCCGATTATAATTGATCAATTATTTCGATAAAACAAATCATTCATCAAATTCATAAAATTCTTTTACAAACTAATAAATATAGTATAATTTTAACTTCTTATTACTTAAACCTTATTTAATGAAATACAAAAAATTCGTTACAATTCGACAAGCCTTAGAATATTCAAAAAAAAAAATAAACAATAAAATTTTTCAATGGCTTGAGACAGGCGTTGAAGATGATTTTACAAAAAATCAAAACTTTTTAGATTTACAAAAAATAAAATTGAAACCTGCGCATCTAAACAAAATTAAGGACATAAATTTAAAGACTGATTTTTTTGGAAAAAAAATCAATTCACCAATAGTTTTAAGTCCAATGGGACATCAGACACAATTTCACAGAGATGGAGAAATTGAAATGTGTAAAGGAGTTAAGTCATCTAATACAATTTCTTTTTTTAGTACTCAAGGTCGAATTTCGTTAAAAGATATAAGAAAAAAAAACCCAGATGCTTTAATTGGTTGGACCATATTTCCTTTTGGAGATAAAAAGTGGATTCAAAGACAAATTAAAGATGCTGAGTCTAACAAATGTTTATGTATTGCTATTTGTGTAGATGCAAATGTACGATCTCATAGATATAGGGATAGAGAACAATTTTATGATGCAAGAAATGTTGGTAGAAGAACAAATAAAATTTCACCTGATCCAGATATGGCAAAAACTTATGGGTGGGAATTGATATCGTTTATAAAAAAAAATACAAAATTGCCCATAATAGTTAAGGGTATTCTAACAAATGATGATTTTAAAAAATGCATGAAACATAAAGTTGATGGTGTATGGATTTCTAATCACGGAGGTAGAATGTTTAATTCTGGAATCTCTACAACTGAAGCTCTTAAAAATTTAAATAAGATTAATTTTTCAAAAAAAATTAAAATTATAGCAGATGGAGGAATTATGAAAGGTTCTGATGTATTAAAATACTTAATTCTAGGGGCTGATATTGTTGGATTGGGAAGACCAGCAATTTATGGTTTAATTTGTGATGGAAAAATAGGAGTAAAAAGAGTTTTTGAAATAATAAATAAAGAACTTGAAACCTGTATGGTGAATGGTGGATTTAAAGATTATAAAAAAAATTTAGATAGAATATTTAATTAATGAACAATAAAGTTATATGTATAATACCTGCTAGAGCAGGTTCAAAAGGAATTAAGTCAAAAAATATACAATTAATTAATAAAAGACCATTAATTTATTATACAATTAAAGCTGCAATAAAATCAAAAGTGTGTGATAAAATTTTAGTAAGTACAGATTCAAAGAAGATATCGACTATAGCTAAAAAATATGGTGCGGATGTTCCTTTTTTAAGACCTAAAAAATTTGCTAAAGATTTTACAACTACTGAAGAAACATTACAAAATGCGCTGGCTCAAGCAGAGTCATATTATGGATATAAATTTGATATATGTGTATTTTTATCACCAACCAATATATTTAGAAAAATATCTTGGATTAAAACTGCAGTTAGTATTTTAAAAAAAAATAAAAATTATGATAGTGCATTCAGTGTACATCAAATATATAAGCATTTTTGGCATGTAGATAAAAAAAAACCAAAAAAAATTCTCAATTGGATGAATTCATATACATCTAGACAAATTGCCCCCAAGTTATTTAGAGAAGACACTGGACTTGCCAGTGCAACAAAAGCAAAATTTTGGAGAAAGGGAAAAAGAATTGGTAAAAATTGTTATTTGATTGTTAATCATGACTCAATTACTGGAATCGATATACACAATAAATTTGATCTTAAAATAAGTGAAGAATGTTTGAATATATTGAAAAAGAATAAAGTCAAAGATATGATTTTATGAAAAAAAAAATTGATATAGCGTTAGTAATAATAGCTTACAATAGGCCATCACATTTAAAAAGATTGATAATTAGTCTTGAAGATTACAAAATTAAAAATGCCTTCATTTTTATTGATGGAGCAAAAAATGAGAATGACAAAATTTTACAAAAAGAAATTATGACAATGGTCAAAGGGTCGAAAATTAAATTTTCTATATTTAAAAAAGAAAAAAATTTGGGAATTGAAAAATCTATAAATTCTGCCCTAGATAAAATTTCAAAAATTTCAAAAAAAATAATAGTACTAGAAGATGACTGCATTCCTAGAAAAAACTTTTTTCAGTTTATGAAATATTCTTTTAAGTTAGTCGAAAAAAATAATGAAATTTTCGGGGTTTGTGGTTATCAATTTCCTGAAATATCTAATAATGAAAAAAAAATGAACATTGGAATTTTTGATAATTTTATTCCTTGGGGATGGGGAATTTTATCAAAGAATTGGAACTCTTATAAAAAATTTAGAATTAAAAAAGATAATAATCTTTCCCATGCAGTAAAATCATCAATTTATAAAAAAATTATTAATATAATAAAATTTAAAAAACCTCTATGGACACCTAATTTTATTTTATACAATTATCTAAATAAAAAAAAATTTTTATATCCTTCTATTTCATTAATTAAAAATATAGGATTTGATGGAAGTGGAATTAATTCAAAAGTGACTGATATATTTTACGCTAAATACACAAAAGTAAAAAATTCAAAATTTATAATTCATAAATTTAATTCAAAATTAAATAGAAAACATGAAAAAATTTTACTAAAAACTTTAAAATATTTTTATTAATGAATATAGTAATTGTAGGTTTTGGTACAGCTGGAAAATTTTATTTTCAACTAATTAAAAAAATTAAAAAAGTTAAAAAAATATATATTATTAATGACACTAAAATTCAAAAGAACAGTCATTATCAACAGATTAATTTAAAAGATATTGTTAATAAAAATATTTCACATGGTATAATTGCAACACCTTCCAATGTTCATTTTGAATTCGCGAAATATTTATTAAATAAAAAAGTAAATTTATTAATTGAAAAACCATTTGTTTTAAGAATATCTCACGCCAAAGAATTGATAAAAATTTCCAAAAAAAAAAAATTAAAGTGTTGGACCGCTTTACAAAATAGATACAATTTTGCACTGAAAGAACTTAAAAGAACAATTGATAAAAAAAAAATAGGAGAAATAAAAATTGTTGATTGCACAATGTTTTGGTCGAGAGATAAAAAATATTACAGCAATGGTTGGAGAGGTTCTTATAAAACTGATGGAGGTGTTTTAACTAATCAAGCAATTCATTTACTAGATGCTTTAATCTTTATTTTTGGTAAAATTGTCAAATTTCAAGTGATGGCAGATTTTAATAAAAAAAAATTAGAAGCTGAAGATCTCCTTATGATAAATTTTAAACATAAGAAAAATATTTTTTCATCATTAAAAGCTACAACTAGAGCTGACAAAGATTACAGATCTGCAATTGATGTAATTGGATCAAAATCAAGATGTTTAGTAACCGGATTAAGTTTAAACCTATTTAGTTATTGGAGTAAAACCAACTTTATAAGATCAAAAAAATTTTCTGAGATTTTTTCTAATAAAAAAGGTCCTGTTAGTGGAATGGGGAATGGTCACAAAAAAATTTTGTCTGAGTTCTTGGATAAAAAGTGTAATAAATCAACATCCAGTATTGAGATTGAAAATAATCTGTATATTCTAAAAGTAATACATTCAATTTATAATTCAATATTAAATAAAAAAAATGAGTTTCATAAAATAAAAGATAAAGAAAGTATCCTAGGTAAAAATGAATAAAGCTATCTATAAAAAAAAATTATCAAACAAGAATCCTACAAAAGATATTTCAAAAGATGATTTAAAATATAAGATACCAAAATCTGTTTCAAAGAACGTCAAAATAATTAATCTTGGCGGTGGGGTTGTATTTTCAAAAAAGAATATTCCCATTATAGCAGGACCCAATGGTGTTGAAGGTAGAGAATTAATTTTCAAAGTTGCTAAGTTTTTAAAATCCTTAGGTGTTAAAATTTTGAGAGGACATGCGTACAAACCTCTCACATTTCCTTATAGGTCAAAAAAATATTTAGAGACCAAATCAGATGGAATGAATTGGCTAGATGAGGTTAAAAAATATACAGGCATGAAGATAGTCACAGAAGTTACTGAAATAAAGTATCTTGATAGAATAAATGATACAGCTGATATTTTACAAATTGGTTCTAGAAATATGCAAAATCTAGAATTGTTGGCTGAATGTGCGAAAACATTTAAACCAATTATTCTTAAAAGACATTTTGGAGCTAGTCTTAGAGACATGTTGGGAGCTGCAGAACATATTCTTGTAGAAGGGAATGAAAAATTAATATTGTGTGAAAGAGGAATAGTGGCACCACATACTCATAAAGAGACATCTAGATTTATTTTAGATATTCCAGCAATAGTAGCATTAAAAGATTTAACAAAATTTCCAATTATTTCAGATCCAAGTCATGCATCTTTTTGGGCTAAGTGGGTTCCACCTTTAGCATTAGGTTCAATTGCTGCTGGTTGTGATGGACTTATTATTGAAACACACCCAAATCCAAAAAAATCTGCAGTAGATCCTCTTCAACCACTTAATTTTAAGGAATTTAAAAAATTACATATAAAAACTAAAAAACTTTCTAAGTTATTAAAAAGAAAAATAATATAAATTACCTAAATATGTATTGTTCAATTATAGGTCATCCATTAAAAAATCCAAGATCAATACCTATTTGGAAATCATATTTTAAAAAAAAAAAACTTAAAATAAAAATGAAGGGCATAGATGTATTACCAAAAAAATTTGATAAATTGATACTGAGTTTAAAGAAAGATAAGAATTTCTTTGCTTCAGCAGTTACTATGCCGTACAAAAAAAGTATATTTAAGCATGCAGATATTTTAGACGACTCAGCAAAATTATCGAAATCAATTAATCTTATAATTAAAAAAAAAAATAAAATTAAAGGGTTTAATACTGATGTATATGGTGCCTATGAAACTGTAAAAAAAATTAAAAAGGATAAAATTATAATCTATGGTTATGGAGGTGCTGGAAGTGCAATATGCAACTATTTTTCTAAAAAATATAAAAAAAGTAAAATAATTGTTATTTCGTCAAAAAAAAGAAAACTTAAAACAAAAAATGTTAAATTAAAAAAAAAAATTGACTCAGTAGACTTATGTCAAACTAATTTATTTATTAATGCCAGTCCTCTTGGAAGTAATCTAAAAAAAAATTATATAAGCAGAACTCCAATAGATCAAAATGAATTAAAAAAGATGAAAAAAAATTCAACTATTTTTGATATAGTGTATAAACCAAAAAAAAATCGATTAAGTAAACTTTGTAAAAAAAACAGAATTAAATATTTTAATGGTCTTAAAATGAATACGCTTCAAGCTCAAAAAGCATTACAAATTTTAAGTGATAATATTTTTAATATAAAAGGATAATTTGAAAGAATTAATAAAAAAAATTTTATATCCATTGAATCGAAGAGATATTTTAAAATTATCAATATTATTATTTTTAACCATATTATCTGCCAGTTTTGACTTTTTAGGGATAGCGCTTATCATCCCTTTGTTAACGCTTTTATCAGGCATTGATTATACCAATACATTTGTACAAAATTTTGTAAACTTAGAAGATGATAAAATAATAGTAATCATTTTAATTGTGATGTTTATTGTATTTTTTTCAAAATTTATTATTCAAAGTTTACTTGTATTTTACAGAAATAATTTTAGCCAAAAATTATTTGTAAGAGTTTCTGACAATATTCTTAAAAATTATCTTTATATGAATTTTACATTTCATATAAAAAATAATTCATCTACTTTAATTAGAAATGTTGGTTCAGAGGCAAGCCTATTCTGTAACAATATAATTAAATCAATTTTAAAACTTTTTTCTGATTTTTTAGTTTTTATATCATTAGCAACTTTATTAATAATTTATAATCCAAAAGTAGCTTTAATTTCACTGTCAGTTTTATTTTTTTTTGGAATGCTGTTTTTTTATTTAACAAATAAAAAAATTAAAGAGTGGGGCAAAATAAGACAACAATTTGCAGGTGAAGTAATTAAAGATATGCAACAAAGTTTTTTTGGTATCAGAGAGATTATCATTTTTGGTGCACAAAAATTTTTTTTAGGTAATTACAGTAAAAACAATATCAAATTTTCAAAAGCTACAAGAAATAGGGACACACTAAATCAACTGCCAAAAGGAATATTGGAATTTATCGGTGTATCTACATTCATTATATTAATTTTTTATTTACTTAAGATCCAAAAAGATATTTCAGAAATAATAGTTATAATTGGAGTTTTTGCTGCTGCAATTACAAAGCTTTTACCATCTGTGACTAGTATTATTTCAAACGTGCAACTTATTAAGTTTAATGCTCCTGTGATAGATGTAATCTATAGTGAATTAAATTTAAAAAGTGAAAATAATATCCTCAGTAACGATAATGAAATTTTCTTTAATTCAAAAATAAAATTAAAAAATTTATCATTTAAATATCCCACTACAAATTCATTCGTACTTAATAATTTAAATTTTGAAATACAAAAGAGAGATAAAATTTCAATTACTGGTGAAACTGGAAGTGGAAAAACTACTCTCATAAATCTTTTAACAGGCTTGATTCAACCAACCTCAGGAAATGTAGTAATTGATGAAGTTTTATTGAATAAAGATAATGTCCGTTTTTGGATGAAAAAAATTTCATATGTTCCACAAAATATTTATCTTTCTGACGAAAGTATTGTTAAAAATATAACTTTTGGTGAAAATAAAAAAATTGATACAAAAAAAATTGATAGAATACTCAAAATTGTTGATCTTTACGATTTTGTAAATTCTTTACCAGATAAGCATAATACAAATGTAGGCGAAAAGGGTGCAAAAATATCAGGTGGTCAGTCACAGAGATTGGGTCTAGCCAGAGCTTTATACAGAGATTTTGATTTAATAATTTTAGATGAAGCTACTAACTCGCTAGATTCTGAAACTGAAAATAAAATTTTAGATAAATTTTATGACTATTGTAAAGAAAAAACAGTTATCTCAATAACCCATAATAAAGAAAATATTAAACATTCAAATAAATTAATAAATATTCATAATGGTAAAATTATTTAATAAAATTTTGTATAGTTTTAAACAATTTAAAAATATTTTTAATATTTTAATTAATAAGAAAATTTTGAAAAAGCCAGATTTTTCAGAAAAAAAAATTTTTTTGAATGGTAAAATTCTGGAGCAAAATAATTTGAGAAAAAGAAAGATTAAATTTTTAAAAGAAATAGAATTTTCAGTCTTTTCTCAAAATGGTGAAGACGGTATTTTGAGTTGGATAATTGACAAAATGCAAAACATTGAAAATATTTTTGTAGAAATAGGGACAGAGGATTATTGGGAGTCAAATACTAGATTTTTGCTAAAATCTAGGAATTGGAAAGGTTATCTTTTTGAGGGATCTAAAGAATCATCTCAATTAATAAAAAGACAAAAAATTTATTGGCAACATAATTTAAAAGTAATTAACACATATTTAAATCGAGAAAATATCAACACTGAACTAAAAAAAAATATAAGTGAGACAAATATAGGATTATTGAGTATCGATGTAGATGGTATTGATTATTGGCTACTTAAAGAGCTTAATATTTTAAAACCAAAGATAATTGTTTGTGAGTACAATTCTTTATTTGGTGATCTTCATGGGATTACAGTTCCTTATGATAAAGATTTTAATCGGTTTGAAAAACATAACTCAAATTTATACTTTGGGGCATCAATTAAAGCCATGATAGATCTATTGAAAGATAAGGGATATGAACTTCTTGGAACTAACTCAAATGGTATAAATGCATTTTTTATAAGAAATGATTACTCAGATATTTTTCAAAATATAATTGAAGAAAAAGAGTATTTTCCATCAAATATAAGAGAAGGAAGGGACAAAGATTACAAATTGACTTTTAAAAATAATTTAGAAAATTTTGAGGAGATTAAAAATCTTCAGATATATGATACTAAAAATAATAAGATTAAATTTTTGAGAGAATTTGAAGAAATTTTTTCTAAAGAATGGTTATCTAAATCTAATTATACTTAAATTCAATTAATCTATAAAATTTTATAAGACTATTAGAGATAAGTTTAATAAACTTACCTTTATTATTAAAGTAGAGATATTTTTTAAATACATCTTTTGTTTCATCTAATCTAATTTGTTTGTCAAATAAAAACTCGTTTTTACTCTCTTTATAACTTTCATTTAAAACATCATGAGATTGATAACAAATTCTAAGCATAAGTCTGTCTTTTAATTTACAAAAACCCCCTCTATGATAAGTTGAAAAACTATCAACAAAAATTGCTGTTCCACTACTTCCAATTAATTTTGTTTCTCCATGGGTATTAGTAATATCTTCGAAATTCTCTAAATCAATTTTTCTTCGTTCACCAATCTTATTTCTTTTGCTATTCAGACTTTTAAAAACTCCAGCTTTAATTTTTTTTTTAACACAATAAAAAGGGCCATTATCATCATCAAGATCAAAAACGGTCATAAAAAAATCTAAATTTTTAAAACCAAACTCATCTTTATGCCAAAGCATTGCAGATCTTAAATCAGAGTCTTTTCTTGGTATATTTAAAGAAAGTTGAATTCTTGTTATCATTGGAAAAATACCCATATAATTCGCAGCTGTACTAACCATTTTTTCTGAGCTAGCAAATTCAACTATTTTTTTTTTCAAGTTATCACTTATTTGATCATAAAATTCAATTACGTACGGAATTTCTCCTGAAGCTAAATTTTCTTTCTTTATCTGTTCTGAGTATTTTTTAGAAACTATTTTATTTTTTAGATCTGGTAAAGATTCTATTATTTCTGATTTTATAATTTCTGATATTTCTTTAAACTTTTGCTCATCTGATATAATTAATTTATCATTTTGATTTAAATTATAAAATTCTCTTTTTTTTTTAAACCATAGTATTTTGAGAAATTTAGCTTTAAAATTTATAATATAAGTCCAAATTAAACTATAAAAAATATAAAAAATATGAGTTATAAATAACTCCCATATATATGTTTTTTTAAGTTTTTTTAGGTGATTAATCATATTCAAAAATATCAAAATTATTTAAATAATTTTTTTATTAAAGCGTTTATAAAAATTAAAATAACAATAAAAACATTTTGATTATTGTCAAATCTAATTCTTGTTTCTTCAAGTAAGTGATCCATAAAGCTTAATTTACTTGAATAACCCCCAGATTTTACAATACCCACTAATTGATTTCGTGTAGTAAAATTTCCTATCATTTTGTGATTTAATATCGCTCTATAATAAAGGTCATAATCTGCTGAACAATGATAAATTGTATTAAAAATACCCACTTTCTTTAAAGACTGTAACTTAATATAAAAACCAGTTGAATGAGAGGTTGCAAAATCAAAATTGTATTTAATCCTAAATGGATTGTACCCTGATTTGATAATAGTTTGAGTTGTGTAATGTCTCTTAACTGTTCCAAAAACAAAATCTATGTTTTTATGTTTGTTGAACTTTTTGAAAATAATTGCTAGAGCATTTTTTGTCAAAAGATCTCCTGAATTTACAAATACAATAACCTGGCCTTTTGCAATTTTAATACCTTTATTCATTGCAAAATAAATTCCCCGATCTTTCTCTGTTAAAAAATGCTTTAATTGAGCTTTGTATTTATTAATTTTTATAATAGTGCCATCTATTGATCTACCATCAATAATAATGTACTCAAAATTTTTATAATTTTGAGAAATTACACTCTTTATAGTCTTATCAATGTTGTGTACGTCATTTTTGACAACTGTAACTATTGAAAAATAAGGTTTTTTTGTTTTTTTCATGGTAAATAATATAAA
>Ga0209335_10000885_pt1 | contig 35768 bp, 34 predicted proteins | sample COG_09_FD_184753 | JGI IMG/M metagenome (GOLD analysis project Ga0209335, IMG submission 184753) | Pelagic Microbial community sample from North Sea - COGITO 998_met_09 (SPAdes) (version 2) | ecosystem: Environmental > Aquatic > Marine > Neritic zone/Coastal water | place: Helgoland, sampling...
CCGCACGGCAAATTCTACTGCCGCATCTACATCAGAATTCACGTCGGGAGTGGCATCAGGCGCGTATCTTTTTATAAATCCCCACAACTGGTCTTTGTTTTTAGCACCTACTACCGAAGCCAAATTCAACAACATAGAAAAAGGTACGACCATCCCACTTTTTGGAACGTCACCACCATGGATATGCCAAACAGGATTGTTAAGGCGCGCATTATCGTCCTGTGTCTCATAAGCTCGTAATTGTTGGTGATATTCATCTACAGCTTTAGGTATCACATCAAAATGCATTCTTTTGGCTGTTTTTGGCTTTAGATACATAAAATAGGAAAGACTTGCGGTGCTGGCATAACGCAACCACTGGTCAATAGAAACTCCGTTACCAGAAGTTTTAGATATCTTCTGGCCATTTTCATCCAGAAATAACTCATAACTAAAATGTTCAGGAGCGATGTGCCCTAAGATACGAGATATTTTGTCATAAATTGGAGTATTTGTAGAGTGATCCTTGCCATACATTTCAAAATCGACGCCAAGCGCAGCCCAACGCGCTCCAAAATCAGGTTTCCATTGTAGTTTGACGTTTCCACCCGTCACTGGCAACGTCATTTCTGTGCCGTCCTCACTATCAAAAGTAATCGTACCATTCTCTCGGCTGACAGATTTCATTGGGACATACATAACCCTCCCCGTTACCGGATGGATTGGTAAAAAAATAGAATATGTTTGCCGACGCTCTTCACGCAATGAAGCTAACATCACCTTCATAATTTCATCATATTTTTCAACTGCCTGGAGTAGAATTGTATCAAATCTTCCGCTCTTGTAAAATTCTGTGGCGCTGATGAACTCATAATCGAAACCAAAAGTATCCAAAAAACGCTTCAGCATTGCATTATTGTGATGACCAAAGCTTTCATATTCTCCAAATGGGTCCGGGACAGATGTTAAAGGTAGCTGTAAGTACTTAATTAGACCCTCCGAATTAGGAACGTTGCTTGGCACCTTCCGCATCCCATCCAAATCATCAGAAAAGCAAACAAGGCGTGTTGGAATTTCACTGAGCTCTTGAAAAGCTCTAATTACCATTGAGGTCCGAGCCACCTCACCAAAAGTTCCTATGTGCGGCAGACCGCTCGGTCCATATCCAGTCTCAAACAGCGCATAACCATTTTTTGGAGGAGTTTTCTCAAATCGCTTTAATATCCGGCGGGCTTCCTCAAAAGGCCATGCCTTGGATTGAGTAGCGGCTTCGCGAAGAACAGACATATCAAACTCCACTTTTTTACAGCTTCCCTATTGCTGCGTGAGCGTCGGGTCAATAAGTTCAAGTAAACCTGACAAAAGGATTTTGACAAATTGACTGATAGTCCTGCACCACTTTCATCACAAGACTGCTTAGTGGCAGTCATGATTGCTATTTCTGCTAGCGACGAAAACATCAGGACTGCAGAGTTAATTACGATTCAGTCTATAGTAAATCATTTACCAATTTTTAGTGATTATGACGTAGATCGGATCAAGTCCGTTGCGGCTATGGTGTTGGATTTACTATCTGAGGAAGACGGACTTGACGCTTTGTTTGGTTTAATTCGTGACAACTTGCCCACCCACCTAAACGAAACTGCATACGCAATGGCTTGTGACGTAGCTGCAGCAGATGGAAAGTTGAAGCAAGAGGAACTGCGCATGTTACAAGAAATCCGTTATGAATTAAATCTCGATCGCCTGCACGGAGCAGCGATTGAGATGGCTGCGCGAGCCCGTTTCCGAAAACTGACTTAAATGGCACTCTCAATGACGCCAACTTATTTTTGATCTCGGCTTATTAAAGCGCATAAGCAACTCTTTTGGCACAATTAGTATGTTTTCAATCCAGAGGTGCAGTTTTTTAGTTGGCATATGTTCTACAATCCACCTACGGCTAAAATTTTTTAGGTTTAGGTTTAATTTTTTTAAAATTTGACCAAGCCGCTTTAGGACGTTAGCTCCATAACCCTAGCGAACGGATTTCTGAAGAGCTGATCTGGCTCATAGGGAGATTTACAAAACACCACGCAGGCGCAACAGCGCCCCCCAATTTCCACGAGCAACTTTCAGAAATTTGATGGGCTGCAAATTTACGAGCAGCCGGCGAAAGACGTGCTGAGATACCCTGTCCAGGACGGGCCAAAACTCCAACTGGCATTAATGAAAAAATGATTTTCCAATCTTGCCATAGATGAACTTGAGCCATGTTATCTGCGCCCATAATCCAAGTAAAATTAGTCGATGGATAGAGCTGCTTCAGAAGCAACAACGTATGGTATGTAAAACGGGTTTTTAGTTGCGTCTCAATGTTAGTAATTTTAATTTTTGGATGTTGAAAAATATTCTTTGCATGGTCCATCCTTTTATTCAAAGACAACGGATTTTGGTTTTTCATTGGGTTCCCTGGACTTACCAACAACCAAATTTGATCCAGTTGGAAACGTTTTAGCGAATGCAGGCATATATTTAAATGACCCTCGTGAGCAGGGTCAAAAGAGCCCCCTAGGAGCCCTACCCTCATGCCTGCGTAAGATTTTGGAATTTTGTAGCGCATATTTTATTCCATTTTCCTAACATTAGGTTAAGCGCAAGTTGGTCAGGTAGTCGATAAGAATTTAACATAAAATTCGTATTTGCACCTATGCTTTGGTCAATGTAACAGTCGCTGCAACAAATTAGCTAGCACCGGGGACAAACATGGCCGCATACCAATACGTTTATCACATGGACGGTGTCTCCAAAACCTATCCCGGCGGGAAAAAATGTTTTGAGAATATCCGTCTATCATTTTTACCAGGCGTAAAAATTGGAGTGGTGGGAGTTAACGGATCTGGAAAATCTACACTATTAAAAATCATGGCTGGCCTGGATAAAGATTTTACTGGCGAAGCTTGGGCCGCAGCTGGTGCGAAAGTCGGTTACTTACCACAAGAGCCCAAATTGGACGAGACACTTACCGTGCGCGAAAATGTCATGCTTGGTGTAAAACCAAAAAAAGATATATTGGACCGTTACAATCACTTGGCAATGAATTATTCTGATGAAACTGCAGATGAAATGGCGCAACTCCAAGATGAAATTGACGCTCAAAATCTTTGGGACTTAGATGCGCAAATAGATGTAAGCCTAGAGGCACTAAGATGTCCACCAGATGATGCAATGCCCAAAAATCTTTCAGGAGGGGAAGCGCGCCGAGTTGCTTTGTGTCGTTTGCTTTTAGAACAACCAGAAATGTTACTTTTGGATGAGCCAACTAACCACCTTGATGCAGAGACAATTGGTTGGCTGCAAAAACATCTTATCGAGTACACCGGCACAATTTTGGTTGTAACACACGATCGATATTTCCTGGATGATATTACGAGCTGGATTTTAGAAATTGATCGAGGCCAAGGCGTACCTTATGAAGGAAATTACTCAAGCTGGCTTGAACAAAAAGCCAAGCGTTTATCCCAAGAGGCAAGAGAGGATAAATCCAAACAAAAAACTTTAGAGCGCGAGTTAGATTGGATGCGGCAAGGGCAAAAAGCTAGGCAGGCGAAATCCAAGTCTCGTATCGCAGCATACAATGACATGGCAAATCAATCAGAGCGAGAAAAACTGGGTCGTGCACAAATAGTCATTCCCAACGGCCCAAGGCTTGGCTCTAAGGTCATTGAAGTGGAAGGCCTTAAGAAGGCTATGGGCGACAAGCTTCTTTTAGAAAACCTATCGTTTTCACTACCGCCAGGTGGCATCATCGGTGTAATTGGCGCCAATGGCGCTGGAAAAACTACTTTGTTCAAAATGCTCACAGGACAGGAGCAACCAGACCAAGGATCTGTAGAATTTGGCGATACGGTGCAATTGTCATACGTAGATCAATCTCGTGATGACTTAGATCCAAATGCAAACGTTTGGGAGGCGGTCGCCGACGGTTTGGATGTAATTCAGCTAGGTGACGCGGAAGTAAACGGCCGCGCATATTGTTCTGCCTTTAATTTCAAAGGCGCCACACAACAGAAAAAAGTCAGTCTGTTGTCGGGCGGGGAACGTAACAGAGTACATCTGGCGCGACTTTTACGCACAGGTGGGAATGTTTTACTATTAGACGAACCCACAAATGATCTGGACGTGGAAACGTTGAGGGCACTTGAAGATGCTTTAGTAGATTTTGCTGGATGTGCGGTGGTTATCTCGCATGATCGCTTCTTCCTCGATCGTATATGTACCCATATATTAGCCTTCGAGGGCGAGGCCCATGTCGAATGGTTTGAAGGTAATTTTGAGGATTATGAAGAAGACAAAAAACGGCGCTTGGGTGTTGATGCATCTCAACCAAAGCGAATGAAGCATAAAAAGTTTGCGCGTTAACTCGCAGGATAATTAATGTAAATGCCTTCGGCCTTGCAATTTCCTTGAAACTGCCCCATATGCCAATGTGCATAGTTACCGAATTTCGACCAAACTGTTCTCCTACTACGGCCACAGTCCTCGACATGAATTGACTGACGCCGACCTGCCGCAATTCCGTGGGCAGTATATTAAGATGGAGTAAACGGATGGCTACTGGCACCGTAAAATGGTTTAATGCAGACAAAGGTTTTGGATTTATCGCACCCGACAATGGTGGCGACGATGTGTTTGTACATGTTACAGCAGTACAAAACGCAGGTCTTGATGGGCTAAACGAAAATCAAAAGGTTTCTTTTGAAGTGGAAACAGGTCGAAATGGCCGTGACGCTGCGACTGATCTTAAAGCTACATAAATTAATAAAGTAAGTTGGAGTAAATAAATGGCTAATGGCACAGTAAAATGGTTTAATGCAGATAAAGGCTATGGATTTATCGCGCCTGATAATGGTGGTGCAGATGTTTTTGTACATATTACCGCAGTACAAAACGCAGGTCTGGACGGTCTGAGCGAAAATCAGAAAGTTACTTTTGAAGTGGAAACGGGCAATAATGGCCGTGAATCTGCAACTGATTTAAAAGCTACATAAAATAATGTGTAAAGGCCAATTTTAGGTACGATTATTGACGTGCATTGAATTGGCCTTCATTACACAAAACCTTATAAAAAATCCTTAAAATTTATATTTTAGTTTTTATCGTTGTTAAGTATGGGAGTAAGGCTCCCATGTCTGGTCCATAAGACATACCAGTAAGCGCTCTTCTCAACGGCATAAATAAGTCCTTGCCTTTGCGCCCAGTTTGTTCTTGCACGAGTTTCGTCCAGATGCTCCAAGTATCAGAACTAAAGGGTCGCAATGGAAGCATTGCGATAGCTTCTAATACAAACTCACGATCTTGCTCCTCAATCTGTGGGTCAGCACCTTGTTCCATTAAATCCCACCACATCTGCAAATCGTTCAAACTTGAAATATTCATACGAACGACATTCCAAAAGCCTTCAGCTTTTTCAGAAGGTACGCCTATGTTAGCAATATCCGTAGCCACGTCAGAAACGCTTAATCCTTGCAAATATTTTGCCGTTAAAGGCATTAAATCTGCCTCATCGAATTTTGTTGGCGCAGCCCCAAACCTTTCTAAATCAAACTCAGAAATAATTTCATCTATTGAAGCTCTTAATTCCACCGGGTCTGACGATCCTAGCTTAGCCAAGTGGCTAAGAAGTGCCATTGGCTGTACGCCAGCCTCCCTCATATCCCTTAAGGCTAGTGAACCTAATCGCTTGGACAGCCCCTCTCCCTTAGCACCAATCAGTAGAGAATGATGAGCAAACTGAGGTATTGTTCCCCCGATAGCAGAGATAATTTGAATTTGTGTCGCCGTATTAGTTACGTGATCAGAACCACGAACTACGTGTGTAACACCCATGTCAGTATCATCACAAATTGAGGCTAAAGTATAAAGAACTTGCCCATCGCCACGAATAAGAACTGGATCGCTAACCGATGCTGCATCAATAGATAAGTCTCCAAGAATTTGATCAGTCCACTCAACCCTGGATTTGTCCAACATAAAGCGCCAATGACCATCCACTTTTGCACGCAAAACATCTCTATCTAACTCAGACAAGGCAAGAGCCGAACGATCATAAACAGGTGGTTTGCCCATGTTTAATTGCTTTTTTCGCTTAAGATCTAACTCTATTGACGTCTCAAAGCACTCGTAAAACCTACCCAACTCACGAAGTTTTTTTGCAATCTCCGCATAACGTTCTAATCTACTGGATTGATGCTCAACCTGGTCCCATTGAAGTCCAAGCCACTCCATATCTCTCTTTATAGAATCAACATATTCTGGCTTAGAGCGAACTGGATCTGTATCATCTATCCGCAGAATAAACTTTCCACCTGAACGCCGCGCAATTAAATAATTAAAGAGCGCGGTGCGTAAATTTCCAACGTGCAAGTGACCCGTAGGCGAGGGCGCAAAGCGAGTAGTAGTCATGAGTGTCTCCTGTTGCACTTTCTTTACGCAGACGCCATTGAAGATGTCCAGATTATTGAGCGCAGACCCAACTTTCCAATCCACCCTTTTAACCCTTCGAACTAATTTCTTATCACATTACATATTTAAGACTTATCGCGCCAATGATTAGTAATTGGATACCTCCGATCTAACCAAAAAGCACGTTCTGAGAGGCGAGTGCCCGGGGCAGATTGATGGCGCTTATACTCACTAACATAGAGTAAGTTCTCAACTTTCTTCACGACATCGCTATCATAACCGGCAGCGATACACTCTGAAACACTTGCTTCCTGATCTACCAACATTGTCAAAATACCATCGAGCATAGGGTAGGATGGAAGCGTGTCATCATCTCTTTGATCGTTACGTAGCTCAGCACTCGGTGGTTTATCTATTATACGAGGATCAATCACCACTCTGGAGGGGCCCATCATCCAATTGCGATGGTGTTTATTACGCCACCGGCATATATCAAACACACGTGTTTTATAGAGGTCTTTAATGGGATTAAAGCCTCCCGCCATGTCTCCGTAGATAGTTGAATAACCTACCGCCACTTCAGATTTGTTACCAGTTGTAAGCAACATATGGCCATGCTTGTTTGAAAGAGCCATCAAAAGTAACCCACGTAAACGTGATTGGATGTTCTCCTCCATCAAGCCTTTATTTTTACCAGAAAGATTTGGTTCCAGCGCCTCATGTATCGATGTCCGCGGCTTGTCTATTGGTATCGTTTGCAATGTAACACCTAGGACATCCGCTACAGCAGCAGCATCATCAAGTGAGCCTTGGCTGGTATATTCTGATGGCATCATCACGCAGTGGACGTTTTTGGGGCCTAAAGCATCTGTTGCAATCACAGCAACAATTGCTGAATCAATGCCTCCTGAAAGGCCTAAAATTACTGACGAGAAGCCAGTTTTAAGGACATAATCACGCAATGATAGAACCATTGCACTATAATCTTGTTCCAACGGCGTTGTAGATAATGCACGTTTGGCTTTCAAAGCATGCCAACCATCACCGGTGTTTTCAAATTTGACATGCGCTATGCACTCTTCAAATTGCGGCAGTGCTACTGCCAATTCACCACCGCGATTCAATACAAACGAGCCTCCATCAAATACCTGGTCATCCTGACCTCCTACCATATTCAAGTAAACAAGAGGTAAGCGCGTTTCCACAACTCTGGCGACCATCTGAGTTATCCGGGAATTCATTTTATTGCGAGCATAGGGTGAGCCATTCGGAACAAATAAAACTTCAGCACCAGATTCTACCAATGCTTCTGGCACGTCTACATGCCAGGCATCTTCGCAGATAGGTGAACCAATACGTAATGCTCCAACCTTATATGGGCCAGAAATATTAGTTTTTCGATACAGACGTACTTCATCAAAAATACCTGTATTCGGCAATGTATGCTTCTTAACAATAGCCTGAATTGAGCCCGAACTTAAAATATAAAAAGCATTATAAAGGCCAGTATCATCATGAAATGGTGCACCAATGCCAATTACCGGACCATCCACACACTTCTTAGCCAAAATGTTGATATGAGACATAGTATCTTGAACAAAGCTGGGTTTCATAACCAGATCTTGCAGTTGGTAACCTGTGATAAACATTTCTGGCAACATTACCATATCAGACTGCGCTTCTTTTGCAGCGCACCAAGCCTGAAAAGCTTTATCACAATTTCCCAGAATATCTCCCACCGTAGCGTTCAATTGGGCCATTGTTAGTTGAAATTTTTTTGTCATCACTTCGCTCAGTTCTTCAAGTATTCTATATATCTAGCAGACAACTACGGATCGAAAAGGGTAATTAGCCAATCAAGTGTTGAAAGACGTTGCTCTACTTGACCAGGTTTATTAGTGTCTATTGTATACAAGGCACTCCAAAATACATTTTGGACCATAGTTCTAGGGGAAAAGCTTTTGATACTCGCCAAAATGTCAGCGTCTATTTTCGTTATAACTATAATTTTTTTTTCCAACGCAGCCTTTGGTCAGTCTGCAAGTATTCAGACCAAGCAATATGAGAATGGTGGTTTTTATAAAGGCACTTTCAAAAATGGACGACAACACGGTTATGGCACCTATAGCTTGCCGTCCGGGTATCAGTATGAAGGGGAGTGGGAAAATGGACAAGCCGTAGGAGAAGGTGTTGCAAAATTCTCTAACGGTTCCGTTTATAACGGTACTTTTTTGAACGGAAAACCAAATGGAATTGGTACAATTACTTACGCAGATGGAGGCAAATACACCGGTGTTTGGGCTGAAGCGCAAATTGAAGGTGAAGGGATTGCAGAATATCCAGATGGTACTCGTTACGAGGGAGAGTTTCGATCCAACAAGTATCATGGGCGCGGAGTTTTAGTTTTAAAAAGCGGCTACAGTTTTGAAGGAACATGGGTAAACGGCGTCAAAGAAGGACTAGGAACAATTACTTATGCAGACGGAGCAATTTACAGTGGAGAGCTAATTGCAGACAAACGTTCTGGCAAGGGATCGTTGACTACTGCAGACGGAATAATTTTATTAGGTGAATGGCTCGACGGAGAATTCAATGGCAAAGGTACGATCACGCAACCTAATGGCGATGTTTACTATGGCTTTATTGCGAACGGATTAGAGGAAGGCGAAGGCGAACTTTCCTACTCTAATGGAGATGTTTATAAAGGACAATTCCTTGGTGGTTTTCGCCACGGAAACGGAGAATTGATAGGTAATGATAACTACCATTTTGTAGGCAATTGGTTCGAAGGGCAAATTCAAGGTCTGGGTGTAGAGACCTACCCTGATGGTTCTGTGTATAAGGGAGAATTTGTTGCTAACTTAGCAGATGGAAAAGGCGAAATTATTTATGCAGATGGTGCAACGTACGTAGGCAGATGGAAATCTGGCGAAGTCGACGGCAAGGGTATATCGACCTATCCAAACGGCATGATTTATGATGGCAACTTTGAAAATGGAAAAATACATGGCTTTGGTCTCATGACCTTTGGCGATAGCTATCTGTACGAGGGAATGTGGAAAGATGGTGAACGGCATGGTGTTGGAAAAGTAAAATATAGAGATGGCACGACATATGAAGGCGAGTTTGAGGCCGGTCAGCGTTCTGGTAACGGCGTGATGCAAATGCAGGATGGCTTTGAGTATTCAGGGCAATGGCTTTCTGGCGAAATGCATGGAACAGGAATTGCAAAATACGCAAATGGGGATATTTATGAAGGCAACTTTTTTGCGGGCCGTCGTCAGGGCCAAGGAACAATGACCTATTACACAGGAGCCGTAACAGGTGGAACTTGGACTGAAGGAGCATTGGAAGCTGATTAATCTTTAATAGTGAACGATTGATTGCCCAATAGTCAGATTGAGTTTATAGTAGCGTCTCTGAGCTGATTACCACGGAACCTGCAGGCCATTTTGGTCAAAAAAATGGCCTGTATCCTCAGAACTTCGGCTTTCAATTACATCAAACAAAATAGATGCGGTTTCAGGAGCCGACCGAGACTGGTGATTGTTAATAAATTGTTCAGTCAGAGGTGTTTCTACTGTCCCTGGATGTAACGAAAAACACGCCAATTTTGGAAGGCTCCGAGAAAATTCAATCGATGCAGTGTGAACAATTTGGTTTAGTGCAGCCTTTGAAGCCCTATAAGAAATCCAGCCGCCAAGCCGATTATCACCAATGGAGCCAACTCGAGCAGAAAGTACAGCTATTCGAGTTGGACAATCTTTGACTATTAGACGGCCAATATTGCTGAGTATGAGTGCGGGGCCGATCGCATTTATTTGCATTTGATCAGCCATCCCTTTGGCTGTAATTGAACGAATAGTTTTTTCCGGGCGATATTCATCAATTTTCAGTGCGCCAGTAGCGATAATAACTGTATGAAATAAATCCTTCATTGAACCCAAGATATTTGGCACCGTTTCAGGTTCTTTGAAGTCCAATCTATCAAGGCTTCTGGACACACCGACGCAATTCCATTGACGTGAAATATACTCGTGCTCTAGTGCCGCGCCAATGCCGCCAGAATTTCCAATTATTAAAACTCGCCTCATGCTGGCTTCATAGAGTAGAAAAACAAGAACGCCAATAAATTGTAAATTAAATTCAAATAATCATAATTTTAATTCAAGAGTATAAATCTCCAGCTCCATTTTTCTCTTCCAATTTATAAAACTAAAGCTATATCTAACTAATGAAAAAATTTATTTATCAAAATTTACTCCTAGAACTCAGTTTATACTGAGCGTGCTTTCAGGCGCGAGACGCTCAACCTAGTCCAGCGCCTCTACTAAGAAAAAAATTCAAAATAAAAGAGCTTTTCATGACACAAGACAGGGTAGTAATTTTTGATACCACATTACGCGACGGCGAACAAAGTCCCGGCGCAACTATGACCCATGCAGAAAAACTTGAAATAGCTGAAATGCTGGATGATATGGGCGTTGACATCATAGAAGCAGGCTTTCCAATTGCTTCAGAGGGTGACTTCAATGCGGTAAGTGAAATTTCAAAACGCAGCAAGAATTCAGTGATCTGTGGACTAGCTCGTGCAAATTTAAAAGATATTGATCGCTGCGCTGAAGCTATCCGCAACGCATCCCAACCACGAATTCACACCTTCATTGGAACCTCTCCGCTTCACCGTGCTATCCCAAATTTAACCAAAGATGAAATGGCTGAACGTATCCATACCACAGTAACTCACGCAAGAAATTTGTGTGACAATGTCCAATGGTCACCAATGGATGCCACACGCACTGAATATGATTACCTCTGCAAAACAATTGAAATAGCGATTAACGCAGGTGCTACAACGATAAATATTCCAGATACAGTAGGCTATACTGCTCCAAAAGAGAGTGCTGATCTTATAGCTAAACTAATTTTAGACATTCCACGCTCTAACGAAGTGATCTTTGCCACCCACTGTCATAATGATCTCGGAATGGCCACAGCAAATTCACTCGCAGCTGTTAGTGCTGGAGCACGTCAAATAGAATGTACAATCAATGGGCTAGGTGAACGCGCTGGTAACACAGCACTGGAAGAAGTGGTAATGGCGCTCAAAGTGCGAAACGACATAATGCCATATCAAACCAACATCGATAGCACAAAGATTATGGCTATAAGTCGTCGGGTAGCAACGGTATCAGGTTTTGCTGTTCAATTTAATAAAGCTATTGTTGGAAAAAATGCTTTCGCGCATGAAAGCGGAATTCATCAAGATGGCATGCTGAAAAATTCTGAGACCTTCGAGATAATGCGTCCTGAAGATGTAGGACTGTCAGAAACTAATTTGGTTATGGGCAAACATTCCGGCCGTGCAGCTTTGCGTTCTAAACTGAAAGATCTGGGCATAGAGTTGGCAGATAATCAATTGAACGATGTTTTTATTCGTTTTAAAAGCCTAGCAGATCTGAAAAAAGAAGTTTTTGATGATGACCTTATTGCTTTAGTTGGTGAAGATCATGGGGATAATCAATCATACAAATTGGGGCTTACGTCATTGCATGTCGTCTGCGGTACACAGGGTCCACAAAAGGCGGCTTTAGAGTTAAAAATAGATGATGAGATCCATTCTGTGACAGCTACTGGCGACGGGCCAGTAGATGCAACTTTTAACGCAGTAAAGGAATTGTTCCCACATACTGCAAAATTACAGTTGTACCAGGTACACGCAGTGACGGAAGGAACAGATGCTCAGGCAACAGTCACAGTTAGGATGGAGGAAGACGGGAAAATTGCAACTGGACAATCTGCTGATACTGATACGGTCGTGGCATCCGCAAAGGCGTATATCAACGCTCTCAACAAACTGGTGATTAAGCGAGAGAAATCTTTACCAGGTGAAGATACAAAATCAGTTTCGTACAAAGATGCAGGCTGATCTCCGCACACTGAGGTAGTCCCAAGGGCTTCAACATGAAAAGCAAAGAACTACCCTTGGAAACAATTCTTCGTATCTCTATAAGATAAATTAGAATAACTACCAAGAATCGTTGGTATAGATTTAAAAAGGCGACATAAATGTTTGGACTAAGTGGTCTGTTTTCGTCAGACATGGCGATAGATTTAGGCACAGCAAATACGTTGGTCTATGTCAAAGGTAAGGGTGTGATTTTAAATGAACCCTCTGTAGTGGCCTACCAGGTCAAAGATGGGCAGAAAAAAGCACTGGCTTTTGGTGAAGATGCAAAGCTTATGCTTGGACGAACTCCAGGCTCTATTCAGGCGATCAGGCCAATGCGTGATGGCGTGATAGCAGACTTTGATGTCGCAGAAGAAATGATTAAACATTTTATCCGCAAAGTTCATAAACGAACAACATTCTCAAAACCCAAAATTATTGTATGCGTACCACACGGCGCTACACCTGTGGAGAAGCGGGCCATCAGACAGTCAGTATTATCAGCAGGCGCTCGCCGAGCGGGACTAATAGCAGAGCCTATTGCAGCAGCAATAGGAGCTGGCATGCCTATCACTGATCCCACAGGCTCTATGGTCGTAGACATCGGCGGTGGCACCACAGAGGTTGCCGTTCTGTCCCTGGCCGATATTGTTTACGCCCAGTCAGTACGTATGGGTGGTGACCGCATGGATGACGCAATAATAAATTATTTGCGGCGTCAGCATAATCTTTTAGTCGGGGAAGCAACGGCAGAACGAATTAAAAAAACTATTGGCACTGCCCGAATGCCCGATAAAGGTAGGGGTGCAGTAATGACAATTCGAGGCCGCGACTTACTAAATGGTGTACCAAAAGAGACAGAAATCAGTCAGGCTCAAGTTGCTGAAGCATTAGCAGAAACTGTTCAACAAATTTGTGACGGTGTTATGACTGCTCTTGAAGTCACACCACCGGACTTGGCCGCAGATATAGTGGATCGCGGCGTAATGCTAACTGGTGGTGGTGCTTTGCTCGGTGATTTGGATTTGGAACTACGCGAGAAAACAGGGTTGGCGGTATCTGTTGCAGACGAAAGTCTTAACTGTGTCGCCATTGGCACGGGAAAAGCGCTCGAATACGAAGCACAATTGATGCATGTAATCGACTACGATAGCTAATCGTTCAAACCCTCAGGTTAGATTATGGCAGGGCAAAGCAAAAATACAGATGGATACTCAACGGTCGCATATAGGCTGTTAATGGGGTTGTTAGTCACTCTTCTTGTGGGGCTGTTTTTATTTTGGCGCATTGATAGCCCGCGAGTTGAGCAGGTCCGAATGAATGTCATTGATAGGGTTATTCCAAATTTTTCTTGGCTAGGTCTACCGTTAACTAAAGCTTTTGACTTACTTTTAGCAGCAAAAAGTTATGAACAAATCTTTCAGCAAAACCAAAACTTACGTCGAGAATTACAACAAATGAAAGCCTGGAAAGAAGCAGCTCTTCAACGCGAACAGGAAAATGCAAAACTTTTGGATCTGAACCAGGTTAAACTGGACCCTAAATTTACCAAGATTACAGGAGTAGTTTTAGCTGACAGTGGCGGGCCCTTTCGAAAAACTGTTCTTATAAATATTGGAAAACGTGATGGCATCATAGACGGGTGGGCTGCCATGGATGGTCTGGGTTTAGTAGGACGGATCTCCGGGGTTGCTAACAATACATCGCGCGTTGTCTTACTCGGAGATACCTCAAGCCGCGTGGCCGTAACAATTAATTCTGGCGGTCAAAGAGCGTTACTTGTGGGCGACAACACCAATCAGCCAACTATCGAATTTTTAAAAAACCCTGCATCTGTGAGAGCAGGAGACAGAGTTATGACATCTGGCGACGGAGGGGTCTTTCCACCTGGAGTCTTAGTTGGACAAGTAATATATTCTACTTCCGGGCGGCTTAGGGTATTGCTTGCAGCAGATATACAGAGATTGGAGTTTCTACGCATAATAAGACACCAAGCAAGAGAAAAAGTAACCTCAACAGGTGGCTTAGTGGGACTGCCACCATTTAAACCAAGCGCTACAAACGATGAATGAGCTTCCTAACCGTCTTTTGAGGCTTAGATGCATTTTTTTGGTAATGGCAATCTTTTTGATAATGCTGCCAACACTACCAATTCGAGCTGATTTTAATCATATTTTTATCCCAGATTTATTATTGATCATGACATTTACTTGGGTGATGCAACGACCAGACGTAATCGGTCCAATAACTATAACAATAGTATTTTTATTTGCTGATTTTATATTGCAGCGACCCCCAGGCTTATGGGCTGTTATAGTTCTTCTTGCGGCCACATTCTTGGGCATGCGATCCGCGAGATTTAAAGAAGTATTTTTTATTTATGAATGGGCAACAGTTTCAGTTATCATCGTTTTTTGCTACCTGACACAATATATCCTAATGAGGTTAACATTTCTTGCAATCTACGACCTTAAGCTTCTGACAATTACAGCTTTGACAACAATTTTCTTTTATCCTGTTTTTACGTGGGTATTTCGGCCCATGCTTAAGAAGCAAGGCCTTCATATTAAAAAGAAATTGGCGACTGAGGTTTCTGAATGAAAAGTACTTCAAGCGAAAATTTAAACTCTACAAAGCAATTTTCACGACGCGCGTTGGTTATCGGAGGAATGCAACTAAGCATGATAGCAGCCCTAGGCGTTCGCATGCGGTTTTTACAAATAAATGAAGCAGAAAAATATCGTCTATTAGCTGAAGAAAATCGTATTAATGTTCGTTTGCTGCCACCGTCAAGAGGTTTAATTTTTGACCGAGAAGGTAGACTAATAGCAGAGAATTTACCAAATTATCGCATAGGATTAATACGTGAGGACACAGGTGATGTTGAGGAAATATTAACAAAGCTACAAAATTTAATTTATATTCGCCCAAAAGACCTTACTAAAGCACGTAAGGAGCTTTTACGCGTAAGTTCTTTCGTGCCAGTTACTCTTGCTGAAAACTTAAGCTGGGCTGATTTTACAAAAGTAGCTGCCAATGCCCCGGCCCTCCAAGGCGTTTTTACCGATGTTGGACTAACCCGTATATATGCGCAAAACGAAAACTTAGCGCATGTGGTGGGTTATGTGGGCCCCGTGAGTGACCATTATTTGAAACAAATAGAAGATCCAGATCCACTACTACAAATACCCCGCTTTCAGGTGGGGAAAACTGGCGTTGAGGCGCAAATGGAATCCAAATTGCGCGGGTCAGCAGGTCTTCAACGAGTAGAGGTTAATTCTGCTGGACGTATAATACGAGAGCTTGAGCGCATAGAGGGAGATCCCGGCACCTCAACCCAACTCACCATAGACAGTAAAATCCAAAATTATGCTTTGGCACGCTTAGGTAATCTTTCAGCAAGCGCAGTTGTTATAGATTGTTTCAATGGAGATGTATTAGCAGTGGGATCTAGTCCAAGCTTTGATCCAAACCTTTTTGTCACAGGAATTTCAACAAAAAAATACGATGCACTTCGCAATGACGTTTTCGGTCCATTAAGAGCAAAAGCCGTGCAAGGCACCTACGCTCCTGCCTCAACTTTTAAAATGATTACTGCACTAGCCGCACTTGAAGCTGGGGTTTTAAAGCCAGATGATGAAATCATTTGTACCGGGCATCTCGAAGTTTCCAACAATAAATTTCACTGTTGGAAGGCCCACGGACCAATGAATTTGGAGGACGCAATCATCCAAAGCTGTGATGTCTTTTTTTATTCGATCGGTCAAAAGGTCGGTATTGATAGAATATCTAATATGGCCAAACGATTTGGGCTAGGAGTAAAACATGATCTACCACTCAGCGCAATTAGCCGTGGCGTAGCGCCAACACGCGAATGGAAAAAGAAATCTTTCAAAAAAAATTGGCTTTTGGGTGATACCGTAAATGCTTCAATTGGACAGGGATTCGTCTTGGCATCACCCTTACAGCTCGCAGTTATGGCCGCGCGCCTTGGAACTGGTCAAGCCATTCAACCTAGATTAATTCAAAACATGAACAATGTTAATATTTCTCAGGAGCCAAATAAAAAATTAAATGTTAACTCTGATCATTTAGCTTTGGTCCAGAAAGCCATGTTCGGTGTAACAAATACGAAAGCCGGTACGGCCTATTCACGCCGCATTGAAACAAATAAATTTCGTATGTCAGGAAAAACTGGAACAGCGCAAGTTCGCCGCATCACAGCAGCAGAACGTGAGCAAGGAGTGATAAGCAACAAGGACTTGCCTTGGCAACAGAGAGACCATGCCTTGTTCGTCGATTATGCCCCCGCTGACAACCCAAAAGTAGCAGTCGCAGTTGTTGTTGAACATGGCGGTGGCGGAAGCTCAGTTGCAGCACCTATTGGCCGCGATATTACTCTTTTTGCTCTTACAGGAGAGCTCCCAAATTTAAAGCATTACCCAAAAAAGTTCCGAAGAGAAATTCAGCTTGAACAAGAAGATATAGCGCCAAGATTGATAGATTGGACAAGTCCAAAAGTTAAAGAACGCAGTAAAGCATGAGTTATTTAGAATACAACCTTAAGACTGTTCCCACAGGGTTTAAAAAAATTTTAGCCTTAAACTGGCCAATTATTTTTTTACTCATTGTTATTTCAAGCATTGGTTTTGCAATGCTATATTCAGTATCCGGTGGTGTTGTCGAACGTTGGGCACAGCCACAAATGCAAAGGTTTTTTGTCGGAATGATTATGCTTTTCATTGTGGCAATGGTGCCTAGTTGGTTCTGGCGAAATATATCATTCATTACATATATTTTGAGCGTTTCCCTGTTATTATCTGTAGAGTTTTTTGGCGTGAAAGGTATGGGAGCACAACGTTGGCTCGATTTTGGTTTTTTTCGTCTACAACCGTCTGAACTAATGAAAATCACACTAGTATTAGTTTTAGCGGCCTACTATGATTGGTTGCCTCAAAAACGAACTTCACAGCCTATCTGGGTCACTATCCCTCTGATAATGATCGCATTACCTGCTTTATTAGTTTTGCGCCAACCAGATCTTGGGACAGCGTTACTATTAATCGCTGGTGGTGGAGCAGTCATGTTTTTGGCTGGGGTGCATTGGGCCTATTTTATAACAATCATAAGTTCAGGGCTTAGTTTGGCTTTTGCAGTTTTTCAAAGTCGAGGTACTACTTGGCAACTATTAAAAGATTATCAATATACTAGAATTGATACATTTCTTGATCCAAGCAGAGATCCCTTGGGTACAGGATATCACATTACTCAGGCAAAAATAGCTTTGGGTTCTGGCGGGTGGACGGGAAGAGGTTTCATGCAGGGAACACAATCACGTTTAAATTTTTTACCGGAAAAACACACAGATTTTATTTTCACCACAATATCAGAGGAGTTTGGTTTTGTAGGATCAATAACCCTTTTAATACTTTATCTGGCAGTATTATTTTTTTGTACTCTTTCAGGTTTCAGTAATAAGGATCGGTTTGCATCACTTTTAACTCTTGGAATTGGTAGCACGTTTTTTTTATTTTTTGCTATTAATATGGCTATGGTAATGGGGCTTGTACCAGTCGTTGGAGTGCCCCTGCCTTTGGTCAGCTATGGCGGTTCAGCAATGCTTGTTTTACTGTTGGGTTTTGGATTAATGCAAAGTGCCCATGTTCACCGTCCACAGAGAAAGTAAATATGATAAATATTCTTTTTGCGGCCCAGCCAGATCAATTTCCTATCTACGAGAAACATCTTGCTCACTTTCTAAGAAAGAAAAATATCGCTGCATATTTGAGTATGAAATTACCGCCAGAAATTGTAGATTATATCGTTTATGCCCCAAATAGTGTTATTACCAATTTGTCATCTTACACTCGTTGCAAGGCCGTTTTAAATCTTTGGGCCGGCGTGGAAAAAATTGTTGGAAATAAAACATTGACCCAACCTCTTTGTCGAATGGTAGATAGTGGATTGCAGCAGGGTATGACCGAGTGGGTTGTTGGCCATACTCTTCGATATCACTTGGGTATCGATAAACATATCGTCAATCCTAACAAAATTTGGGAAAATGACCAGCCCCCGCTGGCCCAAGATCGTTCAATATCAATTTTGGGTCTGGGCGTCTTGGGAACCGCCTGCGCCAAATCCCTCTCACAAATTGGGTTTAAAGTTAATGGGTGGTCAAAATCACCAAAAGAAATACCAAATGTGGAAACGTACCATGGAAACTCAAAACTCAAAACAGTACTAAACTCTGCTGAAATTCTAATCCTACTCTTGCCAGATACACCCGATACGCAAGATTTAATAAACACAAAGACCCTGAGCTATTTACCTGCGGGTTCGGTGTTAATAAATCCAGGCCGAGGGTCTCTAATAGATGATGATGCCTTAATTTCCGCCCTCACTTCAGGTCGTGTATCCGCTGCATGTCTTGATGTATTTCGTACTGAACCTTTACCACCTAATCACCCTTATTGGCAGATGCCTAATGTCACGGTTACGCCTCATATAGCTTCTGGGACTCGTGCAGCCACAGCAGCTGAGGTGATAGTTGAAAATATTGTTCGCGGACAAAAAGGATTGCCCTTTCTCTACCAGGTAGATCGAAAGGCTGGGTATTAGCACTATCGTAGTATTGGTGGTTTCCCCTTTATCGAGCCTGGAGCAGATAATTTAACAGGTGGCTCAGGCTGCGGCAAATCAAAGCGGAGCCCAACATTTAATATTTTTTCGACTAAACCATGGACTGGATCCAGATAAGTTACATCCCAATGTTCTCCATTATGATCAGAAAACTGTAAATACTCATTCACGAGTTTTGCTAAATTAGGCTGAGAATTGGGAACTGAGCCAACAAAACACAAAAGTGGGTTTTTATTATCCAATATATCTGTTGCTTCAACCAAACAGGCATAATCTGCAAAACCTCTCGCCGATGTCAGCTTGACGGACAGAGCGTCCAGTGCCTTTGGAGGAATTTTTGCTGGAGGTCTAACTTCTATAATTTTTTGAGCCATTTCCTCTGGCCTTTCGTCTAAAGACGTAACCAGCCACTGAAGAGTCGCAGGTTCAAAAATATAACCGATTGCTGCAGTGCCAGGATTGAGCGCGACGCCCGTATTTTTGTCAGCAAGCATTTTTATTAAAACACGACCTGACAATGCTAAATACTCCGCACCTCCACCAACCGACTCTTCAAGGCGCAGCTCAGTATCGTAAACAGCAACATACTCTTGCTCTTTCAAATAAACTACTTTTGGATTTAGGTCTGAACTTCTTTCACTAATGTCTAAAGCTAAAAATAACTCGCTTTCAGAAAATCTCTCAAGCACAGTAGCGAACAGTGTTGGGTCATTTGGATTTTTTACCAATATTATGATAGCGCGTTCCAGGGCAGTCATTTTAAAGTCCCATAATATTAGAATTTGAGAAAAAATGTGTTGTCACGGAACCCCATGGAAATAGTTGTGTTAATGTTACGCTTTATTACCGCCACCGGGACTCCGCAAGATAAAGATACTCTAGCTTACCGTACAGAAATTAGCCTGTTAAGTTTAAGATCGCAAAGTTAAATTTTAAAAAAATTAATTATTTAAAAACATTGAAGATCAGCTGTGTACACAGCACTTAATTTTATTATATAAACATTGTGTAGTCTTTAGAGGCCGCCCTTTCTGCGTTAAATTTGTAAAAAAAGGAACTGCCTTGAAGACTATCCTTACCTCAGCATTCATGATGGCGCTTTGGTTAATGCTTTCTGGAATTTATAAACCGATGCTTATAGGCTTTGGGTTAGTTTCCGTCGGACTAGTTATGATCATCGTCCGTCGAATGGACCAAGTTGACGGAGACCATGTTCGTATTTTTATAAAACCAGTAAAGTTTATTTTTTATATATTTTGGCTCTTTAAGGAGATAGCCAAGTCTAACTGGGCCGTGACAAAAGTTATTTTTTCCCGCACCATGCCTATAAATCAAAATTTATTTGAAGTTCCATACACCCAAAAAAGTGATCTGGGACAAGTAATTTTTGCAAATTCTATCACCCTAACTCCAGGTACGCTTACGATAGAAACTGAAACTGGAGATTTTTTAGTGCATTCTTTATCTTATAGCCCAGAAGACCCTGAAACACTCAGAGATATGGATAGGCGTGTAACAGCAATTGAGAGCAGATTGGATCTCTAATGTTCTCAATAGCAGCAGTAGCAATATTTATAGCCATGTGCCTTGTTTTAGTACGTTTGATTAAGGGGCCAACTTTATACGACCGTGTTCTAGCTGTAAATTCTTTCGGTACTCACACAGTTTTGTTAATTGGAATTATGGGTTTTCTAAATGGACGTCCCGACTTCCTGGATATCGCTCTTCTATATGCCCTAATAAACTTTGTAGGTACCATCGCAATCCTAAAGTTTTTTCGATATCGGGCAATCGGAGATACAATGTGGACCCCAACAGAGCCAAGTAATGAGGATCATAATTAATGGATGTCTTTTTTAGTTTTTTGTGTATGGTTTTAATAATATCTGGATCTTTTTTTGTGGTTATTGGGGCCTTTGGTACCTACAGGTTTCCAGACTTTTGGTCTCGCCTTCATGCGGCGTCAATAACAGACTCAGCTGGTGTCATTTTATTACTTATTGGTATGGGCATTTACTCAGGCCTGACTTTGATCACTTTTAAACTTTTAGTGATTGGCCTCTTTTTGTTTATAACTGGGCCGACTTCGACACATGCTGTCGCTAACGCCGCTCTGGTATCAGGCCTACGACCACCACAGATTGCGAACAAAAATTCACAAAAAGACTAACTCAGACTAACCAAATAATATTAAAAAATTGACTTAAAAGAATTACCCATTATCGCAGGTGCAAAATCGAAACTTTTATAAACATATCACTTTTCAGCATGCTAATAGTCACAGCTGTAACTGTAGTAAAAACTCGAAGTCTATTTGCCATTGTAGCTCTTTCTGGAGTTTTCAGCCTGTTATCTGCTCTCTTATTTATTACATGGGACGCCGTCGACGTAGCTTTTACTGAGGCCGCTGTCGGCGCTGGTATTTCCACAGTTTTAATGTTGGGCACTCTCGCACTGACCTCGAGAGCAGAGAAAGAGAGCGCAAAATCAAATTTACTCCCATTATTAGCAGTCGTTCTAGCAGGAGCAGTAATGTTTTATGGTACATTAGACATGCCAGAATTTGGATCTCCAGAGACACCAGTGCAAACACATGTTGGGCCAGATTATTTAAAACGAATTCCAGATGATATTCATGTACCAAATGCAGTAACAGCAATTCTGGCCAGCTATAGAGGCTACGATACGTTGGGAGAAACTGCCGTTGTTTTCGCCGCTGGTATTGGTGTCTTGATGTTAATTGGTGGATTGCGCCGCCGCCGGATAAACGACGACGACAAAAACTCTAGTGACACGAAGGATACGACCTGATGCGTCACCATTTAATTTTACGGGTAATAACCAAACTCCTTGTCGGCACTATATTTTTGTTCGCCCTCTATGTCCAATTTCATGGTGACTACTCACCAGGTGGAGGGTTTCAGGCAGGCGTAATAATGGCAGTAGGTTTTATTCTTTACGGAATTGTTTTCAGCCTGGCTAAAGCCCAAAAAGTTTTTCCACCCTGGCTAGTGCATAAACTGTTGGCCTTTGGTGTACTGCTTTATGCCGGGACTGGAATTTACAGCATGTTAATGGGCTATGGCTATTTAGACTATACAGCCATCGACCCTAACCACCCATCCCATGGACAACATCTTGGCATTTTAATTGTAGAGCTAGGCGTTGGCATCACCGTAACAGGCGTAATGGTTGCGATATATTATGCTTTTGCAGCGCGGGCACCAATTCTAAGTGACGAGGATTGGTAAACATGACTATTTTTACCACCGAATTCATTCTAGGACATCTGAACTACTGGTTATTTATCATACTAATGATGACTGGTCTCTACATTGTAATTAGTAAGGGAAATTTGGTTAAAAAAATTGTTGGTTTGAATATTTTCCAAACTTCAGTTTTTATGTTTTACATATCGATGGGAAAAGTCTCAGGAGGTACAGCGCCAATTTTTCCATTGGACGGCGTTTATGATCCTAGTGTCGCCTATTCAAATCCCCTTCCACATGTACTTATTCTTACGGCTATCGTGGTTGGAATAGCCACAACTTCACTAGGCCTTGCCCTCATAATTAGAATTCGGGAAGAATATCACAGTATCGAGGAAGAACACATAACAATTCTTGAAGATACTGTCTTCCGGACAGAAAATTTGCCTTTGGATGGTAAAGGTGGGTCGATCTGATGGCTACGCAAACTGCGCACCACGTCGCGATGACACTGTCGGAGCACCTGCCTATTCTGCAAGTGCTAATTCCATTTATTACAGCACCTTTAATCGTCTTTGTTGGACGCCGTGAATTAGCGTGGCCCCTAGCATTTACCGCGAGCTTCACTTCCTTTGTGATAGCTTGCTTGCTTCTATCCAAGGTAATTGGCGGCGGCGTAATTTCTTATAAAATAGGAGGTTGGGCACCACCCCTTGGAATTGAATACCGTGTCGATGCGGCAAACGCTTTTGTACTTTTCCTAGTTACTGGGATTTCAACCCTAGTCCTGCCATACGCCCGACAAAGTGTCAGTTCAGAAATGCCTGAGCGAACTCAAACTTTATTTTATGCACTTTTTCTACTCTGCCTGACTGGCCTTCTTGGCGTTACAACTACTGCAGACGCATTCAATGTATTTGTATTTCTGGAGATATCGTCGTTATCAACTTATGTACTCATTGCACAGGGCTCATATAGAGATAAACGAGCACTAACTGCAGCCTTCAATTATTTGATTATGGGGACAATTGGAGCCACCTTTTTTGTTATCGGCCTTGGCTTTTTATACATGGCAACCGGCACCCTGAATATGGCTGACTTAGCAGACCGGATTTCAGGTCAATATGATAGTCGAACAGTACGAGCTGGGTTTGCCTTCATTCTTGTAGGTATGGGCCTCAAAGTGGCAATCTTTCCTCTACATCTTTGGTTGCCCAATGCATATACTTATGCTCCATCTGCTGTGACCACATTTTTGGCTGCTACCGCCACTAAGGTCGCTATCTATGTTTTGCTGAGGTTTGTCTTTAGTGTATTTCAACCAGAGTTTCTTCTTGAAACCTCAGCGCTTGAAATTATTTTTTATCCATTTGCTTTGCTCGCAATGTTTGCTGCATCCTTTACTGCAATATTTCAGCGTGACCTTAAGCGCATGCTCGCCTATTCAAGTATTGCGCAAATTGGCTACATGCTCCTGGGCGTTGCGCTGCTGTCAGAAACTGGATTAATGGCGGCAATTATTCACCTTTTTAACCATGGTATAACTAAAGCAGCGCTCTTCATGGGCGTTGGTGCATACGTACTGCGTTCGGGAGGTTCTTTTTATATACACCTACAGGGGCTTGGAAAGACAATGCCATGGACCAGTGCCGCCACTGTAATTGGTGGAATATCACTGATCGGTGTGCCCGGAACCGCAGGGTTTTTGAGTAAATGGCTATTGGTTCAGGCAGCGTTAGAGCAAGGATATTGGCCACTTGCAATTTTGATTGTGGCGTCCTCATTACTAGCAGTGATTTATGTTTGGCGGCTTATAGAAATACTATATCTATCGACACCAACCTCTGAAAAGGTTGTTCAAGAGGCACCACTTTCAATGCTGCTGCCTCTTTGGCTAATGGCAATAGCCTGTATTTACTTTGGCTTTGCGACAGACATCACCATGGGTGCCGCAAAAGCAGCAGCACAGGCTTTATTATCCGGTTCCTCCGGTATGATGTATTAACGCGGAGCAGGTTATGGATACATTTTCAGCCATTCTACTATCAATGTTGCTCCCTGCAGTTGCAGTTATTAGCAACTTAATATTTAGGAATAGTCCCAATCTGCGAGATGGACTGACACTTGGCGCAGCCGTCGCTACCTTCCTCGTAGTCCTAAACATTTTAAATAATGTTGGCAACACAACCACAGAGACCTTCACCTTGATTGAAGTAATGCCAGGACTGGGCATTGCCTTTCACGTTGAGCCTCTAGGTTTGATGTTTGCAATTTTGGCTTCTGGCCTTTGGATAGTGACCCATATTTACGGTATTGGCTACATGCGCGGAAATAATGAAGAAAACCACGCACGTTTTTTTGCATGTTTTTCTTTTGCAATTTTTGCAGTTATGGGAATTGCCTTTGCAGCCAATATGTTCACTTTGTTTCTTTTTTACGAAGTATTGACGCTTTCTACTTATCCACTGGTTGCTCACAAAGGTACCTTAGCTGCTGTCAAAGGGGCGCGGACTTACCTTGGTATTCTCATAGGCACCTCAATTGGACTGCAGCTAGTTGCAATCATTTGGACCTACGCAGTAGCTGGCACGTTAGATTTTACCACAGGCGGAATTTTAGAGGGTTTGATAGTAGGCCCATCAGTCGCAATCCTACTTGGGCTTTATGCCTTTGGGATTGGGAAAGCAGCCCTAATGCCTTTTCACCGGTGGCTGCCTGCAGCAATGGTAGCACCCACGCCAGTAAGTGCACTCTTACATGCAGTAGCCGTGGTTAAGGCAGGTGTTTTTACGATGTTAAAGGTGGGTATTTACATTTTTGGAATTGACTTCCTAGCCACCACAGGCGCCTCTGTTTGGCTAATGTGGCTGGCGGCATTTTCAATTATTGCGTCCTCTGTGATTGCATTGACCAAGGACAACCTCAAAGCAAGACTGGCGTACTCAACCATTAGTCAACTCTCATATATAACGCTTGGTGTGGCACTTGCGACATCAATGGGAATACTTGGCGGTAGCCTCCACGTTGTAATGCACGCTATGGGCAAGATCACACTCTTCATGTGTGCAGGATCGATATATGTCGCAACGCATAAAACGGACATAAGCCAAATGACCGGTTTAGGACGTATAATGCCCATTACGTTTGGAGCTTTTCTAATTGGGGCCCTATCGATAATTGGTTTGCCACCATTAGGTGGGTCTTGGAGTAAGTGGTTACTAATTATCGGTGCTGCAGATGCCAGCCAACTGGTTATGGTCGGCATTCTATTGATCAGTTCACTTTTAAATGTTGCATACCTTTTACCATTGGTAGGAAAAGGCTTCTTCTTGAAAGGACATGATCAAGCAGAGCAACCAAATTTAGCAGAGAGCCCTTTATTAGTTTGGGCCCCACCCGCATTTACAGCATTAGGTTGTGTTGTTTTATTTTTCTACGCTGGGCATATTCAGGCTTTCCTGATGCCCATCGTGGCTACACCTTAAGGAGGCCGCGTATGGACTGGGAAAAACCTGAGGATAAGAGCAAAATCTCCTCCCTTGGCCTTGCACTTTCATGGTTTACAAGGCCACAGAATGCCAACAAACTGTTTACAGGGCTGACTTTACTTTGTCTGATATTATTTTTTGCAGACTTTACGTATCATAAACATGGTCATTTTCATATTGAGGAAATCCCAGGGTTTTATGGGGTCTATGGGTTTGTTATGTTTACAGCACTCATATTAGTTTCCAAAATTTTAAGGATGATCATAAAGCGCCCTGAAAACTATTATGGCGACAAATCAATTGATCAAGAAGACTACCCTGCAAACCAATTAGAGCAGGACACAAAGTGATGATGAGCACTTTCCCCACAGCCTTCATGTTTATTTTTGCTGCATTAGCTACTGGCATTTTGCCAAGAGGCTCTGCCCGCAGTATTATTTTACTTATAACTCCAATACTTGCCGCATGGCAGATCTGGAACCTTCCTTTTGGCATATTCGCACAAGTTGAACTTTTAGGTCAGTCACTTGATATGATGCGGGTAGATAAATTATCTCGCATTTTTGGATTGATTTTCTGTTTGGCAGCTTTTTTAGGAAATCTTTACGCGTGGCATGTGCGCGACCTAGTACAACAAATAGCAGCTTTGCTGTATGCAGGCGCCGCCATTGGAGCCGTTTTCGCTGGCGATCTAATCACTTTATTTTTTTATTGGGAAGGCACAGCTATCGCTTCAGTTTTCTTAATTTGGGCCCGAAGAACGGAAGGTGCCTATCACACCGGAATGCGCTACCTAATTATTCAAATTACATCAGGAGTTATTCTTCTAGCAGGTGCCGCACTATTATACAGAGAAACTGGATCCATCACCTTTGAACGTATGACCTTGGGATCATTAGGTACGTGGCTAATTTTTATCTCTTTTGGTATTAAATGTGCGTTTCCACTATTACATAACTGGCTTCAAGACAGCTACCCCGCTGCCACCATTACAGGTACAGTGATCCTTTCCGCATTTACAACAAAGCTGGCGGTTTATGCGCTCGCGCGCGGGTTTGCTGGTACTGAAATGCTAATTTATATCGGTGCAATCATGACATTATTTCCAATCTTTTTTGCAGAGATTGAGAACGATTTGCGTCGAGTATTGGCTTACAGCCTGAACAATCAATTAGGCTTCATGGTTGTAGGGATAGGCGTAGGCACTGAAATGGCCATCAACGGTACAGCGTCACACGCATTTGCTCATATACTATACAAGGCACTCCTATTTATGAGCGTAGGCGCTGTTATGTTGCGCACCGGTACCTCTAAAGCGTCAGAACTCGGAGGACTTTGCCGTACTATGCCCCGAACTGCTATATTTTGTTTAGTTGGGGCAGCTTCAATTTCAGCTTTTCCACTTTTTTCAGGGTTTGTAACTAAGTCTTTAATTATGGATGAGACTGCTAACCAACACTACCCAATCATTTGGGCAATACTGGTATTCGCCTCCGCGGGTGTTCTATCACATTCCGGTATAAAAATTCCATATTTTACTTTCTTTGGCCATGACAGTGGACTGCGCCCAAAAGAGGCGCCACTCCACATGCAAACAGCGATGGGTCTGACCGCTTTGCTTTGTATTGTTATTGGTGTTTATCCAGATCCACTATACGCTTTGCTCCCCTATGAAGTGGTATATCACCCCTACACAATGAGCCACGTAATTGGTCAATTACAATTACTTTGCTTTGCGTTACTGGCTTTTGTTGTCCTAATGCGTACCGGCATTCACCCACCTGAGATACGTGCTGTTAACCTTGATGTAGACTGGATTTATCGACGGTTGGCACCTGCAATATACGGAGTCATTTATACTTTTGTCGTAAAGGCCTTCACATATTGTGAGGTTAGCATGAACAACTTGCTTCAATTAACAATTAAAGGACTTTATAAATTACACGGCCCTGAAACTGGCGTTTCACGTATGCGTGGAGTTGGTTCAATGGTCATATGGGTTGCAATTCTTCTTGGATTTTCTCTTGCCTCATCTTACTTATAAAATAAAAATGTGAATTTTAGGCTGGTAGTCACTCTCGAGAGCAATGGCATTTAAGCTGAATTTGTTAGAACCTGATTTTTAAGTATGCGGTCCAACGTTACATTTAAGAAATAAGTCTCCGCCTAAATAAGTTTTTAAATTTCGGGGCTTGAAAGACAGATACTTCCAGCGTATTTCAAGCCTCGCTGATGGGTCGTAGCATAATGGTAATGCACCTGTTTTTGGTACAGTAGAGTGCAGGTTCGAGTCCTGCCGACCCAGCCAGCTTTTCTAGTTAAACAGTTTTGGAAATTCCTGTAACAATTTCAGAAGTAGAGCAACCAAGCCAAACCAAGTGATCAATAAAACTGATTAGATTTAGTGAATTGCGCCACTCAAACTAATGTTAGATACCAAGGTGCAATTTTGGCTTCCAAAAGGGACGAAATAACTCAATTTTTGGACAGCGGTTCATGACGACTTGTAGTCCAGCCTCCTCCGCTATTTTCGCAGCATCAAAATCAATGACACCAATTTGTCCCCACAACACTTTTGCGCCAATGCTGATGGCTTCTTTTGTAATATCCATAAGATCTTCAGATCGTCTAAAGACTTCAACCATGTCAACTGGGCGGTCAATGGCACTAAGTGCGGGATAAACCCTCATTCCACGAATTTCTTTTAATCCAGGTCTCGGGTTGACTGGAATCATATCATAACCAGTTTCATTTAATACGCGTAAAACACCATAACTGAACTTCGTTTTATCAGGGCTCGCCCCCACCATCGCAATGGTTTTGACCGAATTCAGAATACTTTTCAGATACGCCTCTGTATAGGGTTGAGAATGGTCCATGTCAGATGTCCTTTACTGTGGCTATATCTGCTTTTAGTTCATGCGGCTGTAACGGATCAATGAAAGGGTTACGATAGAGTGATCCGTGGCTCTCTACACCTACCTCAAGAGTGATATCTGATTTAGCACGCGCCACACACAAAATTACGTAACCGTCATTGATCTGGCGATTATTCAAAGCCACTTGTCGACGTTGATCTACATTACCAGCGGTGAGCTTTGCAGCACATGTGATGCACCCTCCGTACTTACAACCATAAGGTAAATCGACCCCTTGCTCTCTTAGGTTATCGAGCAACGGACGACGGTTATCTACCCTATAAGTAGTATTATCGCGGTTAGAAATTGTAACTTGGTACTTCATCACAACCAAATGTCACTGGTACAATCACCACCAGGATATCTTGCTTCATGACATCGAGAGGGGCCATTAGGTTCCTTTCCAAAATCCACAATGAAGTCTGAATTTAACTTCATTCCACCATTCTCAGGGTCACAATCAATCATCACCATAACGCCGCCCTGATTACGAATTTCAGGGTAAAACTGATTATCCCAGGTCGAGAACAACGATGTCGTTACATATAAACGTTTCCCATCGAGACTTAGTTGAAACATCTGCGGACCGCCCGCCATTTTAATACCATTTATTTCTGGAGCTTTACCTAACAAGCCGCCCATCCAAACTTGCCCAGTAAGTACTGGTTTATGTGGATCAGAAATATCATATTGGCGCATATCACCATGAAGCCAATTGTTTAAATAAAGATACTTATCATCCATCGAGACAAGTATTGCAGACATGACGCCTGGTACTGGTATTGGCCACTCAGGATGCGGCTCATTAGCTACATCAATGATTTTTTCCCACTGCCATTTCCCTGTCTCGTCCTTCCACCAATGGATTACGTTGGAACTCAATGCAGCTCCACAAAAGCCATGCGTACTATCAGGGTTGTGATGAAATTTTACCTCGAGAGGTAGCAAACCATCTTCTCCTAAATACATGGTCTCAATTGGCTCTTTCTTTTCAAAATCCCAAAAGTGTATTTCGCGTCCATATTTGAGATGTCCAACCTCTTCCAAATCAAACCCTGGCATAAAGGTATTTGGCGCAGCCCATTCGGAAGATACCATCACATTATGGCGTGGCTGATACCAGAAATCATACCCAAACTTAATATTACCCATCGAGTTTTCCCAACGGCCCATGATTTCAAAATCTTTGTTTAAATTTAGATAACCCCCAGGTGCCTCACCCTTGGCGTCACCCAACATGGAAATGATAATCTCCGAGCCTAAGCAATGAACCGTATGTGGTCCAGAAAGATTTGTTTTAGCCTTTATATCCGAGCCCTTAACAACTTTGTGAATACGTGGTGCACGCGGATCAGTAGCTGTATCCACAATATGGATATTATTTGAACGAACGCCCGGCAATAATAAGTATTTCCGTGCCATGCTTGAGTCGTCATGGCATGATGAGCAGGCATTCCACCCCATATGATGAAGCTCATCACCAATTCCTGGCATTTCTAATCGATGAATAACTTTGGAAAATGTTGAGCTAGAAGGATCCACGTCAATTGTCGCAAGATAATCAGGCTTTTGAATACCCGTACCAGTATAGATTGCGATTGTATAAAGGAGTTTTTCACTCGGAGCTTTTATAGCCTCAGATGGGCTAGAATATCCTGGTCCACAGCATACACTCATATTTTATACCCTTTTATAGGAAGTTTAAAAACTTATTTACGCGCTACCGGCAGCAATATAAAACAATTTAACATATTAAAGAAACTACTTAATCAGCTAATTTTGAAATAACGTTGCGGCCTCTGATTACTCCCAGTTTCAGGAAATAAAAATATGAAGTGTTAACCTAAACCATGCAGGGTTTTTGTCTCAAGATAATCTTCCAGCCCCATCAGGCCCCCCTCACGTCCGTTTCCAGACTGCTTATAACCTCCAAATGGAGAACCATAGTTAAAGCCACCACCGTTGACGTGCACCGCACCAGCGCGCAAACGAGCAGCCACCCGCTCAGCCCTCTGGGGGTCACCGGTTTGGAGGTATGCCGCCAATCCATATGGCGTATCATTTGCAATTTTGATAGCCTCGGCTTCATTTTCAAAAGGAATTACAACGAGGACAGGGCCAAAAATTTCTTCACGTGCAATCCGCATATTATTTGAAACATCGGTGAATATAGTTGGCTTCACAAACCATCCCTTCGATACTCCATCTGGCCTACCCAAACCACCACATAAAATGGTAGCGCCTTCATCAATTCCAACAGAAATCATCTTTTGAACACGGTCAAATTGGATACGATCGAATAAGGGTCCAATATGGGACCCTTCTTTCATTGGGTTTCCGATCACGACCGCATCCCCAGCGCGTTTTGCGATTTCGAGTACCTCACCCAAACAAGAGCGCTCAACAAGAAGCCGGGTTGGTGCATCGCAAGATTGACCAGTATTATACATACATTCATCAACTGACGCAGTAACACGCTCCTTTAAATCACAATCCGCAAATACTATGTTAGGTGACTTACCTCCCAACTCTAATGTGACCCTCTTAACCGTCTCGGCCGCATCGCGTGTTACGGCTGTCCCAGCTCTTGTTGAGCCCGTAAAGGACATCATTTGAATATCAGGGTGGCGGGAGAGAGCCGATCCGACAGTTAGGCCATCACCTTGTATAAGATTAAATACGCCAGCTGGATAACCAGCCTCATGAATAATTTCAGCGTAGATCATTGCAGAAATTGGAGTGTGTTCAGAAGGTTTTAATACACACGTACAGCCAGTGGCTAAGGCTGGAATTACCTTCAATGCAATCTGGTTCATTGGCCAATTCCAGGGTGTGATTAAACCACATACGCCAATCGGCTCATATACCTGTATATCTCCATTCGCTAAAACATCTCGGTCTTTTAATTTTTCTAATGCATCAATGAAACCCTGCAAATGGCCCACCGCGGCATCGGCATGAGCATCACGCGCCATAGAAATTGGGGCGCCCATCTCTGAGCTCATCGCTTGGGCCAAATCCTCAAATCTTTCTTGGGTACCAGTCATAAGTCTTTTCAGCAACTGTAACCGTTCACCCTTTGAGCTTTGCGAATAATGCGAAAAAGCTTTTGTGGCCGCCACTACAGCAGCATTTACATCTGTTTCATTTCCAAGCGTAATGGTCCCTATTTGTATCTCAGTCGCTGGGTTAAGAACTGACATGGTCTGGGATGAATTTGGTACCACCCAACGCCCATCAATATAAAATTTATTTAGATTTTCCATTTTGTTCTCCTTAGCCCTAACGAGCTTTTAATATGGCTTCCTCGATTAAAGTACTAATTTCGGGAACTGTAGCGGTCCGTGGATTAGTTTGGGCTGCACTATCAAGTATTGATTTTTCAGCTAAGCGCTGCGCGCTTGCCATTGGAATATCCAGATTACTCAAAGAATTTGGTATATTAATATCATCTAATACGCCCTCTATGTGCCTAATAAAGCTCTCCGTAGATGTATCTTCTAATCCCATGGCCTGCGCCATGCGCTGAACTTTGAGTTCTTGTCCAGGCAAATTGAAACGTAACACAACTGGAAGCACTACCGCATTTGTCAAACCATGCTGCGTATCAAACTCAGCTCCAACCATATGTGATATCGCATGAACCAACCCGAGGCCCTTCAGAAACGCAATGCCTCCAAGGCAGGAGCCAACTAACATCGCTCCCCTTGCTTTCATATTATTGGGTTCATTGACAGAAATTTGCAACCACTTTGAAACCAAGGCCAACCCCTCAAGCGCTAGACCATCACAAAGCGGGTTAAATCCAGGCACTAAATAAGCCTCAATTGCATGGGTCATCGCATCAGCTCCCGTCCATGCAGTTAGATTTGCAGGTAGGCCTATCGTCAACTCTGGATCGAGTAATACCAGCGAGGGCTTTAATTCTGGATGCCAAACACAAAACTTCATGCCTTTTTCTACATGGGTGACCATGGCGGTACTTTCAGTTTCAGCGCCAGTTCCTGCCGTAGTAGGAATTGTAATTAATTTTGGAAATGATTGGTTAGCATTAATTTCAGGAGCTTTTTGCTCATATTCAAATGCCCAGAGATCAATATCATTATTTGCAGTTAAGCAAATGGACTTACCACCATCCATTGCGCTACCACCCCCAATTGCTATAATAGCGTCATGTCCACCAGAAATGAATTGCGCTCGCCCTGCGCCTATTTCAGTATCTTTTGGATTGGGTGAAATATCGGAATACAAACCAACCGTCAGCCCCGCATTTGTAAGATGATTTTGTAACTGGCCTATAAATGGCAATTTATGGCTACCGCGATCTGTAACTATTAACGGGTTGTGAACACCCATCATAATAAGATGACCACCAGCCTCAACCAGCCGACCAGGGCCATATTTAATAGGTACTGGGAATGACCAATCCTGAGGGTTTAAAATTCCATCAAGGTCGCTGTTCGATACATCTATGTTTTCTGTCAACTTTCAAACCACCTATTAAATCAATAATTAACTACTCAGTAATATCCTAAGGCAAACGACCTGAGTACCCTTAAGTGACAATCCCAGTACTACTAGCAAATAAATACGAAATACTAACCATTGGTAAGTTTATTGTCAAAAGGTAATTATAAAGTATCTGCTTTCTCTAAACATAAACAATCATGGCGCCTAATAAACAATTGATTAGAACTCTACACAGAATAAATTGCGAAATTTTTTAAAAAAATTTTATGAGGTAATTTTAATATTAATTAAATATCTTTCATGAAACGTAACGCGTCATAAATAGCTGCGTGTGTATTTCGGGCAGAAACTGCGTCACCAATCCTAAAAAGTTGAAACTTTCCATCAGTATTTTTATTTAACTTCTGGCTTTTTCCCAAGATTAAAGCCTCGTAGTCCACCGCCCCTTCATTTCGAGAAAAGGGTTTAAGCTGAAAGTAAAGTTCATCAACGGGCAGCGTGCCATAGTTTAAAATCACTTGGTCATATTCTAAAAATGTTTTTAAGCTACTATAATCTGTGCCAATTTCAGCTCTGAGTTTATTACCATTTTGGGATAAATTTAACAATCTTCGGGCAACCGTGAACGTGACATCTTTATTCTGCAAGGCGCGCATGTATGGCACAAGGTTCATGGCCATGATCTCTGGTGAGACAGTACGGTCTGGGGTCATGATTTCGACTTTACATCCAGCGTTGGCTGCTATTTCGGCTGCTTGCAGGCCTGGATGATCTCCACTTTCATCGTAAATCAGAATATGCTCAGCTGGCTTCACATCTCCAGAGATTAAATCCCATGCCGATGACACATTTTTAAGTTCTCCCTTCGTTTCAAACAGCTCCATATTTGGAATACCACCCGTTGCCACTACCACTACTTGCGGCTCTAACGCCACCACATCAGACATCTCAGCGTAGGTATTGAATTGAAAGCTAACACCTCTTTTCTCACATTGCTGCATCCGCCAATCTACAATTGATATCATTTCTCTTCGACGGGGTGATTGAGCCGTTAAGCGAATTTGGCCTCCAGGTTGGTCAGCAGCCTCTAATACTGTCACAGCATGACCCCGTTCAGAAGCAACACGAGCCGCCTCCAGCCCTCCAGGGCCCGCTCCAATAACTACTACTTTCTTGATTTTATTAGAAAAATTTACAACATGTGGCATAGCCAATTCTCGGCCCGTGGCGGCATTATGTATGCATAGTGCCTCACCCGAGTTATAAATCCTATCTAAACAGTAAGTGGCACCAACGCAGGGCCGGATGTCTACTTCGCGTTTCTCAATAATTTTTTGTACGATATGAGGGTCCGCTATGTGCGCCCGTGTCATGCCAACCATATCTAATAATCCAGCAGAAATTGCATGCCGAGCAGTAGCAACATCTGGTATTCGAGAGGCATGAAAAATGGGTAAATTTGTTACTTTTTTAACGCTTCCTGCAAAATCGATTTGATGACCTGTTGGCATGCCTTGTACTGGAATAGCTTCAGTCATTGCTGGGTCTGTATGGATCCTACCACGGACTACATTAAGAAAGTCTAGCTGTCCTGTTTCTTCTAGTTTTTTTGAAATCACAATACCTTCTTCAGGCGTGACCCCACCACTTTGCATTTCGTCCGCAGTATAGCGAAATCCAATAATAAATTTGTGGCCAACTCGCTTGCGAATTGCCGACAATACATCAAGGGGGAAACGCAATCTATTTTCTAAAGTATCAGCACCATAGGGTCCACTAAGTTCATTGGTCAGTGGTGACCAAAACTGATCCAGCAAATGCCCATATACCTGTAATTCAATGCCGTCCATACCGCCAGCCTGCATTCGTTCAGCAGCATCAGCAAAGTCACCAATAATGCGCTCTATATCCCAATCTTCGATGAGCTTTGGGAAGGATCGATGAGCTGGTTCACGATGTTTCGTCGAAGAAACAGATGGCAGCCAATCTCCCTTATTCCAAGAGGTTCGCCGCCCCAAATGGGTGAGCTGGATCATCATCGCACAACCGTGTTCATGACAGCTATCAGTCAGGTTTCTAATCCAAGGTACAACTTCGTCTTTGTATGCTAAAATATTATTGAAAACTGGCGGACTATCTTTTGAGACCGCAGATGAGCCAGCAGTCATTGCAAGTGCTATGCCGCCTTTGGCCCGCTCCTCATGATATGCCCGATAACGTTCTTTGGGCATACCATCTTCAGGATAAGCCGGTTCATGGCTCGTAGTCATGATCCTGTTTTTGAGGGTTAGGTGTTTTAACTGGAAAGGCTGCAGCAATGGGTCTTTATGCATTTCTCGATATCCCTTAGCAGTTATCAGCCATTTTACAGAATGCTATGGATTTTTTTGAAAAATTCAAATGTTTGTTTACGTCAAAGAATAATAAAGGTTTGGGCTAAAGTCACAATTATTTAGTTATTTTTTCGTAGTTCAGCATAAACTACCTCTTTTAATAATTAATTTTCTAGGACAGCTAGCAAGTCGAGCAACTGTTCATAGCGTTGGGAACCAAATTGGTGCCGAAGTTCTTCAGCAATTTTCTTCGCCTGTGGTAGATTGTCATCAATTATTTTTTGACCATCTGGCGTAATCACTACAGCTTGGCGACGACGATCAGTACTATTGGTAGA
>Ga0209335_10000895_pt1 | contig 35559 bp, 38 predicted proteins | sample COG_09_FD_184753 | JGI IMG/M metagenome (GOLD analysis project Ga0209335, IMG submission 184753) | Pelagic Microbial community sample from North Sea - COGITO 998_met_09 (SPAdes) (version 2) | ecosystem: Environmental > Aquatic > Marine > Neritic zone/Coastal water | place: Helgoland, sampling...
GAAGCTGAACTAGCCACTGGAATTAAACTTCATAGTAAAAACATTTTTATTAAAAAAAGTGCTGAAAAAGCTATTAAAAAATTAGTAAACTTAGGAGTTAAAAAAGCTGTAATTTTACACACTCCTAGTTGGGCTCTTTGGGCGAGTGCGGAGGGAAGATTAATATGGTCAAAATCACTAAAGATTGAGAGAAAAAAAATCAAGAGTACTGTGGGGGCAGGTGATGCATTTGCGGCTGCATCTATTTTTGGTATTCATGAAGGTTGGGTTCCTCAAAAAATTCTCAATAAATCTCATGCTGCTGCAAGGTCTATCTTAATGACAGATCAATCGAGTGGAAATATTCCACACATAAATAAATTATAATTTTAAAACAGACTCTGTAATAAGAGTATCTTTAGATAAACTTCTATCAGGCCTAATATTTTTTTTCTGCAACTGATCATGATAGTGTTTAACTCCTTCAAGTGGTTGCAGTCCTTCAATTACCATTCTCATTGTTTTCAGAATAAGTTTTTGATCTTCTGCTAAATTTATTTTTCTTCCAAACAGAGCAACCTTTGCTCCATATTTGCTAGCCTTATGTAAAAGTTCAAAACAATCTCTTGTTGTCCCTTTTCCTCCACCAAGAATACCTACAATCAAATTATTTGGGTCATAACTAGCTAATTCTTCCATGGCTTTTGGTCCATTATAAGCAATCTTTAAAAATAAGGGACGCTCAGCATTGACTTGACCAGCTAGTGTTTTTAAAATGCAATCATTTACATACTCACCTGTTTCTTTTATATCCAATCCAATATCTACAGGAGAATTAAATACTTCTAAAAAATGTCTTATTTTATGACTTTGAGCTTCTATTCTAAAATCTCTATAAGCATTTAACATGCTTATATCCATTTCTACATTTCTGGAAAAAGTTATAGAAAATAATCCTAAATCAGCAAGTTTTTTTATATTCTTCATATTTACTGTTCTAAAAGGTTTGGCAAAATTCTTTTGATAAATACCATGTCTTACTCCCCATATATCACTGGTGTCATTAAGTCTTATGGCGGGAGTAACAGGAGAATTTTTAAAAAAACCTTGAGAGATTAATTTTTCAGCATTTGATGCTGACATTAACATAATATCAACAAGCTTAGATTGAGTAATATCTTGCATCGCACTAAGATAATTATCTAAGTTTTTAAATTGTTTTTTAATCCTGCCACTTGTATCACGAACAGGTCCAGGAGCAGGAATACCTCCGCCCATATCGGCATCTTTAGCATCAGCTATAATAAAATCTTTAGGTGAAAACTTACCTGTTTGAAATTTTTTTAATTTAATATCTAAATTTTTTTTCATTATTTTTTCTATTAATTTATATACAATATAAATTAGTTCATTAAATGTCACAAATTAAATCTTCTATTATTGAAAATCAATTTTTAAGAATTAAATCCATTAATATAGGTGCTTCTTTATATGAAGTTTTTTATAAGCCAAAAAAAATCAATTTAATTCTTAATTTAGGAAATTATAAAAATTATTTAATACAAAATGCTTATGTGGGTAGTACTTGCGGTAGAGTTGTTAATAGAATAAGAAATAGCCAATTTAGTATTGGTGGCAAAAAATATAATCTAGTTGCTAACGAAGGTAAAAGTTCTTTACATGGAGGTATAGATAATTTTAGTTATCGTATTTGGAAAATTGAACAACTTAAAAAAAATAAAATTATATATTCTCTGCTCTCTCCAGACGGAGATGAAGGGTATCCGGGGAATTTAAATGTTCAATGCCATTATGAAATTCAGGCAAGCAGTTTAAGTATTAAATTTCTTGCTAAAACTGATAAATCTACTCATGTAAATATTGCAAATCATGCTTATTGGAATTTAGATAAAGTTAAAAGGAACATTTTTGACCATGATTTAAAGATCAATTCTGTAACGTATTTACCAAATAAAAAAGATGGAATTCCTAGTGGAGAGTTTAGAAAAATAAAATCTACTATTTATGATTTCAATGATTATGAAAATTTAGGTAAAAAAATAGGTTTAAAAAAGGAAGGATTTGATGCAAATTATATTATTAAAAATAATCAAAAATTACCTTTTGTTGCTTCTCTAAAATCTCAATCATCGAAAATTAGAGCAGACTTTTTTTCAAATCAACCTGGTTGCCAATTGTATACTTCTCAATTTCTTAAATTTAAAAAAGGTAAGAAAGTACTTTTTCCTTTTCAGGGTGTTTGTCTTGAAACACAAAAATATCCTAATGCTGCGAATGAAAAAAAATTTTCTTCTACTCTCCTAAAACCTTCAAAAGAGTATTATAATGAGACAAAAATTAATTTCTCACATGGGATGTAAATTAAATCTCATGAAAAAAAGCAAATTATTGTATATAGTTAATATATGTATTTAGGTATAGATCTAGGCACTTCTTCTATTAAATGCCTTTTAATTGATGATAATCAAAAAACTGTAGCTACCTCTTCTCATGATTTTACAATTTCAACTCCAAAAAGTGGATGGGCAGAACAAGATCCATCTTTTTGGATTAACGGACTCTCTAAATGTCTTAATGTTCTCAATAAAAATGTAGATTTTAAAAAAATTTTATCAATTTCTTTCTCAGGTCAAATGCATGGCGCTACTTGTTTAAATCAAGAAGGAAAAATTATAAGACCCTCTATACTTTGGAATGACACTAGATCCTTTAAAGAGTGCGAGAGTATGATGGATAGTAATCCAGACATTATGGATATTACTGGTAATTTAGCTATGCCAGGTTTTACTGCACCTAAAATTGCTTGGATGAGAGAACATGAGCCAGAAGCTTTCAAAGCTATTGATAAAGTATTATTACCCAAAGACTATTTGCGCTTTTATTTAAGCAATGAATTTTTTACTGATATGTCGGATGCCTCAGGAACATACTGGTTGAATGTTGGTGAAAGAAATTGGTCTAAAAAATTATTAGACTTGTGCGATTTAACAGAAGATAACATGCCTCAATTATGTGAAGGAACATCTCAGACAGGAGTAGTATCAAAAAAAATTGCTGAAACTTATGGATTTGATTATGCATGTAAAATAATTGGAGGAGCAGGAGATAATGCTGCAGGCGCAATAGGACTTGGTTTGATTTCAGAAGGTGAAGGATCAATCTCTTTAGGAACATCTGGCGTAATTTTCACACCAACCTCAAAATTTAAAAAAAATTATCATGATGCTACACACTCATTTTGCCATTGCGTTCCTAACACTTGGCATCTGATGACAGTGATGCTTTCATGCACATCAAATATTAATTGGTTTACAGAAACATTTAAAATGACATTAGAAGATTTATTTACGCATTTTGAAAAAAAATTTCAATCTAAACTAGATAACTGCCCTTTTTATTTACCTTATTTGACTGGAGAAAGAACACCTATAAATGACCCTTTTATAAGAGGATCATTTACTAATATAGGTCTACAAACAAAATTAGATGATATGAGCTACTCTTTAATTGAAGGAATTGCATTCGGCATGTTTGATAATTATTTATCTTTAGAAAAAGCTAACCAAAACTTAGATACTCTTTATGTAATTGGTGGTGGTTCACAAAATGATAAATGGCTTGAAATGATAGCCACTCTTATACAAAAAAAATTAACTATCACCGAAGATTCAAGTTCTATGGCGGCATTTGGAGCTGCTCGTATTGCTTTGATTGGCAATAATAATTCAAATTTAAATGAGGTGATTTCTAAGCCGCCCATTGTAAAAACTATAAGTCCTAATTTCGATAAATATGAAATATTATCTAAGCGTTTTCAATTATGGAAAAAAATATACGAGACTAATAAACCTTTAGCACCATCTTTAAGTTAACTAGTGCAACATCCTAAATTAAAACTCAACTCGTTAGATCAATTAACAAAATTATTATTAAAAAAAATTAAATCAAATCAATCTAACCGACTCATGGTTTGTATTGCTGGAGCTCCTGGCTCGGGAAAGAGTCATATAAGTAGTTATTTATTAAAAAAAATTAATTTTATAAGACAGCAATCAGAAATATTTGAAATGGATGGTTTTCATTATGATGATGTAATACTAAAAAAAAAGAAGTTAATTAAAAGAAAAGGTTCTCCAGAAACTTTTGATGTTATGGGATTAAAGAGTTTTCTCCAAAGATTAAAAACAAACAACGAAGTTCAAGTTACAGTTCCAATATTTGATAGAAAACTTGAACTTTCTAGAGGTTCAGCAAAAATTATTAAAAATACAATTCCTTTAATCATTACTGAAGGTAACTATCTGCTTTTAAAGCAAATGCCTTGGAATGAGCTACAGAGTTATTTTGATTTGACTATTATGATTAAGTCTTCTCAGAAAAATTTATCTAAAAGACTGACTGAGAGATGGAAATCATTTAATTACTCTAAAGACATTATTAAGCAAAAGGTATTTGAGAATGACTTGCCTAACGCAAGATATGTTTATGAAAATAGTATAAAGGCAGATATAGAATTTATTAATTAGTTGGAGCCTCTTTGGCTCCGGTCATGAAAGATACAGCATCAGACATTTCATATTTTTTTGGATCAATCACACACAGCCTCGTTCCTAAACGGTGTACGTGAATTCTGTCGGCTACCTCAAATACGTGAGGCATGTTATGTGAAATGAGTATAATTGGGATACCCCTTGCTCTTACTTCACCAATTAATTCTAAAACTCTTCTACTTTCTTTAACTCCAAGAGCGGCAGTAGGCTCATCCATAATAACTAATTTAGTACCGAATGAAGTTGCACGTGCAACTGCAACGCCTTGTCGTTGACCACCAGATAAAGTTTCAATTAACTGATTAATATTTTGAATAGTTAACAATCCTAGCTCTGATAGTCTTTTTCTAGCTTCATCTGCCATAGCTTTTTTATCGAGAAATCTTAAAAATTTCCCCATAAAACCTTTTTGTCTAATTTCCCTTCCAAGAAACATATTATCTGTAATTGATAGAGCGGGGGATAGGGCTAAGTTTTGATACACAGTTTCAATACCCAAAGTTCTAGCCTCAATAGGTGAGGTAAAGCTAACAGGCTGTCCATCTAAAAGAATTTCTCCACTATCAGGCGTGACAGCACCACATAAAACTTTAATAAGAGTAGATTTTCCAGCACCATTATCTCCAATAACACCTAAAACTTCTCCAGGATATAATTCCAAGTTTGCATTCTCCAAAGCAACCACTTTTCCGTATTTCTTAGATAAGTTTTTTGCTACTAAAATAGGCTCCATTAATTTGATACCTTCCTGATCCATTGATCAATACCAACCGCTATAATAATAAGGCAACCTAAAGCAAAACGTTGCCATAAAACATCGAGACCAGCTATTGAGAGGCCAGAACTAAAAACTCCCACAATCAAGGCTCCAAATAAAGATCCGATGATTGTTCCTCTTCCACCAAATAATGAGGTTCCTCCAATCACAACAGCAGTAATTGAGTCTAAATTGCCTTCATAGAAACTAGTTGGAGATACCGAACCCACTCTTCCGATTGATACCCAGGCACCAATCGCAACTACCAATCCTGCCACAGCATATATAGAGACAAGCATTCTATCAGTTCGAATACCTGAGAGTTCCGCTGCATCTTTATCATCACCTATAGCATAAACATGTCGACCCCATGCTGTTTTATTAAGTAAGAACCAAAGAAAGATAAAAATTCCAATCATCAAAAAGGCTCCATAAGTAAATACAAAACCACCCAAGTTAATTCTTTCTCCCCAAAAGTGAAGAAGAGGTGCATTAATTTCAATATCTGAACTTCTAATTGACTGAGAGCCAGTAAAGAAAATAACAAGAGCAAAGAAAATATTCCAAGTACCTAAAGTTACAATAAAAGGAGGTAATCTTAATCGAGTGACAAGTAATCCATTAAATGCACCAGTAGCTACTCCTGAAACTAAACCAACTGCAATAGCTGGAAGTGTTGGTATTCCCATTTCAACAGAGAGCTTACCCATAAATACTGAGGCTAGCACCATCATAGCGGCCACACTCAGGTCAATACCAGCAGTTAGTATGATAAGAGTTTGAGCGGCTGCTAATATTCCAACTATTGTTACTTGTTGGACAATTAAAGAGAGATTAAAAGCTGAAAAGAATTTACCTCCTGCTATAAACCCAAAGCCAATAACACTTAGAATTAAAATTATAACAGGAACTATTGTTGGATTTCCATGAAGGAAATGTTGAATTTTTTTTAGGGTAGACTGCTCTTCCACTTCAAAAATATGGTGGTCTTGATATGCCTCTCCAATATCACTTGAAAATTTAGGTTGATCTTTTAGATCTTTAGAAATGTCATCAGATATTTTATTCATTTAAAAATTTTTGATATCAGGGCAGAATGTAATCTGCCCTGAAATATAATTGATTATTGGATTAACCCCAACATCTATCCATGCCTTCTTTGACACTGATAGATTCAACACCCATTGCTGCATCGTCAGTAACAAGGTTTACACCTGTGTTATAGAAATCCAGTCCTGGAGTATTTTCAGGCTTTGATCCATCTGCAGCCCAAGCTGCAATAGCTTCCACACCTAGAGAGGCCATTAATAATGGATACTGCTGAGATGTTGCTCCAATGATACCTCTTTCAACGTCAGCTACACCAGGGCAACCACCGTCAACTGAAGCAATAAGAACACTACCATCATCTTTGCCCATAGCTTTTAGTGCTTCATAAGCACCAACAGCTGCTGGCTCGTTGATGGTGTAAATTACGTTGATGTCTTGATCTTTTGCAAGACATCTTTCCATCGCAGTTCTTCCACCTTCTTCATTACCATTAGTAATTTCGTTACAAATAATACGTGAGTCAGTTTCATCACCCCATCTTGATACATCTTTTACATCAATGCCAAAACCAGATAAGAAACCTTGGTCTCTAAGAACGCCAACTGAAGGCTGACTATCATTAAGATCTAACATTGCAATTTTAGCATTTGCAGCATCCGCACCTAATTTTGCAGCAACCCATGCACCACCTAGCTCACCAGCTTTGAAGTTATCTGTAGCAAAAGTAGAGTCTGCAGCAGTAATTGGCTCAAGTGGTGTATCTAGTGCAATCACTAGAAGACCATTGTCTTGTGCATTTTTAAGAACAGGAACAATCGCTTTTGTATCAGAAGCAGCAATTAAAATTCCTTTTGCTCCTGAAGCTATACAAGTTTCCACAGCTCTCACTTGAGTTTCGTGGTCACCGTCAACTTTACCAGCAAAGAATGATAATTTAACACCCATTTCAGATGCTCTTTTTTCAGCTCCTTCTTTCATTTTAACAAAGAAAGGGTTGATATCTGTTTTTGTAATTAAACATGCTTCTATGTCAGCAGCATAAGTTGGAGCTGAGATAAATACTGAAGCAGCAATTACAAGTAAACTACTTTTAAGTTTGTTCATGTAAATCCTCCTATAGATTATGAAAATATTTTATTATGATTCCTAATCATTTTGAAGTATTTTTATCAACAATATGAATAATAAGTACTTTGACAAAATCCCAAAAATAGAGTTTAAAGGTGCTCAATCTGAGGACTCACTGTCTTTTAAATTTTATGACGCCTCAAAGATAGTTTTAGGTAAATCTATGGAAGAAAATCTTAGAATAGCCTCTTGTTACTGGCATTCTTTTAGCTGGCCTGGTGGTGATCCTTTTGGAGGCCCAACTTTTCAAAGACCTTGGACGCAAAAAGGCGATGCTATTGAGATGGCTAAGTTGAAATTAGAAAATGCTTTCGATTTTTTCGAAAAATTAGGTCAACCCTACTTTTGTTTTCATGACGCCGACATAGCTCCAGAAGGCTCAAATTTTGCAGAGACAGAAGCTATTCAAAAAACAATTGTTGATGCGATACAAAAAAAAATTGAAGATGGAAATACTAAACTTTTATGGGGAACAGCAAATTTGTTTAGTCATAGAAGATACATGGGTGGTGCGGCCACAAATCCTGATCCTGACGTTTTTAAATATGCTGCAGCTCAAGTAAAAATGTGTATGGACAATACCAAACAATTAGGTGGTCAAAATTATGTTCTTTGGGGAGGGCGAGAGGGTTACGAAACAATTTTAAATACCAATATGAAACAAGAACTTGATCAATTAGGTAGATTTATGCAGATGGCAGTTGAGCATAAATATAAAATTGGGTTTCAAGGACCATTACTAATTGAACCTAAACCACACGAACCTTCAAAACACCAGTATGATTTTGATGCAGCTGCTGTATATGCTTTTTTACAAAAAAATAATTTAGAAAAAGATATTAAACTTAATTTAGAAGTCAATCATGCAACTTTAGCTCTTCATAGTTTTGAGCATGAGATTGTTTATGCTTTTGCAAACAATATATTTGGTAGTTTGGATATTAACAGAGGTGATCCTTTAATTGGTTGGGATACAGATCAATTCCCTAATAGCGTTCAAGAATTACTTATGCCATTTTATTATATATATAAAAATGGAGGCTTGGGTTCTGGAGGCTTAAATTTTGATGCAAAAATTAGAAGACAATCTATAGATCCTGAAGATTTATTTTATGCTCATATCGGAGCTATGGATATTTGTGCAAAAACACTTTTAGCAACTGAAAAAATGATTAATGATGGAGTTTATGATCAATTTATCAAAGAGAGATATGGAAAATGGCCCACAACTGACGCTATTGCTGCAAATCAATCTTTGGAAGCAATTCATGCTGAAGTCATAGATAAAGATATTAATCCTCAGCCAAAATCTGGGCGTCAAGAATTTTTAGAAAATCTTGTTAATAGATATTTGGATTAATTTTGAAACATAGAAAATTTTCTGATTTAGGCTGGAATGTAAGTGAAATTGGTCTTGGCTGTTGGGCTATAGGTTCAGAGTGGGGGGATGTATCTGATGATGATGCTAGAAAAACTCTTCAAACTTCTCTTGATAAAGGTGTTAATTTTTTTGATACAGCTGACGTCTATGGAGATGGTCGAAGTGAAAAATTTGTTGGAGAATTATTAAAATCTACTTCTGAGAAAATTTATGTAGCCACTAAAACAGGCAGAAGACTCGACCCTCATAATGCAGAAGGTTATAATATAAATCGAATTGAACCCTTTGTTGATCGCTCGCTTTTAAATCTTGGCTTAGATATAATTGATCTGATGCAATTGCACTGCCCCCCAACTGAAACTTACTCAAAAGAAGAAACCTACACCATGATGGACGATTTGGTTAAGAAAGGTAAAATACAATATTATGGCGTAAGTGTCGAAACAGTTAAGGAGGCTCTAGAGGCTATTAAACGACCTAATGTAAAGAGTGTACAAATTATATTTAATATTTTTAGACAAAAACCTTCAGAAAAATTTTTTATTGAAGCGGCAAAAAAAAATGTAGCTATTATAGTGAGAGTGCCTTTAGCTAGTGGTTTGCTAACAGGTAAGATGAACATTCAATCTAAATTTCCTAACAATGATCATCGTAATTATAATATTCAAGGTAAAGCTTTTGATGTAGGTGAGACTTTTGCTGGCGTTCCTTATCATAAGGGCATTGAAGCTGTGGAAGAGTTAAAAAAAATTATTCCTGAAGGATTTACTTTAGCTGACATGTCTCTTAAATGGATACTCTCTCATCCTGAAGTAACTGTTGTAATTCCAGGCGCCAAAAATTCAAATCAAGCTCAATTAAATACTAAAGCTTCAGACAAAGACACAATTGAAAATATTATGGGGCAAATTAAAGAAGTATATAATAATATTATTATGCCTGAGGTCCATCATAGATGGTAATAGATTAAATGAGGAGACGATTAAGATTAGGAATGATTGGAGGTGGTCAAGGTGCTTTTATTGGAGCTGTGCACAGAATTGCATCTAGACTAGATGATCACTATGAGCTTGTTGCTGGGGTCTTCTCTTCTAATTTTGAAACATCGAAGAGTTCGGCTGAAGAGTTAAGAATAGATCCCGGCCGTCATTATAAAGATTATGAAGAAATGGCAAAACAAGAAGCTGAGAGAGAAGATAAAATTGATGTAGTTGCAATTGTTACCCCTAATCATCTCCATCATGATCCTGCAGTTTGTTTTTTAAACAAAGGCTTTAATGTTATTTGTGATAAACCTTTAACTCTTAATTTAGAAGAAGCCAACTCACTAGTTAAAGTGGTTGAAAAAAGTGGTTCTCTTTTTGCCCTTACACACAATTACACTGGATATCCCATGGTTCGTCAAGCTAGAGAGATGATTATAAATAATGAATTAGGTCCTATAAGACTTGTCCAAGCAGAATATGCTCAAGATTGGCTGGCTACAAATTTAGAAGCAAATAATAAAAGCGAAGGATACAAACAAGCATCTTGGAGAACTGATCCGAAGAGATCAGGAGCTGGTGGTTGTATAGGTGATATAGGCACTCATGCCTTTAATTTAATTTCTTTTATAACACAATTAGAGTTACAGGAATTATCTGCAGATCTTACAAGTTTTGTTCCTGGAAGAGAGCTCGATGACAACGCTCAGGTAATGCTGAGATTTAAAAGTGGCGCTAAGGGTTCCATTTGGTCTAGCCAAGTTGCAACAGGAAATGAAAATGGGTTAACAATTAGAGTATATGGAGAAAAAGGTGGAATTTTTTGGAATCAAGAAAATCCAAATTATTTAAAATATTCACCATTAGGAAAACCACCTTCGATATTATCAAGATCAGGTCCAGAAATTTATTCAGTTTCAAAAGATGTTACCCGTATTCCGGCCGGACACCCAGAAGGCTATCTTGAAGGATTTGCTAATATCTATAGTGATGTTGCTAATGCCATATGGGAGAAAATTGAAAAAGGAAAAACAATTTCAAAATCTATTTATCCCAATGTCTATGATGGCTTAAATGGAATAAAATTCATAGAAAAAACTGTGGAGTCAAGTACTTCCAATAGCTTGTGGGTAAAGTTTTAAATTATAGAATTGCTATTTAATATCGTTTAAGTAATTTTATTTTTAAATTTAATTCCAATAATTAGACCGTTTTTCTTTTCATTTTTATTTTTAATTATTAGTTCTCCGTTATGAATATCGCAAATTGCCTTTACCATAGATAAACCCAAACCATAACCTCCACTTTCTGATTCTCTTTTGAGTCTGTACATTGGCTCAACTACTCTTGTCATTTGATTTAAAGGTATCCCTGGACCTTCATCTTCTATTAGAATCTCATTTGGACCAAAAGTTATTATTATTGTCGTCGCTGGCTTAGAATATTTTAAAGCATTTTGTATTAAGTTTGTTACCAAAATAAAAATTAAATCTTTATCTAATTTAATTTTATTACCATCATTGGAATTATAAATAACATTGAATCCTTTAGCTTCAATTACAGGTTCATAAGTTTCAAAAATTTCTTTTCCATAATCAATGAGTTTAATATTTTTTAACTTTTTTCTTTCTGATCCACTCTGAATTCTTGCAATTTTTATAATTGTGTCAAATATATTAATTATATGATCAATTTGTAATATTGATGCTTTAATAGATTTTTTACTGATTTTATTTAATGAAATCTTTTGCTCTAAATTTAATCTAAGAGAAGTTAAGGGTGTTTTTAAATCGTGAGCTAAATTAGCAGACTGATTTTTTAGTTGATCCATCAAGTTTTCTAATTGCTGTGTTGTCTCATTTATAGAATTAGAAACTCGAACCAGATCATCATTTCCTTCAAGTTTAATTCTAGCTTTTAACCTTCCGGATTTAATATAATTTAAATTTTTTTCAATATTAGATATTTTAATCTGAGTGTTTCTGGCAATACTAAAAAGTCCAATAGTAATAAAAATTATAGAAAAAATGAATGATACTAAAAAGATTTGATTAATAGTATTTTTGATTTGTATCTGGTTTACAAGAGATTGTGCTGAAATAAATAAATCATTATTAATTTTTGATATTAAAGCTCGAGAACTAAATTTCCTGCCACTCTCCCCAATTAATTCAATATTATGATAACCTTCTTCTAAGCTAATTAAGTTATCTGGAAAAATAGCACCTTTAGCTATTTTGCCTACATAAGAGTATGAATTTGGAACAATCATGTAGTAATTATCTTTTGAAGACCTTAGTGCAAGTTTTTTTTCCGATTGCCAAACAAGACTTATGGACTCAATATCGTAAGATAATTTTTTATCAATGTTTTCAATTATATTTTTTTCTATAAACAAATTTGTAATAAACCAACAAAGTAATAAAATTATTGTATAGATATTTATTAAAATAAAAGCCTGTCTAATTGCTGACATTCGCCAGTATTTTTTGTAAAAATTACTTAGATTGGTAAACATAGCCAGAACTTCTAATTGTCTTAATTAAACGATCTTTAAAAGGTTTTTCAATTTTAGATCTTAGTCTACTAATATGTGTTTCGACTATACTTGTAGTAGGGTCATAATTTATATTCCAAACTAATTCTAACAGCATAGACTTAGTTAGCTTTTGGCCCTCAAAGCGAATAAAATATTCTAGAAGCATTAACTCTTTGTTGTTAAGGTCAATTTTCTGTTTCTGTCTAAAGCACAGCCTATTCGTTAAGTCTATTTCTAGGTCCCCTGATTTTAAAGATCCATTTAAATTTTGATTTTTTTTAAAGGAATTTCTTTTATTGAGAGCGTTTATTCTTGAAACCAACTCCTCTAAAGCAAAAGGCTTAGATAAATAGTCATCTCCGCCCGCATCAAATCCTTGAACTCTATTTTCAATATCATTAAGCGCAGTTAAAAAAATAGCTGGTGTATTTATTCCATTATCTCTAATTTTTTTAATTATGGTAAGGCCATCTAAGCCAGGAACCATTCTATCAATAATCATTATTTCATAGTTGATTTTTAAGCTAGCAATCAAGGCTTTATCTCCATTTATAAATAAATCCACTGAATTGCCCATTTCAGTTAAGTTTTTTTTTAACCAAGGGCCTAGTGACTTATCATCTTCTAACAATAAAATCTTCATATATCCTACTTTAACCCAAATTTTTTAATTATTACAAAATTGTAAAGTTAAATAAATATCCATGCTAGACATTTAATATAATATTTATCTATAGAATATCATAAAAAGGAGGAATTTTATGAAATCGATACTTTCAAAGATTGTTGCAGTTATTTTTTTAACGGTAATTGCTTCAACTAACTTATATGCGGATAAAATCCGTATAGCACTTGCTGAAACACCTTCAGATGAATTAGCAGCTTTTTTTGTTGCTCTTGATCGTGCCAAAGCTAACGGACTTGATTATGAATGGACAGCTTTTGCTGATGAGGAATTAGCTATTCAGTCAATTTTAAGTGGTCAAATGGATATTGGATTTGGAACACCATATTCAGCTATGCAAAAATCTAAGGCACCCATTAGAATTATATTTCAACTATCAAAGTTGAAGTTCTTTCCAGTGACAACATATGATTATAATAAACTTGAAGATCTAAATGGAGAGCCAATTTTACTTCACTCCCGTGGTGGTGGAACTGATTCCATAGCAAACGTAATTGAAGATAAGTTAAATATGAAATTTGGTGACAGATCTTATATTTCTGGTTCTTCAAATAGAGTTGCCGCTCTGTTAGCTGGACAAGCTAAAGCTACAATTATTGATCTTTCAAATAAAAATAAAATCACTGCTTCTCATGGAGATCAATTCCATGCATTACCGATGTTTGATGTAGATGCTAGTGATGAAGCTTTATTTGCTAATCTTGATTGGATTAAATCTAACTCAGCTGACGTTGACATATTTGTAAAAGCACTACTTAGTGTTTATAGAGATATGGCAAAAGACCCAACAATGATCAGAAAAGAAACAAATCCTGATGGACCTATTGGAGAACTTCCAGAAGAAGTACTTTCAGAATTAGATGGTTTCTATGCTGATGCTGTTGCCGGTGGTCTTTACGATATCAATGGAGGTGGTGCAAAAGCTGCCAACGCAGATATGGAATGGTACCATAAGGCTGGTCAACTTACTGGTGATTTTGGAGACTTGGATATCAATGACTTTTGGTACCTTAAGCCACTTCAAGACGCTAATTAATATTTCAATAAATAAGTTAGCTGCTAATAATTTTAGCAGCTAACTTCCAATAACTTAGGGGTTCAATGTTAACTAGATCTTTTTTTCTTAAAATTCTTTCAGGTGCACTAATTTTCGGTGCTTGGGAGTATGCAGGGAGAACAGGAGTTAACTATGCATTGCCAACATTCCTTGAATCTATGAAAGCACTTTTTGATATGACAATGAGCGGATTAATTTTTGAAGCATATGCTGACACACTTAGACCGTTAGCGGTAGGAGTATTCATATCTTCTTTTATAGGAATTGGAATAGGTGTGTGGGTAGGTTTGAGCGAAAAATTTGATTGGTTAGTTTCTCCCATCTTTATTATTATGCAAGCTGCTCCTTTAGCGGCATTGATTCCATTATTAATTATGGCTTACGGAATCGGCTTAACTTCAAAAGTTTTTGTAGTGTGTATAATGGCCATGCCTGTAATTGTGTTAAATACTAGCGTGGCAGTTAAAAATACCCCTTCTTCAGTTAAAGAAATGGCTCGTTCTTTTTTAGGGACAGAAAAAGATGTAATTTTAAAAATTATTATTCCAGCAGCCTCTCCTGTTATATTTGCAGGTCTTAGATTAGGGGTTTCAGCAGGTTTTATTGGAGCTATTTTAGCCGAACTTAAAATTACTCCAACTGGTGTCGGGGATATTATTTCTTATAGCCGTATGACAGCAGATTATCCGAGCATGTATGCTGCTATTTTTTCTATAATTCTTTTGGCTGTCTTATTTTTAAATCTTTTAGAAAAAATTGAAAACTTCTTCTTTAAAGGTAATAACCAAGGATACATATCTTAATGTTTCAGGAAAGGAATTGTAAAAATTATGTCTGATCAAACAACAGCCAATGCAGTTAGCGTTAAAAATATCTATAAAAACTATGGAGAGACAGAAGCGCTAAGAGATCTTTCTTTGGATTTTCCAAAAGGACAATTGACTTCACTTTTAGGTCCCTCTGGATGTGGTAAAACAACTTTATTAAAAATTATTGCAGGCTTACTTCCTGCTACACAAGGAGAAGTATTTGTTAATGGAAGTTTAGTTACTAAACCTGGTCCGGATCGTGCATTTGTATTTCAAGATTTTGCACTTATGCCTTGGGCTAGTGTCTTAAGAAATGTTGCATTTGGTCTTGAGCTAAGAGGGGTCAATAAGAATGAAAGAGAAGATATAGCTGCAAAATATATTAAAGATGTTGGTTTAGTTGGTTTTGAGAATAGCTTTCCTCATGAACTCTCTGGAGGTATGAGACAGAGAGTAGGACTAGCTAGAGCGTTAAGCGTCGACTCACCTGTTTTATTAATGGATGAACCTTTTTCTGCTGTTGACGAGCAAACCAGAAGAAAATTTCAAGAGGATTTACTAAATCTTGTGAAAAATGAAAATAAAACTTTTATTTTTGTTACTCATTCAATTGAAGAAGCAGTATATGTTTCCGACCAAATTGCAATTTTACTTCCAAGGCCAAGTAGAGTTTCCGAAATTATAAAACCAAAAGGATTCAGGAATAAAGATGTTGATAGTATCCGAAAAGATAGCGAATATTTGGATACTGTAGAAAGTATTTGGAAATCACTTAGAACTTATGTTGAGTAAAATTTCATAATGTATTTATTTAGGTACAAATTACCAGGAATGTCCTCCTTGATATTATGGGGATTGCTTTGGGAATTTTTAGGGCAAATAGAGGTTTCTTTCTTCCTACCGCCCCTTTCTGCAATTTTTAATACTTTATTAGAGATATATAATTCTAAAGCTTTTGTTAGAGCTTTATATGAAACAGGATACTCTTTTTTAGCTGGAATATTTTTTGCTGTTTTCATTGGAATACCTACAGGAATTTTAATGGGGAAAAATAGGTTTTTAGATGAGTTATTACTTCCTTGGGTGAATGTATTTATGAGTGCCCCTTTGACAGCACTTGTGCCCGTCTTAATGGTTCTTTTTGGATTTGGACTAAAATCAATTATTATTACAACAACTCTTTTTGCTATTTGGATTATTATATTAAATTCCAGAGCTGGAGTTATGCAGATCAATAGATCATTAGTGGACATGGCAAATTCTTTTGGAGCTTCACCTATTGATGCATTTATAAAAATTTATTTCTGGGCAGCACTTCCTGAAATTTTAGGGGGAGTACGTATCGGATTTATAAGGGCGGTTAAGGGAGTTATTATAGCTCAACTATTAATTTCAATAGTTGGATTTGGTGCTCTTTTTGAATTGTATTCATCTAGGTTTTTGATGACTCACTTCTGGGCCGTTATACTTGTTTTGTTTGCTTTAGCCTTCACATTATCTGAGCTCTTAGGTATGCTTGCCAGAAAAGTGGACTACTATGCTTCAAAACGCGGTCAATAAAGTCAATAAATAAGGAGAATAAAAATGAGTAATTTAGTAATACCTGCACCAAAGCAGATAATCATACCTATTCACGGAAGTGACCAGGAATTCCCAGTCAGAAGAATATATTGTATAGGTCGTAATTATGCCGCCCATACAATTGAAATGGGTTTTGACCCTGACAAAGAGCCTCCATTTTTTTTCCAAAAAAATACTGATAACATTGATATTTCAGGAGAATTTCCATACCCACCTGAATCAAAAGACGTGCATTATGAACTAGAACTTATCGTTGCTTTAAAAAGTGGTGGTTCAAATATTTCTGAAGATGATGCATATAATCATATTTATGGTTTTGGTATTGGCCTTGATATGACTAGAAGAGATTTACAGGGAGTTTGCAAAAAAATGGGTCGACCTTGGGAAATTGGTAAAGCTTTTGAAAGATCTGCTCCAATGGGAAAAATAACTCCAATGAGTGAAGTAGGAAATATGGAAAAAGGTAATATTAATTTAAAAGTTAATGATGAAGTAAGACAAGATGGTGACCTTAATATGATGATTTGGAAAATCCCTGAGCAAATTGCTCATTTATCAAAATTTTATGATATTAGTGCTGGAGACTTAATCATGACTGGTACTCCTGCGGGAGTAGGACCCATTGTTAAAGGTGACAAATTAGTTGGAACAATTGATCATCTAGAAACATTAGAAGTTGTAGTTGTTTAATTTTAAATAAAATTTGATGGGGTTTTGATTTGAGCAGCCTTCTATACAAAAATTTAATCAAACCCCATCTCTATAACGAAAAGATTTTTTTAATTCATGATGACAATACTACTACGAGCTATAAAGATTTTATCTGTTTAGCTTCTCAGATAGCTCATCAACTAAGTGAACTTGGTCTTAGCCCAGAAGATTGTTTGATAGTAAAATCTCCTAAGAGTAAAGAAACGCTAGCTCTTTATATTGCATCTATTTTGACTGGCTCTATCTATTTACCTCTTAATTCAAGTTACACGCCTACTGAAACAGAATATTTTATCAAAGACTCTAATCCATCTTTTGTGATCTGTGAAGAAAGCGAGTCAGACGCATTAAAAGTTATATGTGAAGAAGTAAATGCAAAAATAATCACTCTTAATAGTGATGGTACAGGCGACCTCACAAAAGATATTAATCTTTTTCCGGAATATTACACCCCAATTAACAAGGACTCTGATGATTTATGCGCACTTCTATATACATCTGGTACTACCGGGAAAGCCAAAGGTGCTATGCTTACTCATCAAAATTTATTTTCTAATGCCAAGGAACTTGTAGATCTCTGGGAGATTACAAGTCAAGATACTCTGATTCACTCTCTCCCGATTTTTCACACCCATGGTTTATTTGTGGCAATAAACACATCTATGATAGCTGGTTCCTCAATTAGGTTTATCGAGGGATTTAACATAGATTACATTATTAATTCACTTAATAATTCAACATTACTAATGGGTGTTCCAACTTTTTATACAAGACTGCTTAATGATGAAAGGCTATCAAAAGAGTTAACAAAAAATATGAGGTTATTTATTTCAGGCAGCGCTCCTTTATTGAGAGAAACCCATGAAAATTTTGAAAAAATTACAGGTCATAAAATTTTAGAAAGATATGGAATGACAGAAACAAATATGAACACATCAAATCCCTATAAAGAAGAACGCAAAGCTGGCTCAGTTGGTAAACCACTTAAAAATATAACAGTAAGAGTCGTCAACTCAGAAAATGAAAAAGTCTTAAAGTCAGGAGAAATAGGCATGATACAAGTCAAAGGACCCAATATCTTTAAAGGGTATCTGAATATGCCAGATAAAACTCAGGAATCTTTTACTAAAGATGGTTTTTTTATCTCAGGTGACTTAGGAAGTTTTGATGAGGATGGATATCTTTCAATTACAGGAAGAAATAAGGATCTGATTATTAGTGGTGGATATAATGTCTATCCCAAGGAAATTGAAGATATTATTAATAGTTTTGATAAAGTGATTGAGTGTGCTGTCTTTGGGATTAACGACGAAGATTTAGGAGAAGTTCCCGTAGCGGCCGTTGTCATGAAACAAAATGAAAATGATACTTTGAATCTCAAGGATTATGTTAAGAAAAATTTAGCTAAATATAAACAACCCAAAGAGTTTTATTGCCTAGAGCAATTACCAAAAAACACAATGGGTAAAATTCAAAAAAATATTCTTAAAGAAATGTTTAATTCTTAATTCCAATTCAATTTTTTTCTATCCAGCCAATATAAATCTGAAGGTAATTTATATTGTTTTAAAAATCCTAATTCTAATTTTAAGAATTGTAAGCAATTAAAGTTTTCGTCTATTTGTGTTTTAGTCGTTGCACCTGACAGTACAATATCTACCCAAGGTTTTTGTAGGACCCATAAAAAAGCCATATTTTCAATACTTTGATTTAAAGCTAACGAGTGTTGCTTCATATCTGAAATGATTTCATAATTATATCTATGATTTTTAGAGGAAAGCCTTCCGTTGGCGAATACTTCCTTTATTATTATACTAATTCCTTCACGCCTTGCTTTTATCAAATAATTTTCAGCGTTTTGTTCAAAAATATTATAAGTTGATTGGATAGAGCTAAAAAGAACTGATTTTTTATTAATTTCAATTACTTTTTCAATCATCTCATTTTGATCTAATCCAGTTGTACTAATTCCTATTTGAACACCTTCTTCCTTTAGTGCATATAAAGTATCTAAAATTTTATTATCATTGAGGACTCCAGTATCTTTTGTTGCAGAATGTATTTGATAGAGGTTTATTTTATGTTTTAAAAAAAATTTAGACTCTGCTAATTGTTTTTTAAAAAAATTCAATGAGTGATCTTTTCTTTCATGAATTTTAGAATGCAGCTCCCAGTCAGCAAGATACTCATATCCCCATTTTGAACCACAGTAGACTTCTTTATCTTTATTTAACTTTAACCAATTTGATAAAAATTCTTCAGATGCACCATAAACTCTTGCTGCATCAAAATATTTAATACCTTTTAAATAGGCATAATCAATCATTTCATACGATATTTGGCTTAATTTTTCTTTAGATTTATCTGACCCTAATTCTTGACTATGATTGATGTTTATATATTCAGGCCTTCCAAGAGCGGCTAATCCTAACCCAATTTTATTATTTAATTTGTCTAAAAAATTTAATGGCATATGTAATTTTTTAAATTACATTCCCCATCTCATAGCTGCTGTGTGCACCGGAGAGTCCCAATGTTTAACTATTTCACCATCAAGTTTTGTTAAAGTTATAGATGCGCCCTGCATTTCAAGGGATGTGCAATAATTACCAACTAAGGATTTCGAAACTTTAAGATTTCTACTTTCAATATACTTCATAGCATTATCAAATATTAAATATAGTTCTAGAAGAGGGGTTCCTCCCATACCATTTACAAAAAGAAGCAACTCTTCATTATTATTTGGTTTTAAATCTTCCATAATTGCCTCAAGCATTTCATCAGTAATTTCTTTTGAGGGTTTAATTTTATCCTTTCTTCTTCCAGGCTCTCCATGAATTCCAACTCCGAATTCTATTTCGTCTAACTGTAGATCAAAAGTAGGTTTTCCTGCTGCTGGTACTGTACAACTTGAAAAGGCTACGCCCATAGTTCCTGAATTTTTGTTAACTTTATCTCCAAGAACTTTGCATTCCTCAAGAGAGGCTCCAGTTTCAGCTAGTGAGCCAACTATTTTCTCAACTAGAACTGTTGCTGCAACTCCTCTTCTTCCTGTTGTAAATGACGAGTCTTCAACAGCAACATCATCATTAGTTAAAACTGTTGCGCTCTTTCCAGTTAGCATTTCAGAACCCATTTCAAAGTTCATAATGTCGCCAGAATAATTTTTAACAATAAATAAAACTCCAGCTCCACTATCTACTGCCTCAGAGGCAGCAACCATCTGATCTGGAGTAGGCGCTGAAAAAACATAACCAGGACAAGCTGCATCAAGCATTCCAAAACCAACTAAACCACCATGCATAGGTTCGTGACCACTTCCACCACCACTAATTAATGAGACTTTTCCTTCTTTAGTTTTTGCAGATCTAGTAATAAAACTTGGATCAAAATGGACATTAACTATATCGCTGTGGGCCATCTTAAACCCCTGAAGACTCTCATTTAAAAAGTCATCTGCATTGTTCATAAATTTTTTCATATTTTCCTCCCTATGAATTAATTACTGACTCACAAACAGTTGTGATCATGATTTGTGAAGATCTGGCTCCAGGATCTATATGTCCTTTCGCCCTTTCTCCTAAAAAAGAAGCTCTACCCTTTGTTGCTATGAGCTCCTTAGTTGATAGCATTCCTTCCTCTGCAACTTCAATGACTTTGCTAAGAATTGTTTCCATACTTATTTCCTTTTGATTCAAGTCCTTAAGCGTATTGGCAACTGGAATTAAAACATCCATCATTGTTTTTTCACCAATATCTGCCTTACCTCTCATCTTGACTGCCTGAACTGCGTCATAAAAAATTTCAACAGTCTTATTAAAATCTATCCCGTTATCGATATCCTTACCTTTTGCTAATGTCATAAAAAGAGTCCCAAACAAAGCTCCAGAAGAGCCTCCAATTCCAGATAATACTTTCATTGCAATCGTATTTAATGCCTTTGACATAGGCAGATTTTTTATTGTTGGTTCTAAATCAATTACTAGTTTAATTCCTCTTTGCACATTAAATATATGATCCCCATCTCCAATTTCTTGATCTAATTTCTCAATCTCTTCTGCATTCTCATTAATTGATAATTCAATTAATTTCGCATTATCAATTAAGAATTTTGTGCTCATGAAATATTCTCATTTCTATCATTAAAGTATAAAATATTTTTTGTATCAATATCAAAGTTTATATTATCACCTTTAATACCTTTAAAACTTCCTTGAAAAAGAGCTAATAATTCAATTTGCTTATACTCAATAGCAATAACAGTTTCTGCTCCAAGAGCCTCAGTTGTTCTAATTTTACCTTTATATGTGCCAGTATTAATTTTAATATTTTCAGGCCGTATACCTAATTGCTTAGTATTATTAGGCTTATTATCCAAAGAGAGAATATCTTCATTGATAATATTAATTCTTGGAGATCCTAGTCTATGTGCAACATAGGTACTTTTAGGATTATTATATATTTCTTCAGGGGTGCCTACTTGAACTAATTTACCTTCTTCTAATACACCAATTCTATCAGCCATAGTTGTTGCTTCGGCTTGATCATGTGTTACATATAAAATTGTTGCTCCAAGATTTCTTTGTATATTTTTTAATTCAACTCTCAGTGTTTCTCTCAGTTTAGCGTCTAGAGATGATAAAGGTTCATCCATAAGGTATATATTTGGATCCCTTACAAGAGCACGACCAATAGCTACTCTTTGCATCTCACCTCCAGATAACTCCGTTGCTTTGTTGTTTAATTTTGATGTAATTTTTAACATCTCAGCAATTTTTTCAACTTTCTCTTTAATTGCATCCTTTGATAAGTTTCTTAATCGAGATTTAAGAGGAAAAGCTAAGTTATCAAAAACTTTATAATGGGGATAAAGTGAAAATTGCTGAAAAACAAAAGCTGTATCTCTGAAGGCTGGTTGAACACTTGTGTAGTCCTTATCATCAAATAGTATTTTACCACTATTAATCTTTTCTAAGCCAGCAATAGACCTTAATATAGTAGTTTTACCAGCACCAGTAGGACCTAATAATATAAAAAACTCCCCATCATTTATTATTAAATTAAGATCATCGATGGCCCTATTAGTCTTGTCATAAACTTTTGTTACATTTTTTAATTCAATTTTTGACATTAGCTTAAGAACTCACTTATTAAAGATTTATCTGTCTTACCATCAAAAATGATTTGATTATTGTTTGAAGGAGTGAATTGTACATTCTCGTCAATATTCAAATTAATACCACTATCAACACGAATTTTTATTTTTCCAAAACTTGTATCAATAGTTACTATTTTTCTTGATCCTAGATATTCGATACCAAATATATTTCCAGTTATACCTCCGTCAGATACAAGTTTTAAATTCTCTGGTCTGATACCTAAAAAGTTTTCTTGCCCAGTACTATTCTCATGTTGGCTGGGAATTATAATTTTAATACCTTCAATATTAATTTCTGTTTGATTTTTTTGAACTGCTTGGTCGAATGGTATAAAATTCATAGCAGGTGATCCAATGAAAGAGGCTACAAATTTACTCTTTGGCTTATTATAAATGACGGATGGGGTATCTGCTTGTAAAATTTCACCCTCATTCATTACAGCAATTCTATCAGCCATTGACATAGCTTCTTGTTGATCATGAGTTACATATACAGTTGTTGCGTCAATATCATCGTGTAATTTTCTTAACTCTAAGCACATTAATTCTCTAAACTCAGAATCTAAAGTTCCAAGCGGTTCATCCATTAAGAAAGCTTTTGGCCTTCTAACCAAAGCTCTTCCCAAAGCAACTCTTTGGCGATCACCACCTGCAAGACTTGAAATCTTAGCATCTAATATATTGTCTATTCTTAAAAGTTTGGCTGCCTCCATGACCCTCTCTTTTATCTCTATTCTTGAATATTTTTGCATTTTTAGAGGAAAGGCCAGATTATTTTTCACATTCATATGAGGATAAAGAGCAAATAATTGAAAAACGAATGCTATATCCCTTTCTGAAGCTCTCAGAAGACTTACCTCGTCTTGATCCAAATAAATTTTACCAGACGTGGGCAACTCAAGACCTGCTATCATTCTAAGTGTTGTAGTTTTTCCACATCCAGAGGGTCCGAGCAGTACAAAAAATTCTTTATTGTGTATGGTGAGGTTTGAATTTTTAACAGCAGTAAAATCAGCAAATGATTTTTGAAGGTTTTCTATTTTAATAGTTGCCATTTTAATCAGGAAAATGACTAGTGATCACAAAACCAATAGTTCCAATTAGTATTACAATAAAAGAGTAAGTATACATCCACATAGCAAAAGGTTGCATAAGCATAAAAACACCAATTAAGATTAAAGCCGTAGAAAGATTTTCCCAAATTCCTCTTCTAAAAATTCTTCTTAATAAACTTTTATTTTCTTGCTTCATTATTTTCTAACTGCTCCAAATGTAATACCTCTGAGAAGATGCTTTCGAAGAACTACTGTAAAAATCATAACAGGTAGTAAAAACAATGTTGTGCCAGCCGCAATTGCTGGCCAATCAATACCTCCCTCTCCAATAATAGTAGGAATAAAAGGCGGTGCTGTTTGTGCATTAAATTGAGTAAGTAAAACAGCAAAAGCATATTCATTCCAAGAGAAAATCATACAAAAGATTGCTGTTGCAGCGATACCCGTAGTAGCTTGAGGTAATACGATTTTAAAAAAAGCTTGGAATCTTGTATATCCATCTATCATAGCAGCCTCTTCATATTCTTTAGGGATTTCATCCATGAAACCTTTGAGTAGCCAAACAGCTAAACTTAGATTAACTACAGTATATAATATAATCATACCTATATGTGTGTCTCCTAATCCGAGCTTTCTATACATGATAAAGATTGGAACTGCTACAGCTATGGGAGGAAACATTCTCGTAGATAAAATAAAAAACATCAAATCATCCTTGAGGGGTACCTTAAATCTTGAGAAAGCATAGGCTGCTAATGTACCTAAAAAAATTGATAAAAAAGTTGCCCCAAACCCAATAATCATTGAATTTAGATACCTACTAAAAAATTTCGATGGACCTGTGATCACCATATCTTTGCTTCTTACCAATTCCTCATACCAAGTTTCAGGAGGTGGAAGTGACTCTAGGTATTCTTCAGATTGTCTTGTTCTGGCAGTAAATAAATTAACATAACCCTCAAGAGAAGGCTCAAAAATTACTTCTGGAGGGTATGAAACAGCACTATCGACACTTTTAAATCCAGTTAGCACAATCCATGTAATTGGAATTAGAGTTACTACCGTATAAACAATAATTATAAAGGCAGCAATTTTTTTTGAAAATCCACTTGGCTCCATAGGTGAACGTGAAGTATCCATTATCTATCCTTAATCTTATTCATGACCTTGACATAAACATTTCCAAAGCCAAAAATTGTTACAAATAAAATAACCGCATAAGCTGAGCTATAACCAGTTTTCCATTTTTCAAATGCTTCTCTTTTTAAATTCATTGATGTTAACTCAGTCATAGATCCTGGTCCGCCTCCAGTCAACTCCATGACCATGTCAAACATTTTAAAATTTTCTATTCCCCTAAACAAAAGTGCCAATAGTAGAAATGGCAAAACAGAAGGTAGTGTAATATACACAAATTGTTGCCACTTACTTGCTCGATCTACTTCTGCTGCTTCATATAAATATCCGGGGATTGATCTTAGTCCAGCTAAACAAATTAGCATCGTAAAAGGAGTCCACATCCAAGTATCAACTATAACTATTGCCCATGGAGCTAGAGCGCCAGACCCAAGCATGTCAAATGAACCAAAGTCATAAAAAAAATTAACTATATAAGTAAATAGGCCCACTTGAGGATTATACAAATAACCCCAAAAAACTCCAACCACTGCAGGAGATAACATCATTGGAAGTACGATCGTCGTTGTTAAAAGCTCATTTCCCTTAAACTTTTTATTTAATAAAAGAGCAAGAGATAAGCCAATAATAATTTGAAGGGATAAAGTCCAAAACATAAAATGGGCAGTAATTTGCATCTTTTCCCAAATAGCTTCTTTACCTAAAATTTTATAATAATTTTTAAGACCTACATTTTTTACAACTTGTGTAAGTTTATTTGCATAAAAATTTGTAAATGACATTCTTATCGCGTAGATAAGAGGATAAACATTAATTAAAAGTAGCAAAATAATAGTAGGAGCTATGAATAGCCATCCAATTGCTTTATCTGACAGACCTTTACTTTTAATCACAAATTTTTTCATTTTAATTTAAATAAGATTTTGATGGGCGGATATTACATCCGCCCAAACTAATATAATATTAAGTCTTAAAGTTTACCTTCAGACTCAAACACTTCTTCCCACTCTTCGATAATATTATCTAGAGCTCCCTTAGCAGTACCTTTGCCATTAACTATATAGTCATGCATATTTTCTTGCATAGGTATTAACAACTCAACAAATGATGGTTCTTGCCAAAAGTCTTTAACAATTCCCATTGAGTCTAAGAAGCCTTGAGCGTAAACGGCTGAGTTCACAAAATCAGGTGACCCTAATACATCTTTATGGCATGAATATCCACCAAGGTCCCACCATTTTTGCTGAACATCTGGTCTAGCAAACCATTTGATATACTGTTGAGCTAATTCTTGTTTGTCAGAATAACTTACAACAGATATTCCCTGGCCACCAAGTGTAGCGGCACAGATTTCTTGACAAGGGTTTGCAAAGAAACCTGTAACTCTTCCGTCCTTATCTCCCTTGGCAACACCTGGCCAAAAAGCATACCAGTTCATTTGAAATGCAACTTGTCCAGAACTGTAAGCATCTAAGTTTTCACCCATGTACGCATTTGAATGTCCTGGAGGTGAGCAATCTTCATACATTTTTTTGTAGAATTCAACTGCCTCGACAACATTAGGAGCATTAAAGAAACCATCAGAGTGATAAGGTTTGTTTGGATCTTCATATTCCATTCCCCAAGCATACATAGCTGCAGTTACACCCATAGTAATACCTTCAGAGCCTCTTTCTGTATTTAATGCTGCACCATAACGAACTACACCATCAATTTCTCTTCCTTGGAAGAAACTACACATATCATGTAATTCTCCCCAAGTTTTAGGAACACCTAAATCATAGCCATGCTTAGATTTAAATTCGCTTTTGAGTTCAGGTCTATCAAACCAATCTTTTCTGTAAGCCCAAGCTAAAGCATCACCCATTAATGGGAGAGCGTAATAATTTTCTGATCCTTTTGGCCAAGTTGAATACGCATAAACAGTAGCATCTGAGAAATCATTCATAGAGATACCTTCTCTATCAAAGAAATCATTTAGTTTAACATAGTGACCGTTAACTGCTCCACCGCCAATCCACTGAGAGTCACCAACTAAAAGGTCAAAAGTCTTACCTTTGTTATTTAGTTCATTAAGCATTCTGTCAGCGTAGCTAGTCCAATCCACAAACTCAAAGTTCATTTCGATACCTGTTTCTGCAGTAAACTCTTTACTTAGTTCTACCAAAGCATTAGCTGGATCCCATGCGGCCCAACCTAGAGTTAATGATTCAGCTTTTACGTTAGTTGAAAACATTAGTGCAAAAAAAGGTAATAGTATTAATGAAATTATTTTTTTCATTTTTATTCCCTCCGTCAATTAATTAACTTCATAAATTTTATTACAATAGAGTTGATAAGAAAATGTTTTTTTTGCATAATAATGACTTGAAAGTATGTAAGGAATAAATTTTAGCAATATGTCAATAAAAGGTCCTGGAATTTTTTTAGCTCAATTTGCTGGAGATAACGAACCATTCAATTCTCTAGAATCTATATCTAAGTGGGCTTCTAGCCTAGGATACAAAGCAGTTCAAATCCCTACCTGGGATAGTAGATTATTTGATTTGAAAAAAGCATCTTCTAGTAAAGACTATTGTGATGAAATTTTAGGTATCTTAAAAAAATATAATCTTGAATTAGCCGACTTATCCACACATTTACAAGGTCAGCTTGTAGCTGTTAATCCAGCTTATGATTCTATGTTTGATGGATTTGCCGCTGAAGAAGTAAGAGGAAATCCAGAAAAAAGACAAGAGTGGGCAGTTAATCAACTCATGATGGCTGCAGAAGCTTCAAAGAACTTAGATCTTCATAATCATGTAACATTTTCTGGAGCTTTAGCTTGGCCTTATGTTTATCCTTGGCCGCAAAGTCCCGTAGGCCTGATAGATAATGCTTTTGATGAATTAGCAAAAAGATGGATGCCAATTTTAAATAAATTTGATGAGTGTGGAGTTAATGTTTGTTATGAAATTCATCCCGGTGAAGATCTTCATGATGGCATAACTTTTGAAATGTTTCTTGAAAAAGTTAAAAATCATAACCGATGCAATATGATGTACGACCCAAGTCATTATGCCTTACAACACTTAGACTACTTATCACATATAGATATTTATCATGAAAAAATAAAAATGTTTCATGTTAAGGATGCAGAATTAAATCCAACTGGAAAACAAGGTGTCTATGGAGGGTATCAATCATGGAAAAACAGGGCTGGACGTTTCAGATCTTTGGGAGATGGACAAATAGATTTTAAAGGAATTTTTTCTAAACTCACAACTTATGGATTTGATAATTGGGCAGTACTAGAATGGGAGTGCTGTCTCAAACACCCAGAAGATGGTGCAAGAGAGGGTGCAGAATTTATAAAAAATCATTTAATTAGAGTAACGGAAAAATCTTTTGATGATTTTGCAGACTCAGGTATGGATAAAAATTCCAATAAGAAAATTTTAGGCATATAAGTATCACAAAAAAATTTTATTTTTATGTCTTATTCTTTTAAAAAAATTTAGTTATGTAAATGAATATCCCAGCCTAAATAATTTCCACAAGCTTCTTTTAAGATCTTTTGAGTTTTAGATGCATTCATAACAACGTGATGTTCAAAGCCATTATTACAAACATACTTCATCAAGTCCTGTAAGTTTTTAACTTTAGCAACAGCTCTAGTTCCAAAAGTTTTTAAAGGATCATCAGTTAATTCACCTTCTCCAAAGTAAGCTTTTATTATGCCTTTATTATCATCGGTTGAAATTCTCCCAAAAGTCAAAGGGCTCGCAGGAGTTCTGCCATCAAGCGCTCCATGGGTATTTTCTTCACCTACAGCTGTTCCTAAAATAGGTGCAGTGCTAAGTTTAATGTCTGGGAGAAAAGATTTTGCCCAGTTTCCACAATGAAATAAAACACATTTTTCATCGTCATCGCTGTAGTTATTATTCCAGTCCACAAGAGCACTGGGTGTTTGAGATGCTAGCTGCATAGCATACATTGTGAGAGTTCCTGTAACATCTACTTCGCATGCGCTTGGCAACATATTTTCACTCATAATACTCATTGAAGTACAAACATTGCAGCCGTAATTCTCTTGAACACTTGTCCAGCATTGAATGGCTGTGGCATCCAATTTATGTTCATCGACAAATTGTGTTAAAACTGCATCCATTGTAGCTAACTGAAGTAGTTTATCTGGAGGGGTAAGGCCTGTGTTAGCATAAGATTTAATTTTATTTAAAGCTTGAATAACAACCTCATCTTTTTCAGATAAATTTTTAGTTTTCCCAATTACTTCTGATAAATCAATAGTAGTTACGCTTATACCATGTCGCTCTAAAATTTTTTCACTATAACGTACTGTGTTAAATGCATTAGGTCTGGCACCAACTGCTCCTATCCTGACTCTTTTCATACCTTTAACTACTCTACAAACTGATACAAAATCAATTAGCTCATTTTGGAAGCTATCTGCACTTGGGTGGATTACATGATTATTAGTCAGCGTATATTTTATTCCATATTGATATAAATTATTACAAACAGATATTTTTCCACAATAAGCATCGCGTCTATTTTTAACTTCTAATTTGTCTAAATCATCAGGATAAGCTTGCACTAAAACTGGAACATTTAATCCTGAAAGACGTATGGTATCTGCTACACCTTTTTCGTCACCAAAGTTAGGAAGTATTACAAGAATTCCTTCAATGATATTGCTGTTAGATTTAAATAAGTTTGCACACTTTTCAGCATCATGAAAAGTTTCTACTCCGCCTAGTTTAGTATCTGACTCAGACAATAAAATGGGGTTGATGTTATGTTTTTTAAAGATACTTAGTAGTTCATTTCTAGATTCAGTGACTAAATGGTCAGGAAAAAAATTCCTATTACCTATAATAACCCCAAGATTTGTCATACTATTCACCTAACTTTCTTAAAAATATTATAATATAGATTTTTGACTATCTCTAAGAAATATTAACAAAATGCTTATCTATTATTTCTTTCCAAGTTGTGAAATCACTCATAGATCTCTCATCTTTGGTAGGAAAAAAAGATCTACTTTCAACTCTATATTGCTCCAGTTCATCAAAGTTTTTACACTTACCGCTTCCAATTAAGCCCATTAACAATGAGCCATATGAGGACATATCTGGAAATAGAGGTATAGAGATTTCTTTTTGAGATAAGTTAGAAATCAATTGCATTAAAAAACGATTATTAGTCATTCCTCCATCAATAATAATTTTTGGAATATCAATTTTTTCATTTTTTTGAATATATTCTAGATAAGCAACAATCTGATAAGCCACAGATTCAAGTGACGCTCTTACAATATGCTTAAAATTAGTTGCTGCCGTAATTCCATAAAACATTGCTTTGGCTGATGGGAGCCAATAGGGGGCGCTTAACCCAGCAAAAGCAGGTATAACATAGACACCACCATTATCTTCTAATTCTAAAGAAATTCTCTCACTATCTTTTGGGTCGTTGATTAAATTTAAATTATTTTCAATCCAAGATATTGTTGCTCCAGCAAAAGCTGTTAGACATTCAAATGAATACTGAGGTTCTCCTTTATAAACAAAAGAAAGAGCGGTGAGGGCGCTTTTAGAAGAGATAAGATCGCTTCCAATATTTGTTAATGTGCAAGCACCGGTTCCTAAAGTAATCTTTGTATCACCTTTTTTGAAACATTGGTTAGCTACCATTGAAGCTTGAGAGTCTCCAATGACCCCAAAAATATTAATATCTTTATCAAATATATCCTCAAAAGTTGTTGACCCAAAATTACTAGAGCTTTCTCTTACCTCAGGTAAAATAATTTTACTTAAACCAAAAATTTCTTTTAACGCTTCATCCCAATGTTGATTTTTAGTATCATAGAGAAGAGTTCTAGAGGCATTAGTTGAGTCTGTTAAATATTGATCTCCCTTTGTTAAGCGATACAAAAGATAGGTATCAATAGTTCCAAACAATGCCAGACCGTTTTCTAATTTTTCTTTTATGGAAGGTTTTTTATCACATAGCCATTTAAGTTTTGATGCAGGAAAATAGGTATCTAGTTTTAATCCAGTTTTATTAATAATTATTTCTGTAAGATTACTTTTTTTAGCTAGTGTATCGCAAATTTCTTGGCCTCTTCTACATTGCCAAACAATAGCATTACAAAGTGGCTTCCCAGTTTCTTTATCAAAAATTACAAAAGTTTCTCTTTGGTTAGTTATGGAAATAAAATCAGGAGACGAACTAAGAGAAGGTTTAATTTCTTTTATTAGACCTAGAAGATTATTGTATATCTCATTTGCATCATGCTCTATGTACCCTTCTTGAGTATAAATCTGTTGATGTTTTTTTGAAACTTTCTTTGAAATGTTTAAATTCTGATCAAAAATAAAAACAGTTGTCGAGGAGGTGCTTTGGTCAATTGATAAGAAACTCATTTACTAATAAGAGCTTTTGCAAGATTTGATATTTTATGAGGAGCCATATCGTAGTGATCTAAGACCTCAGATTGAGACCCATTGATCATATATTCATCAGGAATTCCAAGTATTTTAAAATTAATATTGATTTTCTCCTGAGATATAATGCTTGCACACATTTCGCCGAGTCCACCATAAATACTATGCTCTTCTATTGAAATTAATACTTTAGCGTTACTTACTGCTTCTAAAAAAGTTTCTTTATCAAAGGGTTTAATTGTGTGCATACTTATTACTGTCGCGTTTAATCCATCTTTTTTTAAAATTTGACTTGCTAAATAAGCTCTTTGAACTGTCTCACCAGTTGCAATAAAAACTATTTCATCTCCTTGATTTACAACAATAGCTTTACCAATTTCAAATTTTTGTCCTTCTTTATGAAGATTTAAAGTTGGTTTTTTACCATACCTTATAAAAAGAGGCTTATCATAATCTAATGATTTTTTAATAACTTCAGATGTTTCAAAATTATCTGCGGGAGAAACTATAGATATATTATTAATTGCTCTTAAAACTGCAAAGTCATGAATAGAGTGATGAGTAGCTCCTAGTTTACCATAGCTAATACCTGCACTTATGCCCACTAAGACAACAGGCTGATTAGAGTAAGCAATATCGTTCTTAATTTGCTCTAAAGATCTAGCTGTTAAAAAACTTGAAGGTGATACTCCAAAAACTTTTTTTCCTACTGCGGAAAGTCCCGCACAAACTCCAACTAAGTTTTGTTCTGCTATACCGACCTCAATTAATTGATAAGGAAGCTGTTCACCAAAAGGTACAAGTTTTCCAGATCCTCTAGAGTCGCTTGTCACTGCAACAATGTTATTATTCAGCTTTGCTTCTTGTAGGAGAGTTTCTGCGAAAACTTCTAGATTTGCTTTTCCAATTTGATTACCCATTATTTTTATCTATCTCTAAATTTAATTCATCTATAACAAGTTTATATTCATTCTTTGTAGGCACTCTATGATGCCAGGAGACTATATTTTCCATAAAGCTAATCCCTTTACCTTTAATGGTATTGGCAATAAATACGCTAGGTTTATTTTCAGTCACTGGCTTCGCACTAAGATTTTCTTTTAGTGAAGCCATATCATGACCATTTATTTTTTTAACAGAAAACCCAAAAGCTTCAAATTTTTCATCAAGAGGCTCAATTGGATTTATGAGTTCTGTATCGCCACTAATTTGCAAATTATTTCTATCAATTATTACGACTAAATTATCTAGTTGATATTTACTCGCAGTTGTACATGCCTCCCAAATTGATCCTTCTGACAATTCACCGTCTCCAAGTAAAGCAAATACCTTAAAAGGCTTTGCTTCCATTTTATAGGCAAGAGCCATTCCTACCGCAACGGATAATCCATGACCTAAAGCTCCAGTATTATGCTCTATTCCATTAACTTTTCTTGTAGGATGACCTATAAAATGTGAGTCAAAATTATTTAAAGTATCTAGATCTTTTTTTTCAAAAAAACCTTTATCACAAAGTACTGTATATAAAGCTTCAACTGAATGCCCTTTACTTTGAATATAGCGATTTCTATCATACGAATTAAAATTATCCGGTGTAATATCGAGAACGTCATTATACAGAACATTTATAATATCAATACAGGAAAGACTGCCTGCCGTATGACCAGCATTTGAATTATAGATTATTTCAATTAGTGTTTTTCTATATTCTAATGATTTTTTTTTTAATTGTGTAATGTCCATAGTAAACAGATAATTTTTCAAATTTTTTTTTCATTTTGATAAATTTACTTCTTAAAATTTTAGACTAACTATTTTATAATAACAACATGCATATTTTTGTATTTGGAGACTCTAATAGTTGGGGCTACTTAAGCGATGGAACAGGTAATAAATATGAAAAAAGATGGCCATTAGTTATGCTCGAAAATTTAAAAAAACACTCCATCAATACAACTTTAACTGAAGACTCACTCCCAGGAAGAACAACAGCCATCGACGACCCTCAAGATGGTGATTTTTTAAATGGAACTAGGAATCTAAAAACTAGTTTGCTTGCACATTCTCCAATTGATCATTCTATTATTATGCTGGGGACAAATGATTTGAAAGCGAGATTTAATAGAAGTCCTAGTGAGATATCACTTTCTTTAATAAATTTAGCGGAAATAGTTCATTCCAGTCATGCTGGAAAAGGAGGGTGGCATGAAACAAACTCGCCATCTGTTTCTATAATTTGTCCACCAATCCTTGGAGAGTTGGCGGCTAATCCAGATTGGAATGCGGATATTATTCGCTCTAAAAAAGAATGGATTGGTGGTTATAAAAAATCAATACTCCTTAGCAAGGAAATCCAATCCTTATGTTCGAAATATGATATTCATTTTATTGATTCTAATCTTTTTATTAAAAGTTCTAAAAAAGATCCTATTCATTGGGACGCCGAAGCTCACCATTTATTTGGTAGAGAAGTTGCTAATATTTTATCAAAAGAAATTTATTAAAGATATTTGTATAATTTAGGTTATGGTTATTCATAATGATTTATTCTTATGCATTTCTATTATTTGCAGTAGTTCTTGGAACGGCCTCAAATAGTTTTGCTAAAAGTTCCGATGGTTTTACTAAATTACTACCTTCACTAGCAAGCGCAATTACAATTATTTTATGCATGTACGCTCTTTCTAATGTGATGAAAAATATTCCTATGGGCATTACGTATGCTTCTTTCGCAGGACTGTGCATACTAGCTACAGCAGCTGTAGGATTTTACAAATACGGACAAATACCAAGTCTCTCTTCAATGCTCGGATTATTATTAATTATTATTGGTGTTTTAATTGTAAATTTATTAGGTAAAACTGCCTCATAATTCTTTTACTGAGATTTATTTATTGTATCTTCAATAAACTTATCTAAATCTTCTTGATTAGGAAATTTATCAAGTAACGGTTTAAGGATTTCATTAACTATTGGCTGACCTTTTTCGTGATGCATTAGCTGATGAATGGTTCCAAACAGGTAATCTGCGCTATTTTTTTCTGACATTATAATGTGTTTCCTTTCATTAAATTAATTATCATCCTCGTTTTCATCGTCATATTCTAATTCTTCGTCTATATCCCCGTCTTCAAATTCTTCATCAATAGCTTTAATATCTTCGTCTAATTCTTCAACAGTTTCATATTTATCCATAATGGAGAGTAACAGTTTATCTAAAACCCAAGTTTTTTCATCTTCAACTAAATTCTTAATTGTCTCTTGGAGCGATTCCATAGTTAAGGGTGTATCTGCCATATTTATACCTTTCAAATATATATTAATTATTGTTTTAGCTTTCTACCCCAAAAATACTTTAATTACAAAAATAAAAGGTTGTACTATAATTAACCAATTGTCTCATTTTAAATTATTAATTATTAGTTATTTAGTATCTAGCGTCAGTGCTCTTAACTCTCAAGAAATAGATGATACAAATAATCGAGATTATTGTTCTGGATATTTAAGCGAAGTGTATGGAACGCTAGATCCAATCGAAGATCCTTTAATTAGAACTAATATTGAAAAGTTCTTCGACCAAAATTTTGATAATACGAGTCATCTCAATTATGATCTTTATTATGATATCAAGAAAAAAAAATTTATTACAAATTTTAAAAATTCAGATTTATCAGACTATAAAAAAGTTAATTATCCAAATTTTGAAATAATTATTTTAAACGCGCACATAAAGAATGTTATTTTCAATAATCCACATGGCAATTATTGTCCCGCTTTTGGTGATAATTGTAAGAGTAATTCTATAGATTTATATTTCAAAGCTGCTGAAGATTTTTCTACAAGCTGGAATAATTATACTGATCCAATTGACTACTTAAATTATGATTTTAAATACAGTCAATGTTATAATTTTTTAAATACTAATATTTTAAAAAAAAACTTTATATCAGATTTGAATTTGTACATTCAAATCTTATTGGGTCAGTAGAGTCATAAACATTTTTTTATCTCATTCATCGCCATATTTGACCTTCTAGCTTAAGAGATATGATTCGTTTTACCCACATTATGAATTAAATGCATTAAAATTTGTTTTTATCTGATTACTAATTATAAAATAAGCCAATTGAATCAATAATAATTTATATTTTTTAATATTTATATGCAAAATATGCATATTAAATTATAATTACTACAACTTTTAGGAGGGTTTAATAATGGGAAAGATAGCTATGCTTGGTGGATATTATCCGTTCGTAATAATGATTGTATGGTTAATTGTTGGTTGGTTAGGATCAAAAGCTTAAATTTTTTAATTAGCGAGGGAGTTATTTTTCTCCCTCGTAGTCTCTTTAAACTTCAATAACTATATAGTATTATTTACCATGAAAGTTTTTTCTCATTCAAATTATAAAGCAGATTTAATTTTTGATGAATTGATGACAGGAAGTGGTGTTGTTGTTATTGAAGATGTTTATGACAAGAATGTTATTCATTCAGCAAAAGAAATAATTAATAATTTTGCTGACACG
>Ga0209335_10000897_pt1 | contig 35556 bp, 36 predicted proteins | sample COG_09_FD_184753 | JGI IMG/M metagenome (GOLD analysis project Ga0209335, IMG submission 184753) | Pelagic Microbial community sample from North Sea - COGITO 998_met_09 (SPAdes) (version 2) | ecosystem: Environmental > Aquatic > Marine > Neritic zone/Coastal water | place: Helgoland, sampling...
ACGTGCCCCATAGAAAAAAGTTATTTTACGTTTAGTTTTTTGTGTATCTAGAAGATCAAATAAATGGCTACGCATGGGTGCCATTCCAGCACCCCCACCAAGGTAAATCATTTCTCTATCAGTCTTTTTAGCAAAAAACTCACCAAAAGGACCTGAAATAGTTACTTTATCACCAGCTTTTAAATTAAAAATATAGGAAGATGCTATTCCTGGAGGTACTTGATCCCAAAGAGCAGGAGGAGGTGTGGATATTCTAACATTAAGCATAATAATATTACCTTCTGCAGGATGGTTTGCCATTGAATAAGCTCGGAAACAATCTTCATCATTATTTGCCACAACATCCCAAATCTTAAATTTATCCCAGTCTTCATGATATTCTTTTTCAACATCAAAATTTTTAAAACCTAAATTATGATATTCTGGAACATCAATTTGTATATATCCACCCGCCGTAAAATTCAAATTTTCATCTTTAGGTAATTCTAGAACCAGTTCTTTTATGAAAGTTGCTACATTCTTATTTGAACGAACAGTACAGTCCCATTTTTGAATATTAAAAATTTCATCAGGTACATGAACTTTCATATCTTCTTTGATTTTTACTTGGCATGCTAATCGCCAGTTTTCTTTAGCCTCAGCTCTACTAATATGACCTTTTTCAGTTGGTAAAATTTCACCACCACCCTCATTGACTTGGCATTTACATAAGGCACAAGTACCTCCACCCCCACAAGCTGAAGGAAGGAAAATATTTTGTGTTGCTAAGGCAGACAGCAACGTAGGGCCTGGTTTTAGTTGCATTGATTTTTCATCGTCACCATTAATATTAATGGTGACCTCACCTTGTGGAAGGAGCTTAGATTCTGCAAAATTCAACATTAGAACAAGAATAAGAATGATTCCACAAAAAATAGCTACGCTTAAGAAAGTTGAAGCTGTTATCATAATTGTATTCCCCCGAATGACATGAAAGCTATTGAAATTAAACCCGTTAATAACATCGTTATACCTACGCCTCTTAGCTTTAATGGAACATTTGAATACCGCAACCTGTATCGGATAGATGCCATTGATGCGATAGCCAAGAACCAACCTAAACCAGAACCAAAGCCAAATACCGTTGATTCCATTAAAGTATAATTGCGTTCAACTAAAAATAAAGATCCACCTAATATTGAACAATTAACAGCAATTAAAGGTAGAAAAATCCCTAAACTTTGATAAAGTGAGGGCGAAAATTTATCAATAACCATTTCAACTAATTGTACCATAGCAGCAATAACGGCAATGAAGACAATTGGTTTAAGAAAACTTAAATTCACATCAGGGAAACCTAGCCATGCTAAAGCTCCATCACCCAAAAGGAAACTATAAATAAACCAATTAACAGGTGAGGTGATTGTAAGTACAAATATTACAGCAAAACCCAAGCCTATTGATGCATCAACTTTCTTTGAAACAGCTAAGAATGAACACATACCAAGAAAGTATGCTAAAAGTATATTCTCAACAAAAACAGCTTTAGTTATTAAACTTAAATAGTGTTCCATCTTTTATTCCTGCTCAACTTTTCCGATTATTCGTTGTGCCCAAACTATTAAACCAAGTATTATAAATGCGCCCGGACTCAGCGTCATGAGACCCATATTTTCGTAACCAGCAGCATAAAAAGAATCAGGAATTACTTGAAATCCATATATTGTTCCACTACCAAGAAATTCTCTAAAAAATGCAACAGCTATAAGGATTAAGCCATACCCCATTCCATTACCAAGACCATCTAAAAAAGATTTCCATGGTCCATTTTGCATTGCAAATGCTTCTGCACGACCCATAATAATGCAATTTGTAATTATTAGTGATACAAAAACTGTTAGTTCCTTACTTATATCATACATATAAGCTTGTAAAATGAGATCTGTTAAAATTACCATCGATGCAATTATAGATAATTGAACAATAATTCTCACCTTTGAGGGTATCATACTTCGCAATAGAGAGATTACTGTATTTGAAATACTCAACACTGTAATGACCGCTAAGGTCATTACTACGGCTGTATCAATTCTTAGAGTTACAGCCAGAGCTGAGCATATACCTAGTACTTGTAAACCAATTGGATTGTTAGCCATCAGTGGATCTACAATAGTATTCTTAGATTGTTTACTTAGTAGCGGCATTACCCTTTATTCTCTCTTCTAACTTGCTCAAAGTATGAATTATAAGTTCTTAAATCTTTTAGTAGAAAATTATTCAAGCCTTTAGAAGTCATTGTTGCTCCAGAGATACCATCTACTTGATGATAAGATTCACTAGAACTATCATCAACTTTTCCCTTAATTGCTTGAATACCAACAAGTTGACCATTTTTATCAATAAATTTCTTACCTACATAGTTTTGTTGAAACCATGGTTTATCCACTTCAGCGCCTAAACCAGGAGTTTCTATATGTTTATAAAAAGTTATACCTTTTGCAGTAGCGCCATCTGGTTCAATAGAAAAATAACCATACATTGTCCCCCATAATCCTTTTCCAGAGATAGGAATTGCATATCCTTCTATTTTTCCATCAACAACTTTTCTATATAGTGGAAAAAGATTTACATTAAGCTTAGGGTCAATATCCTCAGGGAGCTTATCATTAATAATTTTCCCTAAATCATCTATTACAAATGATTGAACTGACTCATTAAATATAGCTTCAACATTTTCTCTAGACCACGGCATTTCTTCAGAAGGTTTAAAACCTAACGATGTTAAAATATTCTTCTTGATATCAGCTCTCACATTGGCTTCTGTAATTTCTTCCAATGATGAGTAAACAGATGATAATACAAATGCTAGGACCATCGTAATTAATGTTGTGAATATTATAGTATATCGATTATCATGCATAACGAGCTTTTCTTCTTTTAATATTTGACTGAATAATAAACCAGTCAATTAATGCAGCAAATGCGTTAACAAATAAAATAGAGAGCATAACACCCTCAGGATAAGCAGGATTTATTGTTCGAATTATAACAGTTAAAAATCCAAATAAAATCCCATAGACCCACCTGCCTTGATTAGTATGACATCCCGTTACAGGTTCAGTGGCCATAAATACTGAACCAAATAAGAAGCTTCCCATAACTAAATGATAATGAGGAGGTATTGTAAGCATTGAGTTTGTTGAGAATGGAGAAAAAATATTTGTTAATAAAGCGGTTGAGACTAAGCCAATAATCGCACCTATTATAACTCTCCAATTTATTATTTTTATGTAGGCAAGAAAAAGAGCACCAAGTATTATCAAAAACTTATTTGTTTCACCAATTGATCCAGGTACCCACCCCCAAAATAAATTCCACCAAGAAAAGTCAAATTGGGTAATATTGGTTAGTAAAGAAACTGCATTTTGATTTAATTCACTTGCAGGGACAGCTAAAGCCGTTGCTCCTGAAAAACCATCTGGGCCAGCAACCCATACTTTATCTCCAGATATCTTTGTTGGGTAAGTAAAAAATATAAAGACTCTAGCCATTAGTGCAGGATTAAAAATATTCATTCCAACACCACCAAAAATTTCTTTTCCAATAACAATTCCAAAACTAGTTGCAATTACAATTTGCCAAAGAGGTATTGCTGGTGGCATCGTTAAAGGTATCAAAGCACAAGTAACTAAGAATCCTTCACTAACAGGATGTTTTCTAACAATAGCAAAGAGTAGTTCCCAAAATGCTCCTGAAGCAAAAGTCACAGCTATAATTGGTAAAATTTGATTTAACCCAAACCAAAAATTTTCAAAACCAGTCCTCTCTACCATAGAAGCCATCGCATTTTGATAGCCAATATTAATTGATCCAAAAATGTAAAGAGGTAAAAGTGAAATAACGACAAGAATCATTACTCGTTTTGTATCAATACTATCTCTAATGTGTGGACCAGACTGAGTAACTTCATCTGTACTAAAAAGAATAGTATCAGTTGCTTCATAAACAGGGTGCAAAGATTCTAAAGGTCCATCTTTTTCAAATTTATCTCTATACTTGTCTAAAATTTTAAGTAGAAAAGATAACATTCAGCTTTCTTTCTCCATTAGATCTAATCCTTTTCGAATGGTAGAACCTAAATCAATTTTACTTGGGCAAGCAAAAGAGCATAATGCGAAATCTTCTTCATCACATTCCATAATACCAAGTTGCTCCATTTCTTCAATATCTTCAACTAAGATAGCTCGATATAAAGAATTTGGAAGTATATCCATTGGTAAAACATTTTCCCAAGAGTTTATCGGAACCATATAACGTTCACTACCATTTTTTAATGTACTAAAATTATACAGTTTGTTTTGAAAACCTAAAAATGCATTTGTTAAACTATATTTTGTTTCCGATGAGCCAGGTTTCAACATACCTAAAAATTCTCTATCACCACCTTCAGCTAAAACTGAGATAGTTGAGTCATAAAAGCCTAAGAATCCATCTTTATCAGATTTTTTACCCGTAAGTACATCCCCGGATATAATTCGCTGGTTTCCATCATTTAAATTATCACGAATTAAAGTTTCAATTTGTACTCCCATGCGAGACTTAATATGAATTGGATTTTTTATTCCTGGACCAGCCACAGTAGTAAATAGAGTCGTATCTAACTTTCCAGTTAAAAAATAATTTCCAACCCTAACTACATCTTGAGCGTTAATTGTCCAAATAATATCATTGTTTGATAGTGGTGAAATATGATGAATTTGTATTCCTACATTTCCAATAGGGTGAGGCCCACTTAATAAGTGATGGTTTACATTTTCTACTTCTAGTAACGTATCTGAAACAGTATTTCTATTATAGGATAAGTGAACATTACCTGAAGTTAATTTTTTTAATACATTAATACCTGCTTGAAAAGGTGACAGTCGATGACGAAGAGCAACATCTAAATCCACAGTTAAGGGTCCAGTGTTCCAACCAGAAATAAAGATATCCCTTGGAAGATCTTTATGATTTGCTACTTTATTATATGGTCTTTGTCTTAGAAATGGAAAAAGGTTCCCTTTTAATAAACATTTTAAAATCTCATTTCTATCTAAAGTCGTTATTTCTGCTGTTCTATATGTTTCAGCACTTTCAAAATCTTCATTTTCTGCTAATTCTATTATAATATTTTCGACTACTCTTCTTGGACCATATTGAATTTGTGATACAGTACCAGCACCTAAAGATGGCCACTTTATTTCAGGATTCATTTTATTATAAAATAATGCTGATCCAACCTTTACCTTATCACCTTCTTTTACCAGAATTTTAGGCTTAATCCCTCTAAATTCAGTTGGTTGAATAGAAACAGTTTTTGCTGCAAAACCTTGGATAATATCAGTTGAGGGAATTCCAGAAATTCCAATATTATGTCCTTTTCTTATATTTATTTCAGACAACTATTACCCCCAGATCAAAAAAGTTATATTCCATTAAATATAATTAAAGATTCACTTATCCAATTAGCTACTGGACCAAAATACCATCCAAAAATAAAAGTTGGTATAGCCAAGAATAATAGTATAAAAATTACCAACTTAGAAGAAGGAACTTCAACAGATTCACTTCTTTCCCCTTTTAAATACATATGTTTTACAACACGAATATAGTAATATAATGAAATCACACTATTTATAACGCCAACAAAAGCAAGCCAATAATATTGAGAGCCAGCTTCAATAACTGCTGCAAATATATAAAATTTTCCTATGAATCCAGCGGTAGGTGGAAGACCAGTAAGAGCTACCATGAAAAGAGTCATTGCACCACCAACCAATGGCATTTTCCAACCTAACCCATTGAAGTCTTCAAAACTTTCACCGCCAGAGATTCCTTCGACATAGATTACCACATAAAAAGCACCAAGGTTCATGAATAAATACATCGTGAGATACATCATGATACCATATATACCTGATTCAGACATTAGAGGGAGTGCCATCATCATATAACCAGCATGAGCAATACTAGAGTAAGCTAACATACGCTTAACACTATTTTGCTGTATAGCCACAAGATTGCCAACTGTCATCGTTGCTGCAGCAAGTACTGCAATTAATTGAGGCCATGGTATACCATTTAAGGCAAGCCAGCTGGAAGAAGTCATAGCAGATCCATCACCTAGGACCTGATTAAAAAAGCGTATAAGCATTGCAAAGCCCGCAGCTTTTGGGGCAACAGAAAGATATGCCGTAATAGTTGTAGGTGAGCCTTCATAAACATCCGGGGTCCAAAAATGAAAGGGTACGGCTGAAATTTTATAACCAAAGCCAACTAAAATAAAAACTGTTGCAAGCAATAAAGCTAAACTGCTGTCTGGACCTAAGCTTGCTAAAGCAGTTTGCATTTCAAAAAACTTAGTAGTACCCGTGAGACCAAATAAAATACTTAAACCATATAACATGATACCTGAAGAGAATGCGCCATAAATCACGTATTTAAGCGAGGCTTCATTACTTTCAGGTTTTTTCTTTAAATAACCTGCTAGGAAAAATGACATAATTGAAACTATTTCAATAGCGATATAAACCATTAAAATATCAATGGCTGATGCCATCAAGAATAATCCAAAAGCCATTATTGCTAATATTGAAAAATATTCACCTACTCTGTAATCTTTAAGCTCTTTTGAATTAAAACTCATCAAGATAACTAACGTAGTTGAAAGTAATATTAAGACCTTAAAAAATTCAGAGAAGGGGTCAATAGCAATCGTTCCCATAAATAAGCTCGAGACCAAACTTCCACCAGTGCGGATGGAAAACAAGGTTAAAGCCAGACCACCTAATAACCACCATGATACTTTATAAGAGTCTTCTCTGCGGTAAAATAAATCAGCGATTATTGCAACAAGTACTGTAACCGCTAAAATCAGTTCTGGCCAAAAATGAGCTAAGCTGTTTAGATTGCTCATAATACTCCTTACATAGCTGCGGCTAGTCCACCAAAGGACACAACCGATTCAATAAGCACATTTAACGTAGCCGCTATTAAGTCTAAAAATGGACGAGGATAAATACCCAAAATCAATGTTATTACAGCTAGAGGAATAACCGTGAATAACTCTCGCTTATTTATTTCTGGAATATCATTATATTTTTCATTAGCTGGACCAAAAAACATTCTTTGGAACGCCCATAAAAAATAAGCTGCATTTAAAAGTATACCTAAAGTTGAAATGATGACCACTGTTTTGAAAATAGGGAATGCACCAATAAATATCATAGCTTCACTTATAAAACCGCTAAAGCCCGGTAACCCAAGTCCTGCAAAAAACGCAATTGCAACAAAAGCAGTATAAATTGGCATTTGAGATGCTAAGCCACCAAAGCCATCTATGTCTCTATGGTGAGCTCTATCATAAATAACACCAACTAAGATAAAAAGCATGGCTGATATTGTCCCATGATTAAACATTTGAAAAACTGCGCCACCAAGCCCAGCCTGAGCACTTATAAGGTTTTCTCCATTCATTTCTGAGGCTGCAATAACTGCAGACATACCTATTAAAGTATAACCCATATGATTAACAGATGAATAAGCGACTAATTTTTTTAAATCTGTTTGGGCAAGTGCACACATAGCTCCCCAAATCACATTAATTAATCCAAGGACTGCTAGCGCTCCGGCAAACCAGAACACACCATCTGGTAGCATATTATAATTAACCCGCAGAATTCCATAAACACCTAATTTTAATAAAACACCTGCAAGTATTACTGATATAGCTGTTGGTGCTTCCACATGAGCTAAAGGTAACCAGGTATGGAATGGAAAGACAGGTACTTTAATCGCAAAACCAATAAACAATAATACCCAAATAACTTTAAATGCGCTCATTCCCCACCATAACATTCCATTTAGCGCTGTAGGTGCTGTATCCATTAAGACTAACATATCAAATGTATTACCACAAGTAAAGTATAGAGCTAAGATTGCGATAAGCATAAGAACAGAACCAAATAAAGTATATATAAAAAATTTGATTGCTGCATATTCACGTTGTGGACCACCCCACATTCCTATAAGGAAATACATAGGTAGAAGCATTACTTCCCAAAAAATATAGAATAAAAAGAAGTCTAGTGATAAGAAAACACCCATAACTCCTGTATTCAATAGTAAGAAAAGTGAGAAATAACCCTTAACAGCCTTATCAATGTTCCAACTGACAAATACGCCAATGAAACCAATCAAAGCCATTAAGAACACCATAGGAAGACTTAATCCATCTACACCTAAGATGTAAGTAATATTAAATGAAGGTATCCATTCAGCCCTCTCCATAAACTGAAATGTTCCATTGCTCGCATCAAAAATACGCCAAAGGTAAATAGCCAAAAGCAGTTGTAGCCCCAAGAACACAGCCGCAATCTTCTTGATTACTTCTGATTTATCTCTAGGAACAAAAGCAATTGCAACCATTCCAAGAATGGGAAGCCAAATGATCCAACTGAGTAAATGATTCATACTAAGCCCTTTATGAAATCGTTATACTGCCTGGTAAACCAGGATTAAAATGACACCGATCAATGCAAATAACATGTAGTTCTGCAAGCGACCAGTCTGCACTTGTTTAAGTTTCTCTCCAAACCATTGAGTCCTACTCCCAACTCCATCAACTAAAGTTTGATCTAAGCCTTCATAATCTAGACGCCCCGTAACCTTAGATAGAAACTTTGTAACATGACCAAATCCATTAATAAAATATTTATCATATAAATCCCAATCTACATATGCTACTACACGTGAAAGCTTCAAAAACGGTTGATACAAGAATCGGTTGTAATTTTCATCGAAAAAATATTTATTCAACGAAAGTTTATAAAAGAAGCCCATTCTTCTAGCACAAGCTTCAGCAGAAAATTTTTCTTTAATATACATAAGATAAGATAAACCTATTCCCAAAGCAGCAACTAAAAGAGATAATGCCATTGCGGTGTAATGAGCATGATGAACACCTTGGTAAATTTCTTTTGCAGAAGGGTTGCCAGGAACTGCAGAATCACTAGCTTTTATTAGTTCCGTAAACCATCCATGATCTGAGAAAGGATTAAAGTATGGCAACGTATAAAAAATAAAAAAGCTTAATCCTGCTAACAATACAAGCGGGAAAGTCATTACTCTAGGAGATTCATGAATTCCCTTGAAAACTTTTTTCATTTTTGGCTTACCATAAAATGTCATAAAAATGAGTCTAAACATATAGAACGCGGTAATAGCTGCTGCGCCAAAACCAAAAATAGGTAATAAAAAATGCTGAGGATATTGTTGGGCAAAAGCCAATGTTCCAGCTAATATAGCATCTTTAGATAAAAATCCTGAAAACAATGGTACTCCAGAAATAGCAAGTGTTGCAATTAACATTGTCCAATGAGTTAATGGCATTTTAGATTTAAATCCACCCATATTTCTCATATCTTGAGGATCCGTATCGTGGTCTTTTAATTCATGAAGCGAATGATGCATTGAATGAATAACTGAACCTGATCCATAAAATAAACACGCTTTAAACATAGCATGAGTCAACAAATGAAAAAATGCTGCAATATAATTACCTACACCAACAGCTAAAATCATGTAACCTAACTGACTAACTGTTGAATAGGCTAAAACTTTTTTAATATCATTTTGAGTAATTGCAATGGTTGCAGCAAATAAAGCTGTAAATCCACCAACATATGCAATAACAGTTAAAGCTTCTGGGGAAAATAAAGGGAAAAGCCTAACCGTTAGATATACGCCTGCTGCTACCATCGTTGCAGCATGCATCAAAGCAGATACTGGTGTAGGACCTTCCATAGCATCTGGCAACCAAATGTGTAAAGGAAATTGTGAAGATTTTCCAACAGCTCCCATAAATAGCCCTAAGCCAGCAAAAGTGAGTAACGAACCAGCAACTAATCCTTCCGACACTCCTTTAAAAAGGTCTTGAAAATTAAATGATCCAATAGCAGTAAACATAATCATAATACCAATGAAGAATCCAATATCTCCGACTCTATTTGTTAAAAAAGCTTTTTTACTTGCATCTGCAGCTGAATGCTTTTCAAACCAATGACCAATAAGCAAATAAGAGCTAACGCCTACTAATTCCCAAAAAATGTATAGAGACATGACATTGTTTGCCAAAACAATACCATTCATTGAAAATGTAAATAAGCCTAAATATGCATAATATCTATTATATCTAATATCACCTTTCATATACTCCAAAGAAAAAATATGAGTCATACTAGAAATCAAAGATACAACAACTAACATAACGACAGTTATATTATCAACAAAAAAACCAAGATTAATCTTAAAAGCACCTAAATCTATCCACGAGATTACTGCTTCGTGCGAGAAGTCAGAGTCCCAATTCATAAGCATATTCATTAATAAAGATAATGAAAGAATGAGGGTAATTAAAATTGCTCCAATAGAAACCCAATCACCTTGCCTAGGTAAACGTTTCCCAAAAATAATATTTATAATAAAAGCAACCAGAGGTAAGAAAAGAATTAGCAAACTAAAATCTGTAATAATATTACCCGACATCATTGCTTCAACTCACTTACATCATCAATATTAATAGTATTAAAATTGTTGAATATATTTATAATAATAGCTAGAGCAACCGCTGCTTCAGCAGCGGCCAAAACAATTACAAATAAAGCATAAATATGACCTGTCATATTCATTCCACCAAATCGAGCAAAGGCTAAAAAGTTTATATTAGCTGCATTTAAAATAAGTTCAATGCTCATTAAAACAGCCACACCATTCCTGCGAGTAACAACTCCATAGAGTCCTAAGGAAAATAAAATTGAGCTAACTAGTAAATAGTTTACTAAACTATCCATTAGCTATCTTTCCTGGAAAGAGTTGTTGCACCAATTAAGGCTCCAAGAAGTAGTAACGAAACAGCTTCAAAAGGTAAAAGATAATCTATTAACAATAATCTACCAATTGCACTTGTCGTATCTGATGGCTCGGCATTTGGCAAAACCAACCAAGGCGTACTTAAGATCATAAATCCTAGTAAGCCAATGAAAGCAATAACAACTATAGCACCCATACTTTTCTGCATAGATGTATGACTAATATTTACAGAGGTAATTTTATTTGTGAGCATAATTCCAAATATTATCAAAACAAGAATACCACCTACATATACCACAACTTGAACAACAGCTAAAAAATCTGCCCAAAGAAAAATATAAAGACCAGTCACTCCAATAAAAGTAAATAATAATGCATAAGCTGAATAAAGCAAGCTTTTACTTTGTACAACCATAAAGGCTGAGCCAACAGTAATTCCGACTATGACCCAAAAAGCAATATCAGACATTATGCTTTAGCCTCCGGTAATGGTTTTTGAAGACCATCTTTTTGTTCAGTACTTAATTTTTTAGCAAATTGATATATCAAATCCTTTCGTTCAAATTCTGAAAACTCGTAATCAATGGGGTGCTTTGAACTATTTGGACCGCCAACCATAAAAATACACTCTTCAGGACAAGGATATGTACAGAGATTACAATAGCAACATTCTGACATATCTATTGTGAACCTACTTACAACCATTGCTTTTTTAGTGCCATTTGAAGTTTCACCAGTGTGTTTAACATTTGGAATATCTTCACCACGCGTAGGTGCTTTGATAGTATCAATTTTAATACAATCAACTGGACATGCTCTTTCACATTTTAAACAACCTATACAATCATCAATATCAACGTGAAGACGTGAACGAATAACATTATAATCTTGATGTTCAAAACCAATATTTCGTTCAGGGCGAGGCCATCTTTCTTCAGGATATTGAAGTGTAACATTATCACGTTTAATGTTCACCATATGTCTCCAGGTAATACTCATACCTGTCAACAAAGTGCTTAGTGTATCATATATGTTTTGAAAATACCTTGACATAATTTATCCAAAAATTAGTTTCCAAATTCCTACCCCAAAAATATTAATCATGGTAATTGGTATTAAAACTTTCCAACAAACATGCATTAACTGATCAACGCGAAGTCTGGGGAAAGTCCAACGAAACCACATCATAACAAAAATTAAAAATCCTAATTTGCCCATGAACCAAAATAAACCCCATAGACCTGTGTTAAATAACCCAGGAATAGGACTCTGCCAACCACCTAAGAAGGCTGCAACTGCTAAGCCACTCACTACAAGCATATTTGCATATTCACTTAGGAAAAAAACTGCCCATCTAAATCCTGAATATTCAGTCATCCAACCTGCAACTAGTTCAGATTCAGCTTCAGGTATATCAAATGGTGTTCTATTGGTTTCAGCTACTGCACTAATAAAAAAAGTAAAGAAAGCTATAAATGAAAAAGGGTTATTAAAAATAATCCAGTTAGGAAGGATTCCCCAAATAGTACCTGATTGAAAAACTATTAATTCTTGAAGATTTAGAGTTCCAGCCATCATTATTGGAACAATTATTGATAGACCGGCAGGTATTTCATAGGATATAATTTGAGCAGCTGAACGCATAGCGCCATATAATGACCATTTGTTATTTGAAGCCCATCCTGCCATGACAATACCAATTATACCTATTGAGCCAACTGCAATAATATAAAAAACTCCAACATTGAAATCAGCAACTTGTAACGATGAACTAAAGGGTACAGCTGCAAGTCCTAAAAAAGCACCGATAAAAATGATATATGGCGCCATTTTAAATAAAAATTTATCTGAAGATTCTGGTACAGTATCTTCTTTAACAAGCAATTTTATAGCATCGGCAGCAGTTTGAAGCAAACCCCATTTACCAGCATGTAAACCAGGCCCTTGCCCCATGGGGCCAACCCTATCCATCATAAATGCAGAAACTTTTCTTTCAACATAAACAGCTATCATAGCATTTAATGCCATTACTAAGAATAAAGGTATTCCAGAAATGATAACAGCTAAGATAAAAGCTAGAACTGGGAAGTCACCAATAGTAGCAAACCAATTAATTAGTGCATCAACAGTCAACGGTCAATCTCTCCTAAAACAATGTCCAAACTACCCAAAATTGCAATAACATCAGAAATCATCCATCCACGAGAGACTTCATCTAAACAAGAAAGAGCCGTAAATGCTGGAGATCGCATTTTCACCCTTGAAGGAACAGGTGTACCATCGCTAACTATATAGTAGCCTAAATCTCCTCGCGGACTTTCTGTCCGACGATAGACTGATCCTATTGGAGGCCTAATCTTCTTTGGCAAAGCTTGATGAACATCACCACTTGGAACTTCTTTTAATGCTTGGCGAAGAATTTTAACACTTTCTTCAATTTCAAGCATTCGAACCCAATATCGATCATAACAATCACCAAGCGTTCCAAACTCTGCCGTACCAGTAGGAACATCAAAGTCAAACTTTTCATAAATAGAGTAAGGCTCATCTTTTCGTACATCCCATTTTACACCAGAGGCTCGCAAATTTGGACCAGTAACTCCGTAACTAACTGCAACATCAGCTGGTATAACTCCAACATCAGCCGTTCTTTCAACAAAAATTTTATTGTAAGAGAGTAGATTATTATACTCTTTAATCTGAGGTTCAAAGTAATCTAAAAAATCAATGCATATAGTTTCAAAATCTTTTGGTAAGTCATGGGATACTCCACCAACCCACATATAGTTATAAAGCAAACGTGCTCCACATGTATACTCAAATATATCTAAAATTCTTTCTCGATCACGAAGCATATAAAGAAAAGGAGTAAAGGCACCAATGTCTAAACCATACACTCCTAAGGCTAGTAGATGACTTGCTATTCGATTTAACTCACCCATAATAACTCTTATATATTCAACACGTTCTGGAATTTTAATTTCCATTAATTCTTCCATCGCAACAACGTAACCAAAATTACTATTCATAGAAGCTAAATAATCACATCTATCAGTAAATGGAATCACTTGCTCATATGTGACATTTTCAGAATGCTTTTCAAAGCATCTATGTAAATAACCTAGGTGGGGTCTAATTTGAGAAACAATTTCACCATCAGTCATTACTTCTAGCCTTAAAACACCGTGAGTACTTGGATGTTGAGGCCCAATATTAAGAACCATTTGGTCGCCTTTAACTACTCCCATCCGTCTTCTTCTTTCATTTTAGGTATTACTATACCATGATACAATTCTTGGCCTTCATAATCTTTTCTTAATGGCCACCCTTCCCAATCATCGGGACATAAAATTCGCCTTAAATCTCTATGACCTTCATAAACAATACCAAACATATCATAGGTCTCGCGTTCAAACCAGTCACCAATACGCCATATTGTTTCAATTGATGCTACTTTTGGTTCATTACGATCATGGGTTATAAGAATTTCTACCTTATGACGATGTTCCATTGAATGAAAATTATAGCGACTTTGCAATGAAGCCTCCACACCTAAATCAATACCCGTAATACATTCTAATTGATCAAAGGATAGATTTGGGTCTTCTTTCATAAAAGTGGCTATTTCAAACCATTGATCAGCTTTAAGCTCTAATTGGCTCTCAGCTAAATCTTCACTTTCTAATACAGAGTCAGGGAATTGATTAATGATGGTCGCTTTAATTTCAGCTATTTTCATACACTTTTACGAGTAAGCGGGCGCTCAGTTTGAATTTTTTCTTGTAGTTTTAAGAGACCTTCAATTAAGGCTTCTGGCCTTGGAGGACAACCTGGAACATAAACATCAACAGGAACCACTAAATCAACACCTTTTAAAACATGATATCCATGCTGCCAATAAGGACCACCGCTAGTAGCACAGCTACCCATAGAAATAACATATTTTGGTTCAGCCATTTGCTCATATAATTTTTTAACACGTAAGGCCATCTTCATTGTTACGGTGCCGGCAACGATCATTACGTCTGCTTGGCGTGGTGAAGAACGAGGCATCATCCCAATTCTTTCTAAATCATGCCGACTTGCTGCTGAGGCCATCATTTCAATCGCACAACAAGCTAAACCAAATTGAAAATACCATGGTGAAGTTGATCGAGCCCAGCCAAGCAACTTATCCATTGAAGCTACAATAACATTATCTTTAAATTTATTTTCTAAAACACCCATTATGAATCCTGTGAATTATTATTTTGACTTGTGAGATTAGCATAACGCCCACGACCATACTTTACATCGTATTTTACCCAGTCTAAATCGCCTCTTCTCCAAACATATGCTAATCCAACAATTAGAATTAATAAGAAAATCGCCATTTCTATAAAAGCTAGAAGACCTAATTCATTGAAAACAACAGCCCATGGAAAAAGGAAAACAACTTCTACATCAAAAATAAGGAATATCAAGGCAACAACATAAAATCTAATATTAAACTGCACCCAAGCCGAACCTTCAGACTCTTCACCACACTCATAGGTAGCTAGTTTATCAGGATTGGGGTTATTGGGGGCAATAAGCTTTTGGATAAGTAAAGGCACATAGACAAGGACGATGCCCATAAAAATAAAAATGAATATAGTTCCGAAATCTCGATACATTAAATTTATTTCTCTCTTACAGACAACAAATTTAGAGAATTACTTGAAGTTTGGTCAAGGTAAACTTCTATTATTATTCACCTGTTTTTTTAACCTGCAAAATCAATTTAATTTAATAGTGAATTCCGATTGTTGAACTTTAATTACTTAACCTAAATTATTATACTTATGGAAATGATAAATTCACTTTTAGCAACGATAATGCCTTACCTTCCGAAATTTTTTGTAAAACCTTTTGCTAAACCTTATGTAGCTGGAGAAAGTATTGATTCAGTTATTAAAATCGCAAAAAAATTAAATGATAATGGCTTCTCAACCACATTAGATATCTTAGGTGAATTTGTTAATTCTAAAGAAGAAGCTAATAAAATAAAAAATGCCTATTCTGAATTAATAAAAAAAATTTCAGCTAAAAAATTAGATAGCACAATTTCAGTAAAGTTGACGCATCTTGGATTAGGTCTTGATTCTAATTTGGGAGAGAAAAATTTTCATTCTTTATCTTTAATAGGTAAAGAAAATAATGTTGGTATAACTATTGATATGGAGAATTCCCCTTACACATCTAAAACTTTTGGAATATACAAAAATGCATTAATAAACAATGAACAGTTAGGAACAGTAATTCAAGCTTATTTATATCGAAGCCTTGATGATATTAAACAACTAGACTCTTCATCGCTTAATCTTAGAATTTGTAAAGGGATATATAATGAATCACAAGATATTGCAATTCAAAATCGTTCTGCAATAAATGATAATTATTTTGAAATGGCTAAAACATTATTAAATGGTCAAGGATATGCATGCTTAGCAACTCACGACATTACTTTAATTGACCGTTTAGAATCTTTTATTGATGAAAATAACATATCTCCACAAAGGTTTGAATTTCAAGTTTTATATGGTGTTCCAATGGGAAATAGATTGGAAAAATTAAAAAAGAAAGGTTATAAAATTCGAGTTTATGTTCCATTTGGAGAAGCTTGGTTTGAATATTCAGTTCGTCGACTAAAAGAAAACCCTAAAATTATTTCTTATGTATTAAAAAACCTTTTCAAAAAATGAATTCTAAAGAAACGATAAATAAAATATTTACTATGAAATCTATTGCGGTAGTAGGTATGAGTCCTAACCCAGAGAGACCCAGTCATTATGTTGCTATTTATTTAAAAGAGAATGGCTATGATATCATTGCTGTTAACCCAGGTCACTCTGAAATAGCAGGCATAAAATCTTATCCTAGCTTATTAGATATACCTTCAAAAGTAGATACTGTTGATATTTTTCGAAGGCCAGAGCATGTTATGCCAATAGTTATAGAAGCAATTAAAATAAAGGCTAAAGCTATCTGGCTCCAAGATGGTATAATTAATGAAGAAGCCGCAAAGATAGCTACTTCAAAAAACCTTCTTTTTGTTATCAATGATTGTATGCTCAGAAGGCATCAACAACTTTAAAAAAATGTATAACCATTTAAAAAAAGATTTTTTGACTAAAGGCTATTCTATTATCCGAAATGGCATTGAGCCATCAATGGCGATAGAGATGGAAAATCATATATATTGGCTCAAAAAAAAATATCCTGATATTGATCCTGAAGCTTTTCATCATAACCTTTTAGTGAACGATCCATTCATTCATCATTTACTAAAATCCAAAAATCTTTTAGATATTATAGAGACTTTTATTGGCTCAGATATTGCACTTTTTGCGGCACATTATATTGCAAAAAGACCATTAACTGGTAAAGCTGTTGGCTGGCATCAAGATGGATCTTACTGGCCATTAATTCCAATGAATGTCCTTTCGTTATGGATTGCTGGAACTAATTCAAAAGCCAATAATGGATGCATGCGCATTATACCTGGGACTCAAAATAAAAAATTATTAAAACAATCAGATTTAATTAAAGAAGATATGGGAAAATCTGTCCTTGGGCTTGCTATTCATCCCGATGAGATTGATGACTCAGAAGCAATTAACATTGAATTGAACCCTGGTGATATATCTATACACAATCCTTTTTTAGTCCATGGTTCAAATACTAATAATTCAAAAGAATGGAGAATTGGCCTAACTCTTAGATATATACCTACTACAACTTTTGTTAATAAAAAAGAATGGGATTGTATTTTACTTAGAGGAAAACCTTCTAAAGAAATAAAAAATAACTATATTAATGAACCTTTTTTTGATTCAAGCAAACATATGAGGTTTAAAGGATTTGAAAACTATCTAAGGTGAAAAATAAATAATATAAATCACAATCTAAATGCTTCAAGAAGTAGTGTGCAAAATTTACAATTTATTATGAGCTATCTATTATTTTTTTCTATCTTTCTTACATCATGTGATAAAGAATCAAAAAGCTTAATACTTCCTTCGCTTTTTTCTGATGGTATGGTTTTACAAAGAGAATCTAAAGTTTCTATTTGGGGAGAATCTCAACCTAATCAAAAGATAAGCATCGTTTCATCTTGGGGTAATCAATCATCTTCAATTTCAGATAATAATGGTAATTGGTTAGTAGAGCTGGAGACTAAAGATGCTGGTGGTCCGTACTCATTAAAAATAATTTCAAAAAAAGAAAAAATTATAATAGATGATGTTTTAATTGGAGAGGTGTGGCTAGCTGCAGGACAATCAAATATGGAAATGGATTTTGATTATTGTTGTAATTCCACAGATAAAACTGAAGTTGAGGTTTCTACCGCAAATTATAAAAATATAAGAATGTTTAATGTCAAAAAACACTTGAGTTATCAACCTACAAAAAAAATAAAAGGTAAATGGTCAGAAGCTGTTGGAGACAACATATTACCATTTAGTGCTGTAGGATATTTTTTTGCTAAAAAATTGAATGATGAATTGAATATTCCAGTAGGTATCATTCATGCTAGTTGGGGAGGTAGCCGAGCTGAGGCATGGGGTAGTCATGATGTTTTAAAAACAATAGCAAATTATAATAAAGAAATAAATGAGTTTGAAGAAATTATAAAGAAAAATCAAAGTGCTCGAGATTGGTTTTCAAAATTTAAATCGACCCCCTTGCCTTCAAGTAACATGGATTTACTTCTAGGTGAATTGCTTAGAGTTAAAGCCCCGGATTTAGATTACTTAAGCTATTATATTAATGATTGGAATAACTTTGATCAAATTTTAAAAAATAAAATTATAAAACCAAATAAAATTAATTGGTCACAACTCAATAAATCCAACTTAGTTGAGCAAGAAATCAAAACAGAAAATTTTTCTGGGTTAACTCTTTTTAAAAATAACTTTCAAATCAAAAATCCAAATGAGAATTATTATTTAAATATTAAGCCAGAAGATAATATGCCATGGGGACTCTGGGAATATGATATATATATTAATGGACATAAGATTGCCTCTTCTCTTATAGGGAAAAATAAAAATAATTATCAATACTCAAAATCAAGTACAGATTATAATATAGATTCTGATTATTTAATAGAAGGGGATAACCAATTTACAGTTAGAGTGGTTGGGTTAAGTAGACTTGGTAATATTTCAATTTTTTCTACTCAAAAATCAAAGATTATATTTAAAGATCAATGGAAATTTAATATATTAGCAGAAGAGTTTTTTCAAATTGAAGATTATCAATACCCTTATACTTCATTATTTTTTTATGAAAATAATAATATTGATTTTTCAAAGATTCCAGAAAGAGTGGTTGTTAGCCATCATACAATTGGAAGTTTATTTAATGGAATGTTAAACCCAATTATTCCATATAAGATTAAAGGTATTATCTGGTATCAAGGAGAAACAAATGTTGAGCAAGGTGGACCTCAATTTGATAATTATAAAGAGCTTATGCCTAAAATAATTAAGGATTGGCGAGATCGTTGGGGATATGAGTTTCCCTTTTATTTTGCTCAAATAGCTCCTTACTTTAATTACAATGGTCTATCTCCATATTTTCGTAATGCTCAAAGAAGTTTGCTGAAAGTTTCAAATACAGGAATGGTTGTTACAAATGATATTGGTGAAAATTATGATATCCACCCTTCAAACAAAAATGATGTAGGTGAGCGATTTGCTAGGTTAGCTCTTAATAATGATTATGATAAAGATATTCTTTCTTCTGGTCCTTTATTTAAAAGTAGTAAAATTGATAAAAATAAAATCATTCTAAAATTTGATCATATTGGTTCAGGACTAGTATTAAATAAATTAAATCATGAGTTTGAAATTGCTGGCCAAAATAAAATATATATTAAAGCTAGTATTATAAATAATAATAAATATCTTGAAGTCTTTTCTGATAAAATTAAAAAACCTGTTTTTGTACGATATGCATGGTCAGATACTTCATCTGCAAGCTTATTTAATTCCGAAGGATTACCAGCTTCTTCATTCTCAACAGAATTAGAATAAAATTATAATATTATTCACCTTGTATTGATAGAACCAGTCTACGGTTTCCACCATAATTTCTATGCTCACATAAGTAAATACTTTGCCAAGTCCCTAAATTTAATTCTCCATCTAATATAGGAATACTAATTGAGGAACCTAGTATCGATGATTTAAGATGTGCTGGCATATCATCTGGACCTTCTGATTTATGTAAATAGTTTGATCCATTATCAGGAACAGTTTTATTAAAATAAGTTTCAAAATCATCTCTAACCTTTGGATCAGCACCTTCATTAATTGTTAAAGAAGCTGAAGTGTGTTTAATAAATATATGTAAGAGGCCCTTTGAAATATTAATAATTTCAGGAATCTGTCTTATTACTTGATCTGTAATAATATGAAACCCTCTAGATAATTGAGATATACTAATTTCTTTCTGTTGCCACATTTAAATATTTTATTAATCTAAAGATTTAATCACCCCTTCTTCCCCATCCCATTTTTCGTTGTAAATTATCAAAATAGTTTGAGTCTTTATAATCAATCATATTTATATCATAAGGAGCTTTTTTTATTATAATTTTTGAGTTTTGATCTAAATATTGATTTACTTGACCATCAATAGCAAAAGCAATACCATCACTTCCATCATTTGGAAAAGTTACTTCCAAAGTTCGATCATCAGGTAAAACTATAGGACGAAGGTTTAATGTATGTGGACTTATTGGAACAACTACCATAGCTTTTAACTTTGGCATAATTATAGGTCCACCAGCAGATAATGCATATGCAGTTGAACCAGTTGGTGTTCCAATAATTAAACCATCAGCTTTATAATCAGCAACATATCTATCATTAGCTTTCAATGTTAAAGTAATTAGCCTATGAGATTTACCTCTGTCAATCACAAAATCATTTAAAGCATAAAAAGTAGAAGACTCTTCATTGTTTATGATTTGACCTTTAAGAACCATTCTCTTTTGAATTTCATAATTTGCATTAGCAACCATATCTAATCGTTCAAACATTACATCTGTAGTTATTTTAGCTAAAAAACCAAGTTCACCTAAATGAATTCCAAGTATTGGAGTGCCACGATATTCTACAGCTCGAGCAGCTGACAACATTGTTCCATCTCCTCCTAGAGTTAAAAGAAAATCGATATTTTTAAAATTATCAGCTGACTCAATTACTTCAACTTTATATTTAAAATTATTAGGGAGTTGATCTTTAATTCGAGTAGTTATATGAGGAAGTATTTTTTTTTGTTCTGCCCATTTAAGAATTGGTTCTAATAATTCCCAGAATCTAGGTTTATCTGTATTACCCCATATTCCAAATGATTGTGGTTTAGTGAAAGCTTCCATTGTTATTCAGCTATTTTATCTTTTGAGTCATTCATAAGAATTTCAATTCGTTGTTCTGCTGAATCTAAATGATTTCTTAAAGACTTACTTAACTTTACACCATTTTCAAATAATTCCATACTTTTCTCAAGTGATTCACTCTCACTCTCAAGCGTATTAACAATAGTTTCTAGTTCTTCTATTGCCTTTTCAAAGACAAATGATTTATCTTTCGTCATATTTAAATTTAATCCTCATGATTGTTTTTCTCAATTATCTTTAAAGATATCTCTTTTTTTAATAGCTTCTATTCGATCTTGTCCAATTTGAGCTTCAAAGAGATCATTCTCTTTCAAGTCTTGTCCCTTCCGTACTATCGCACCGCTTGAATTATAAATGATACTATATCCACGTTTCAAAATATCGGAGGGATTTAATATATTCAATTCTTTATTAATCGAAATTGCTTTAGTCTTTGAAATTGCAAAAAGGTGATTCATACTCAATAATAATCTATCAAATAAAATATTATTATTTTCTTTTTGTCGTTGAATTATGTTTTGTGGTTTCTGCAGAGTAAGTCTATCAGTTAAATGATCAAATGTTTGCCATATTTTATTTAGTTTAAATTGAAACTGTTTGAATAAAATATTTTTTTGTTGGTTTATTTTTTGTTTAAGATCTTCAGCTGAAATAGCCACAATTTCTGCTGCAGCTGAAGGTGTTGGGGCTCTTAAATCAGCAACCATATCACTAATAGTAACATCTGTTTCATGACCAACTGCTGAAATAATAGGAATTTTGCAGGTAACTATAGCTCTAGCCACTACTTCCTCATTAAAAGCCCATAGGTCTTCTAACGAACCGCCACCTCTTCCAATAATTAATACATCAACTTTATTAATTAATGATACTTCCTTAATTGCTTCTACGATATCATTTGCAGCATTAACTCCTTGAACTAGAGTTGGTCGTAAAACAATATCAACATATGGAGCACGCCGATTCAAGACTTGAGTCATATCTTTAAATGCGGCTCCAGTTTGTGAAGTTACTATGCCTACTTTTTTGGGAAATCGAGGCAATTGCTTCTTCAATGAATTATCAAAAAGACCCTCTAATTTTAATTGTTTTTTTAATGCTTCAAAAGCAAGAAAGAGTGTTCCAATACCTGCAGGTTCCATATTTTGAACCATAAGTTGATATTGGCCGCGAGGTTCATAAACTGTTATTTTTCCTTGTAATATAACATCCATTCCATCTTCAGGCTTAAATTGAATTCCTTGGTTAAAACCACGAAACATAACACAACGTAATTCAGCATCTTGATCTTTTAAAGTGAAATACATATGACCAGATGAATGATGTTTAAAATTTGAAATTTCACCCTGAATCCAAATATTTTGAAAATTAGATTCAATTAGGTCTTTTAACTGTGATGTGAGTTTTGAAACAGAAATAGTAGGTCTATTTAAACTCATGGTAATTCAGGTTTCCCCGCCTCTTCCCAACAATAATTCCAAATAGAGGCTAAACGTATAACGGCACGGCCCAAACGATCTTTAAGCAAATCTCCTGTCTCAGCAAATAAAATATCTAAATATGGCTTTTCAAAACTCAAAGTCTCATAAGATTTTAGTTTTTCAGCTTGTTCTTTTGTTAACAACTTTCTTGCCTTAGTATCTGCTTCTAATATAAGGTGGTGTAGCTTAAAAGATTCTTTAACTATTTTCATTGAGAAAACCCAAGGATCATCAATTGTTTCAATTTCACCAACTGGTTTAATATTTTTAATATATTTATTTACTAAATGTAATTCCCATCGTTTATGAATACCCTCATTTCCAGAAAACTGACCATCATAATTAATTACAGTATGAAGAGGCATATGAATATCAGATATATAATGACCCAAAATACCCATATTATAAATTGCTTCTTCAAATTGGTTTTTCTTTAATAAATCAATTATCCTATCACATATTTCTTTTATGGTCCATGGAGCAATACCATATTTTTTTATATTATCTTCACCATATTTTGAAACTAATGTTGAATAATTTTTAGGAATTTTATCAAATGGATATTCATCATAAAAATCAGAATCGATAAAGTGTCTATGAAATTCTTCTTTATCTATTTTTTTATTATAATCTGGAGCAACCGCATACCATTTTAGCGGTTCAGAGTTTTGTTTAAGGAACAGACCTAAAGGTCCGTTAAGTTGTCTTGAAGCAATATAATTAATTCGACGATGACCGTCATAGCCCCAGGCTCCAATAAAACTTATTGGAGTCAGGGTTATAATTAAAAGCCATATCAAATTGGCCCGTTTCATTTTAACGGGTATTATACTTTTTTCTTTTTATGACGATTAGCGCGCAAGCGTTTTTTTCGCTTGTGAGTATTTATCTTGCGCCTTTTACGTTTTTTACCGCAGGGCATGTCACCTCTTTTTTTTTGTAAGTTTTTCGTTAACGTGGGAACGCATATTTTTTGCTGGTTTGAATGTTGGCACATGCCGTTCCGGTAAATAAATTGCTTCTCCAGTTCCTGGATTTCTTGCTTTTTTTGGTTTTCTATGTTTTACTCCAAAAGTACCAAAACCACGAAGTTCTACTCGGTTATTCTTACCAAGTGAATCAATAATCGTTGCCATCACACCATTCATTACTGCTTCTGTTTCAACTTTTGTTAACCCTGTAGCATCTGAAACTATATTTACAATTTCTTGTTTAGTCATGGTATTTACTCCATACGCCAGCGATAAGCAGGTAATTGATCAAACCAACCACTGACCGTTTGCCCCAAGTTACCTGTAAACCAATCCAAAACAGAGGGGCGTTTCTTATTTACTTGAACCGTTTTTGGTTTACCTGTTATTTGGCCCATTGTACCTGCAATTAAAATAGCATCTTCAAACGTACCAATTGCATCAATTAAGCCTAATTCTTTTGATTGCCTTCCTGTATAAACTCGTCCATCAGCAATTTTAATTACTTCTTCTTTAGTTAATGAGCGATTTTTAGAAACAGCATCTACAAACTGACTATACATATCATAAACCATTTCATTTAAATGTTTACGGTCTGCTTCAGTCACTTCTCGTGAATAAGAACCAACATCTTTAAGTTCTCCACTTTTTACTGTTTCAAAATCAATGCCTACTTTATCCAGCAACTCTGTCATAACTGGATAATTCATAATTACGCCTATACTTCCAACAATAGTTCCAGAATTTGCGATAATAGAATCTGCTCCAAGTGCTATATAATAGCCTCCTGAAGCTGCAACACTTCCCATACTTGCAATTATAGGTTTTTCTTCTTTTATAGATTTAATTTTTTCGTAGATCTCTTGTGTAGGTGCTACAAGTCCACCTGGTGAATCAATCCGAACTAATATTGCAGAAATATCTTTTCTATTTCTGTAACTTTCTAAATCTTTTACTATTGTATTTGAAGAAATAATGGGACCTGATACTTGAATAATACCAACTTTTTTTCCAATACCTTGTGCATCCATACCATTAGACATTCCACCAGCACGGAAAGCTATTAATAAAGCAAAAAAACTTCCTAGGCCCCACCAGAGCCATTTCAAGTTAGATGTTGGTCTTTTTAACCTTGTTTGATCCATAGTGTCAATTTTTGGCCAGGATAAATATGCTGACCATACTTTAAACTATTCCATTTTCTTATTATAGATGCTTTTGTTCCATAATCTTCAGCTATATGACCTAAGGTGTCACCTTTACGCACTTTATATGATAACTTATTAAAACCAGACATTCCAGAATTTGACCTTGAGGCAAGATTAACACCAGCTACAGGGATAGTTAATCTTTGACCAATTCTAATCATACTTCTATTTCTAATCTTATTTATTGCTGCTATATCATGTTGAGAGACCCTGTATTTTCTGGCGATGGTCCATAAACTTTCACCATTACGAACTTTATGAGTGATTGATTGAGGCGCAAATCGTTCATTCTCAGGTAAAGCATTATAATTTTTCAGAAAGATATCTTTACTACCTTTAGGAATTTTAAGCTCATATGAATCTTTTGGAGTAGCTGACTGTCTTAGTTCAGGATTTAAAGCCTGTAAAATTTTAAAAGAAGTTTCTGCAGATGTAGCTAAAACTGTTAAATCAGCACTTTTTTCTATATTTACAACATCATAAGAAAGAGCTTCTCCTCTTTTTTCTTTAACTGTAAAACCAAAATTCTCAGGATTTTTTGCTAAAATAGTAGCTGCTAAAAAATAAGGCATATAGTTGCGAGTTTCACGGGGTAAAGAATGAAGTTGCCAAAAATCTAATGTTTGATGTAAACGTGTTGCTCTACGAATTCTACCTTCTCCAGCATTATAGGCTGCGAGAGCAAGATACCAATTATCAAATTCACCATATAAATCTGTCAAATAAGCACAAGCTGCTCTTGTTGCTTTTTCAGGATCGCGGCGTTCATCAATATACCAAGTTCTATCTAACCCATATCTTTTTCCAGTCGCATAAACAAATTGCCACATACCATTAGCCGCTGCCTTAGAATAGGCTTTTGGATTTAAACCTGATTCAATCATTGCTAAGTAGATAATTTCAGGTGGAACATTACATTCTTCTAAAATTTCAGAAAGCATTGGACCATAGACATCTAATCTTTCGAGCCAAATCTCAAATTGTCTACGACCTTTAGTTTGAAAATAAGTTATAAATTGATCAACTTTCTTATTTCTTACCAATGGCACATGCCCATCACTATCATCAACTACAGTGAATTGAGAGTTACCCATTTCAACTTCTAAGGGCTCGGTCATTGAGGTAATGTCTCTACGCATATTACCAGCTGTTATAGCAGCGTCCATCTTATCTAAAGTATTGAATCTTTTAGTATATAATTCAACAAGAGATGATTCAAATCGATCAAACTCTTCTTGGTCTTCATCATCCATTTCACCATATTGATCTGCTTCTGATAAAAGATCAAAAATTCGATTTAAACTATAAATGACTTCTAAAGTATCTGACATTACATCAGAAATAAATGCATCAGATAAAAGAACTTTTACATCCTCTAATAACTCTGGCAACCTATTCTTATTAAGATCTAATTGATTACCATTTTGATATAACTGCTCTTCTTTTTTATCAGATTGCGCTAAGCATATACTAATTAAAGTAATAAAGGTTATTAGAATTCGTGTAAGTGTCTGTATCATTTATATTTAGAGTAATTGAAGATGGCGAAATTAGCTGGAGCTTTCTCCGCCAGTCAAGTCTTTTCCCTTCATTTTCATAATTATATTTGTTGTACTATATCCTTGAACAAATGGTAGAATAACAACTTGCCCTCCATAAGATTTAACATAATCCCCACCAATCACTTCTTCAGGTTTGTAATCACCTCCTTTAACTATTAAATCAGGACTTAAATCATGAATTAATTTTTTAGGAGTTAGTTCACTAAATATAGTAACTGCATCAACAAAATCTAACTTTAGAATATTTTTTGCACGATTATTTTGATTATTTATTGGTCGGTTTAATCCTTTTAATTCTCTAACAGAAGAATCTGAATTCAATCCAACTATAAGAAAATCTCCTAATTCTCTTGCCGCTTTTAAATAAACTTTATGACCTTTGTGAATAATATCAAAACAACCATTAGTGAAAACCACTTTTTTTCGATTATTTTTATGATCAAAAATTATAGATTTTGCTTCTGAAAAATTATAAATCTTAGATGCTGTCAATTTTATTAGGATTCTTTTGATTATTATTAATATACCATTCAGATTTTAATCTAATCACTGAATTTCTAACTTCAGTAACAAACTCATTTCTTTGTTCATATTTAATCTCTGAAGTTTCGATTGGTTTTCCTATTCGTAATTCCAAAGGATATTTACTCAGCTTCAATCCTTTTTTCATTGCTTCTCTAGTTCCACACATAGCTACAGGAACAACAGGAATACCCATATTCATAGCCATTACAAGGCCACCTTTTTTGAAAGGTAAAATTGATCCATCAATTGAGCGAGTACCTTCGGGATAAATAATAATTGAGCGTGGGTTATTTTCCATTGAATATTTAGCTTTGTCTAAAGATTCGATTGATTTTTTAGAATTACTTCTATCGACAAAAAAATGTCCACCAGCTATCATAGCTAAACCAAATAATGGAATCCTTTTTAATTCGATTTTTGATATAAAAACTATATGATATGGTAAGCCTGCAAAAACTAAAAGGATATCTAATGCAGATTCATGATTTGATGCAAAAACATAATTAGAATCTGTTCTTAAGTTTTCTAATCCTTTAACTGAATAAGTTATAACACCTATTCTTAGAAGAGTTTTTGCCCATTTTTGGCCTATCCAGCCAAAAAATTTTCCTCGCCATTCAAAAATTGATCCGATAATGCCTATTAAAGAAAAAATAATTGTCCAAATGACAACATTAAATAAAAACCAGAATGAAAAAAAGCTAATCTATAACCTCCGAACCAAAGTATGGCTGCAAAGGCTCTGGAATTGATATTGAACCATTCTTATTTTGATAAGATTCAAGAAGAGCTACTAGCAATCTTGGTGTTGCTAAACCACTGCCGTTTATTGTGTGAACTAGTTCAACTTTTTTATTGGAATCTCTTCTAAAGCGAATATTCCCTCGTCTTGCTTGAAAAGTTTCAAAATTACTACAAGAAGAAACTTCTAGCCATTTTTGTTCTCCAGGCGCCCAAAGTTCAAGATCATAGCATTTAGAAGCAGAAAAACTTAGATCGCCAGTACAAAGCTCTACCAAACGATATTTTAAGCCCAATGATTGTAGAATATATTCTGCGTGAGTTGTCAATAGTTCAAGAGCTTCATATGATTTTTCAGGCTTAACAAATTGAACTAATTCAACTTTATTAAATTGATGCACTCTTAAGAAGCCTCTAGTATCTTTACCATAAGATCCTGCTTCACGACGAAAACATGCAGAGTAAGCAGTATAACATATTGGAAGTTGATCTTCAGAAAGTATTTCATCAGAATGTATGTTAGTAAGTGGAACTTCAGCTGTTGGAATAAGCCAAAGGTTATCTTTTTCTGAAAAATACATGTCTTCAGAAAACTTTGGCAATTGACCAACAGTTTTTGGTGCAGAAGGTTTTACTAAAAATGGTGGAAAAATTTCTGTATAACCATGTTTGACAGTTTGTATATCGAGCATATAATTGATCAATGCACGTTCCAACTTTGCTCCCTTACCAATAAACAATGGAAAACCTGAACCTGAAATTTTTGCACCGCGCTCAAAATCAAATAAATTAAGTTTTTCACCTAGATTTAAATGCGATTTAATTTCAAAATCTAATTTTTTATCCTCCCCCCATTCACGAATAATCTTATTACTAGTTTCATCTACACCTTCCGGTACAGAATCATTCGGTAAATTTGGTAAACTAAGTAAATTTGTATCCAAAGATTCTTTTAGTTTATTTACTTTTAGTTCAAGCGACTTAATATCTTCACTAACTTTACGCATTGCCAAGATTTCTACATCTACATTTAAACCGAATTTTTTTGCTTTGGCTATATCTTCAGATACTTTATTCCGTTTTGAACGTAATTCATTACCTTTAGAAAGATTGAATCTGTATTCTTTATCTAGTTTTAGTGTTGTTTTTAAAGATAATGAATTATCCTTAAGAGATAACTTTTTTTGAACTAGACTAGGTTCTTTTCTTATTAATTCAATTGATATCATTTATACTTATCAGCTAAAACTTGGTAGAAGATGTTCATTTATTTCATCTAAATTTGGGTTATTATTATCTCTATTAGATATAATTTTATCACCTTCACCCCATTCAATATTAATTGAAAGGTCATTCCATTTGATTCCCCTCTCATCTTCTGGGTAATAAAAATCAGTACATTTATAATTAAAAATTGCTCTCTCAGATAAAACATAATAACCATGAGCAAACCCAGGAGGCACATAAAATCTCAAATGAGATTTATCATCTAAAATTGTTGTAACGCTTTGACCAAATGTAGGCGAACCTATTCTAATATCCACTACAACATCTAATACTTTTCCTAGTGTAACCCAGACTAATTTTCCTTGCGGGTTTTTAAGTTGATAATGAAGTCCACGTAGAACACCTTTTGATGACTGAGCTTGATTATCTTGAACAAATTTTGTTTTAAGATTATTATCTTCAAATTCATTCTGCTTAAATGATTCAAAAAAATAACCACGATTATCCTCATGAACTTCTGGCTCAATTTTGATTACTCCTGATATGGAAGTTGATTTAAATATCAATTAACTGTCTTTCTTCCAACGTTGTCATAGTTAAATTCAAGAGATTTAAGCTTCTTAATACTTAAAATATTTTTTGTATCTAACACTATCGGCGTTTTGAGCAGAAGCTTTAATTCTAAAAGATCAATCCCTCTAAATTCATTCCACTCTGTTAATAAAATTAAGGCATCTGCATCTCTAGATGCATCTTGCCAATTATTAAAATAATTAATATTTAATTTAAGTAATTTAAAATTCTCCATGGCAACTGGATCATAAGTGTTAATTATTGCCCCACTTTCGATTAATTTTGGGATAATAATGGCTGCAGCAGCATCTCTAATATCATTAGTCTCAGGTTTAAAAGCTAGACCAAGGACTGTAATAGTTTTATTTTTCAAGTTATTATTTAATAATAATTTTAACTTAGAAACCATTCTTAATTTTTGTTCATTATTGGTTTTAATTGCTGCTTCAACAGTATTCATTCTAAAATTGTTCTGCTTTCCAGCATTAGCAAGTGCAATTGTATCTTTTGGAAAGCAAGAGCCTCCAAACCCTGGTCCTGGGTGTAAAAATTTTGAACTAATTCTACCATCTTGTCCCATTGCTTTTGAAACAACATTGACATCAGCACCAACTAAATCACATAAGTTAGCAATCTCATTTATGTAACTAATTTTTAAAGCTAAAAAAGCATTCGATGCATATTTAATCATTTCAGCTGTTTCAATGCTTGTACTTACTATCGGTGTTTCATTTAAATAAAGTGGTCTATAGACTTCTTGCATTATTTCAAATGCTTTTTTTGAACGTGAGCCAATAACAATACGGTCAGGAATAAGAAAATCTTTAACAGCCGCACCTTCTCTCAAGAATTCAGGATTGGAAACATAATCAAACAATATAGATGAACTAGCTAATTTAATAATATTCTCTATTTTCTTTCCTGTACCAACTGGAACAGTACTTTTTGTGCAAATAATTTTATATTTATTTAAATTTTCTCCAATTAGTTTTGCCACATTCTCCACAGCAGTAAGATCTGAGTCATTATTCTCTCCCTGTGGAGTACCTACAGCAATAAATATAATTTCAGCTGTTTTAATAGCCTTAATTATATCACTACTAAACTTTAATCTATCTTTTGATTTGTTTCTTTTAACTAAAGTTTCTAATTCTGGTTCATAAATAGGAATTTTACCTAAATTTAATTTTTTTATTTTATCTTTATTAATATCAACACAAGTTACATCGTGACCAAATTCTGAAATTCCTGCTCCAGTCACTAATCCAACATATCCTGTTCCTATAATTGTAATTTTTTTCATTATCTTATACTTATAATTTAATTACGACAACCCTTTAGTTCTTCTTGCAATCCATTCAGCTGCCAAAAGCACCAAAATAAATGATATAAACAACTTATTTTGATTGAATTTAATATAATTTGCTTTTATTTCACTTTTAACTTCTATTGAAATTAAATTAAATAATTCGCCTCTTTGATTCCAATTAAAATAACTCCCTTTTGACTTGTTTGATATTGACTTTAGTAGTTTTTCATTAAGATATACTTTACTTAATTCAATTTGACTTTCCTGTACTTGAAAGTTTCCAGTTTGAATTGGTGCAATATTTGAACTCATAAATATTTGAAAGTTATAATCTCCTTTAGGAGGAGCTCTAAATTCACCTTCCCATCGATTAGACTCAATATTAAAAGTTATTTCTTTCGAAAAGATGCTAGAGCCACCATTATTTATTTGAAAGTTAATTGGTTGAGTCTCATTTACATTTTGAAATGGTTTAGTACCAGTAATATATATAATTTCACCTTGTTGGTACTGATTTTTATTTAAACGAAAATATTGTTCATTGGATCCATCAGATTTTAATAACCATCCTGTAGATTGATCTAAAATTTTAGACAAGAGGTTATTAGACTCTTCAATCTTGTAATAATACAATGAATGTATATCTACTGAGTTAAATATTGTTGATCTAGTTTCTCCAATTTGATTTTGTAACCATAAAGGTGAGCCTGAATCAAATATTGCCAATGAATCTGAAAGTAAACCTCTCCCAACTAAATTATATTTTTGTTTTAAGGGAGGAAAATCTATTTGATATGAGATATCACTATTTACGAATTCCCAGAATAAAGGACCTGAATCGTCTAAAGTATCTATTACATTAGTACCAAATATTGAAGTTATTCCATCTAACGAGTTATTGCTTTGATTTGGACCAACTACTAACATAATAGCAGATTTTTGAGCTAATATTTTTTTTCCTAAAATTCGAATGAAGTTTTCTGAAAGTGGCTTAATTGGATAATTATCAAAAATAATCAATTCGTATGAGGTCGACCAAAAAAAATTAATGCTCGGTTTAAACTTAGTCTCATTCATTCTAACATAGTGTTCAATCTCAATTCTTGGATTATTTTTTAATACTTTTTTTAAAATAGATGTATTTTTATTTGGACTTCCTGTTATTAAAGCTACTTTATATTTATCTTTAAGTACTAACACATCAAAGTTTTGACGATTATTAATAATGTTTATTTCATCTTTTATTGATGATGTTCTTACTTCATAACTTTGCTGACCTAACTTTTCTGGTTTAAATTGAAAATTAATTTCTTTTTTTGAACCTTGACCTGATAAACGAACATATTTAGATCCTATCAATTTATCTTCATAATAAATTGATACGCTTAATCTTTCTTCTATGTTTCCAATAGATTGAATAATTGCACGTACGTTAAAAATTTCATTTTTTAACACAACAGTTGGAACGTCAATAGATTGAATTAACACATCTACTAACCCACTATTTTCTCCAATACCAACAGTATGTATTGGAATTTTTATTTTTTCTATTTCTTCATTTGGACTAAAACCTTCAGTAATTATACCATCTGAAAATATGATTGCACCTGCAAAATCATGTGATTTTTTTTGTATTTCTTTTGACAGGTTTCCTATGTTTGTTGTCACTCCACTACCATCAATAGATTCTAATAATTTAGTATTTATTTTATTTATCTTTTCATCAAATAAATAAAATTGGAATGGAATATCTTGTTCAATAAATTTATTTTTTATTTCACTTATACCAGATTTAATTGCATTAATCGAAGGTGTCTTATGATTTTTTATACTTGCAGAATTATCTACAAAAATAGCCCACTCTAAATTTTTATCTTTATTTGAATTAATTACTAAAACAGGATTAGCAAGCAAAAATAATAAGTTCATTAAAATAATTACTCTTAAAGCAATTAATGCTTTATACCATTTATTATCTTTTAATATTGTGTACAAATAAAATAATAATCCAAATCCAAATATTATACCAAACAAAAAGATAGAATCGATTGCATTCAACAAACGAAAATTCATTAGTCAAATTAATTTCATATTTGGTAAGACTGGAAAGTCAATTTTAGATGAAATTCCTTTTTGCAAATAAAGCTCTCCTAAATAAGCAATCATAGCAGCATTATCAGTACATAAAGAAATTTCAGGGAAAATAACTTTTTTATTTTTCATAGTTTGTTTAACATACTTTCTTAAAACCTGATTTGAGGCAACACCTCCTGCAATCACACATGATTTACAATTAGTTTTATCCATTGCCCATTTTAACTTAGTTATTAGAGCATCAATTATGGCAGCTTGATAACTTGCAGCAACATCTGATTTTAATATAGACTTTTGATTATCCACATAATAGAGCAACGATGTTTTGAGCCCACTAAAACTAAATTCTAAATTCTTATTTTTCATTAAAGCTCTGGGGAAACTAATTGATTTTTCATCTCCTGTTTTTGAAAGCTTCTCAATTTCTGGTCCTCCAGGATATCCAAGACCAAGGATTCTTGCACCTTTGTCAAACGCTTCACCCGCAGCGTCATCCCTAGTTTCACCCATTAATTTGTAATTATTTAATCCTTCTACAAACCAAATTTGAGTATGTCCCCCTGAAACTAAAAGACAAACAAATGGATATTCAAGTTTAGGATCAGCTAGAAAATTTGCGAAAATATGTGCTTCTAAATGATTTACACCAATTATTTTGCAATTAAGGCCCTGAGCAAGACCCTTAGCAAAACAAACTCCAGTAATTAATGTTCCTGCAAGACCAGGGCCTTGAGTTACAGCTATTCCTTCTATTTCTAACCTTGAAATTTTTATTTTATTTAAAGTATAGTCAACCATATCATTTAATAGTTTCTCATGCTCACGTGAAGCTATTTCAGGTACTACACCACCAAATTTTCTATGAATAGTTTGAGTGCTTACTTCAGAATGTAAAATCTTATAATTTTTAGAAACTGATACAGCAGTTTCATCACAGGACGTTTCAATACCAAGAACAATCAATTGGCTCTCTTAGTCACCACTAATTCAACATTTTGAGGAGATAAATCCATCCAACTAATTACATCTTTTGATGTTTTAACATTTAAATCATAAAATTGTTTTTTTGAATTCCAGTCATTAAAATTAACTGAAACTATTAAACTTTCTGGTTCTAAACTTGAAATAAATTCAGTACCACCAATAACAGTTAATGATACAGTTTGAGGACTTACAAAAGCTTGAACGTCTTCTTTTACATTCAAAATTTGCACTGGTATTTCACTAATAATTCTTTCACTTATTGATTGAACACTTTGTTTAAAAGTAACTGTTTTAGGTGTATACTCTAATAGTTGACCACTTTCTGATTTCAATGTTAACATAATTGAAATCGGTAAGCTTGCATCAATTATTGTATCTGATATAGTTGAAACAAAATAAATACTCTCTACTATATTTCTTGAACCAGCTATTTTAACTTTACTTGGTGAAATTATTGGTTTTCCTACAATAACAAAACCTGGCGCAGTTTTTATTCTTATTTTAGGTTCAACTAAAACAGTTTTTTCTTTATATTCATCTAAACTAATATGTATTGATCTCGGATATATTACTTCAACATAACTAACATCAAAGTTTGAAGGTATAGAAACTTTTTGAGGATATCTTTCAAAATAATCATTTAAAATAAAATCATATTCTTCTGAGATTCTCTCAAGATCTAAAACTAATTTAAATCCTGGTATAAATCGACTGAGTAAAATAGTTTTAAAAAGTGACCTGCCAGTACCTTTGAGCCTAACTTTAGCATATGTAGGCACTTCTTCCTTCAAAGCATGGCGAGCAGGTAAATTTCTAGCTTCTATTGGCATATCTACTACCATTAAATATATGTTTTCACTGATTACAAATATCCAAAGAAGACTTGCTAAACTTATAGCGCCAAAGCGAATTCCCATTTTTTGCCATGAAAGGAAGGTTTTTAGATTGTTTAGTTTATAGCCCTTCCTCATAATTATTACAAAATACTTATGCGGAGACTATTCTTCCGCTGTTTCAATACTCCCTTCAGCATCGACTGATTCATTATTATCTGAAGTATCAACTGGGATTTCTATTTTTTCACCTTCAGGAGCAGATTGGCTATCTATAAACTCTTTTACATCATCTTTTTCAAAGGAACTATCAGAACTAAGTTCATCAACAAATACTACAACTTTTTTATCATCAGGTTTAACTTCCATAACTACTCCACTAATAACCTGACCTAGTTTATATTTAGTTGAGAGTTCTTTTCTTTGACGTTTTGATTGACGACCAAATGGTATTATACCTTCTACTTCTTGTTCAAGAAGTAAAATTATACCCTTATCGAGTATCCTGACTATTTCACCTTCTACTTCTTTACCTGTTTCAAAAATTTTAACTAATTCTGGCCAAGGGTCTTCGTCTACTTGCTTTAAACCAAGTGAAATACGCCTGCTTTCTCTAGATACCTCTAAAATGCGAACTTCAACTTCTTGTGCTTTTTCTACTATCTCTTTAGGATGACGAATTATTTTTATCCATGAAAAGTCAGATACATGAATTAAACCATCAATTCC
>Ga0209335_10000906_pt1 | contig 35378 bp, 27 predicted proteins | sample COG_09_FD_184753 | JGI IMG/M metagenome (GOLD analysis project Ga0209335, IMG submission 184753) | Pelagic Microbial community sample from North Sea - COGITO 998_met_09 (SPAdes) (version 2) | ecosystem: Environmental > Aquatic > Marine > Neritic zone/Coastal water | place: Helgoland, sampling...
TCGTCATCAATTTTTACCAAATGATATTTTTCATAATGTTCACGAAGCCCTGAAAGAATCTCAATCGCTTCATCAATCGTCGGTTCTGGAACATCCACGGATTGAAACCGTCGAGCCAACGCAGAGTCTTTCTCTACATGCTTCCGATACTCATCCATCGTTGTAGCACCGATCACTTGGATCTGCCCTCGAGACAACGGTGGTTTTAGAATGTTTGCCGCATCCAGACTTCCCTCAGCTGATCCAGCTCCGATAATAGTATGCATCTCATCAATAAAGAGAATCACCTCATTATCGGCTTCAGACGCTTCTTCAATAACTTTCTTAAGTCGTTCTTCAAACTCACCACGATATTTCGTTCCAGCCACAAGATTCGACATAGACAATCCCAAAACTCGTTTATCAATCAATAAATCCGGCACCTCACCTTCTACAATTTTCTGAGCCAATCCTTCAACAATAGCCGTTTTTCCAACTCCGGGATCTCCCAAGAGAACCGGATTGTTTTTTCCTCGACGAGAAAGAATCTGAACCGTACGTTCGATTTCTTTCGATCGGCCAATAACTTTATCAAGTTTCCCATCCAATGCCATTTCCGTGTAATCCGTACAGAAATAATCCAGAGCGAGCTTTTTACGACGCAACCCTCTTTTAGAAGGAGGTTCTGCCGCCATACCCGGCCCCATGGTCCCAGGACCCATTTCTCCGCCTTCCATTTCAGAAAATCCGCCCTCTCCCGCCCCAAACTCCCCCTGATCCTGCTGATCATGAAGACCGACATTAATACCGACTAATATTCCATGAAGTCCCTTCAACAAAGCCTCCATTTTGTCTGTCGCCATAGCCGTCGGAGCTCCCGGAGAATTGTTTTCATACGGATTTTGAGCATCGGTCGCCTGTTTTGTTTTTTGAAACAAATCTTCTATCTGACGCAGAATCTGCTCAGATTTCACCATAAGCGAATCCAAAATTTGAACCGCCCCAGAATCTTTCTGTTTTAACAACGCATAAAGAATATGCTCTGAATCTACCATCGAGTGTCCGTAATCCAATGTCTTCTGCGCCGCCATTTCAATAACCTGCTGAGCATAACCAGAAAACACATTATTCGGATCCTCAGAAGCGCTTCCGGCAGGACGCTGTGATTCTTCTGCCAGCCTATAAGCGGTTTCATACGTCACTCCAAAATTTCTCAAAATAGCACCCGCTAAAGACTTCGGCTGTCTCAAGATCCCCAAAAGAAGATGCTGGGTCTGTACCTGATGATCTCCTAAACGACGCATTTCTTCTTGCGCCAAGATAAGAGTATTTTTAGCAAAATGTGTAAACGAATCGAAATGGGACGTCATGGGAAAAAGAGAGATAATCAAAGACTTTTCATATCATTGTAGTTTATTCAGAGAAAAACGCAATGAACTGAACTTGTCGCAAGCTAGAAATTGTTTTGAAGAGAAAATCCTTTCTGAGCCGTAAAAGTTTCTTTTATAACCACGAAATTCCCTTTTTCTCGATACACCATAGATTCTGTTTGCTTTCGATCACTTAAATATTGACGGGTTTGAAAGTGAGCCAGCTTCGCATCAAGCTGCTCTTCTTGTGAGAGCAGATGCATATGTTGTTCTGCAATTTTTGAAAGCCGATACCCCTTCATCGAAACGCTATTGAGCAAAAAGAGGTAGGAAGCCCCCAAACAGAGAACCACCAAAACAGAAAAAGCCGTCAATAAACGCCAGGTTTTAGCGATAGCAAAGGACAATCGAACTCTGCGACGAGGCATCATAGAAAAGAGGTTACCAGAACGATTTCTAAGAAGAGAATCTTCCGCCCAATACTAGTCCCCACCCCCATAACTGTCAACTCACCCCACTATAAAAAGAGCCTCTCGAGAGAAGCTCTTCTTTTGTTTCCAACATCGTTGACTAAGAAGCGCAACAACCTTTCTTGGAAACCAATCCCACCAAGAGATAAAGACCCGAAAGTCCTATCAAGAGGTAGACAATCTCGACCACAGCGGGCCAAGATCCTAAGAGGGTGGTAACAAGGTTGAAATCCAACCCGCCAACACCACTCACTAAGCCCCAATTTAGGGCGCCGACAAGGGCTAATATTTTAGCCGCCTTATCAAGTACTCCGCAATTCATAAGAGAAGTTTGGTGAAGAAATAGCAAAGTAATCTCTATTCTAAGGGGAGACCCATGTTTTCTTCAAGGAAAACCCCTTGCAGAAGATATTCATTTATGGTGCCTCTTGATTAGGCTAAATATATCAAGTGCGAAATATACCCGCCGACAAGAATAAAAAGAACCCCAGTGCCTTTGTATATCATCGTATTATGTTTCTTATGACACAGAGCATTATACCAATGATGAACCGTCTCCGGATGCAATAAAAGAATCACTCCCGTTACCGCTGAGACCCATCCCAAAAGCGTAATAAAAACCGGCCAATCCAAAACCCAAACATTATGAATAAGAAGAATCGCAAGCCCCAGAAGCAATAACAAAATTCCCACTAAACAGGTCAAAGAAACACTGGCCAGGAATTCGCGATCAATCTGTTCATAACGCTTTGGATAGATCAAAAGACCAAATCCCAAAACCAAAATAATCGGCCCAACAAATCGCGCTAAACTTAAGGAAACGTCCATAAAAAAAGTGGATAACAAATAGTATCCCTTACCTTAATAAGACTTTCTCCAAAAAGCAAATTTCTCTCCGATCCTTTACTTTAAGCAAGCCGATTCTACGAAGAGACCTTCAATAAAATATCCACCCGAACATCAAACGCATCATCAATCATTTTGTTGCCCAAACCTTTGAAGAATTTCCCAGAACCATACTCAATCCCCCAGCGCGTTCGATCCAAGGAGAAGGCGGCTGTAAGTTGATACCCCTCTTCTGAGGATTCTAATTGTGCTGGAAACGTAATCGATTTGGTAATACCTTTGATCGTCAGATCCCCTGCAACGAGAAAGTTATCCGACTGCCCTTTCGTAACCTGTGTAATTTCTAAAACACTCGTAGCAAAACGATCGACATCAAAGAAATCTTCCCCTTTCAGGTGAAGATCCATTGAATCTTTCGTCGAACCCTTCAAATCCGTAGTGTTAACCGAATGCATATCAACAACAAAGATGCCTGAAACCACTTGATCATCACTATCAACCGTCACCGACCCCGAAGTAAACTGCATCGTCCCTTCGTGCTGTCCGGTTACTTTTTTACCCACCCAATGAAACGTCGACTGATCGGTATTCAAGATATAATTCTCAACTTCTTCTACCGATTCTTCAATCATCACTTCTTTCTCAACAACTGCCTCTTTTGAGGCCTCTTCCTGAGTCTCGACCGATCCTACTTCAAGTTCTATTTGGGTTTCTGATCGTTGCTCCAAAGGCTCTGGAGTCGACTCACTCACACAAGAAACAAGTAAAACCGAAAGCGACAAGAGAATAAATTTTTTCATGGCCCCTATCCTCTCACAAACAGATCAACCGATCAAACTATTTTCAAATACCACCGTATCACAGGCAGCCCCTTCTTCCAAATATCGTTCCAAGGCGAGATACAACTGTTCCAAAGATTCATTTATTTTTTCTTGCATGATACGAAGCGCCGCGTAATCAATATTCCGCGTAAGAGGATTCACCACAAGATCTAAATTATATTCGAACTGCACGGCAAACACCGGACTTTTAAGCTTCAAAAGAGACGGAAGACTCTGATACCAACGGAGATTATAACCGCCATGAAAAATATCATTCATCTCAACCCCGAGCGGCAATCGTTCTTCCAAGTCCTTGGCAAAAAAGGCCAAAATCTCATCGGGCAAAGACACCAACTGTTCTTCTTTTTCCAAATGATCAATACGCTGAAATTTTCCAAGATTAGAAACCACAATACTTGGCATATACGCTCCACGGTTATCTAGAGTATGATCTCCTGATGTATTGTGATAATCCACCAAAAGAATCAACGGTGGATTCTCTTTATCCAACGCTTTTACACTCTTCGCTATTTTATCATGATAGGATTTCCAATGTTTTTTCAAAAAAGACTTCTTTTCTCGCGTGGTAAACTTTTTCCCACGATAAAATACAGAACGTCCAAAAAAATCTTTCTCATGAAAGGCATTTTCTAGGTCTGGCGGTCGATTCAAATCACAGATCAAACGATGTGTCGTCGCCACATGCTTTTCTCGTGCCACCGTAAATTCATCGAGTTCCCCTGTAAAAGGATCACTACACTTCCAAAGTTCGTAATCCGTCAGCGAAATTCGATCACGGATCGCCGGATCATCAATAGATGTTTGTGCGTGTGGTGCACCGATAATAATGGGGTAGGACATATTCAATAAAAAGTGAGAAGTGAAGAAACAAGGCCCTTCTCCTAAGAATAACATGTTTTAAGGACAATTGCAAGTTATCTAAGAAGACAATTCCCTCACCCCCTCAATTCCCTTGCCTTTTAGCCCTTTTCGTGCTACCGTTTGCGGGTTATGGATATACCAAAAAAACCTTTTCGACTGGTCGCTGAATTTACGCCCACCGGGGATCAGCCCAAAGCCATTAAAAAATTAAACACCGGGCTTAAAAATGGCCTGAAAAGTCAGACTCTTTTAGGCGCCACGGGAACGGGGAAGACTTTTACGATGGCGAATATCATCCAAGAACAGCAACGACCAACGCTGATTTTGGCCCATAATAAAACGCTTGCCGCCCAGCTGTGCGCGGAGTTTCAGCAATTTTTTCCGGATAACGCCATAAGCTATTTCGTGAGTTATTACGATTACTACCAGCCGGAAGCCTATATGGCGAAAACCGATACTTTTATTGAAAAAGAAGCGACCATCAATGAAGAAATTGAGAAATTTCGACATGCTGCGACCATGAACCTTCTAACGCGCGAAGATGTGATCATCATCTCTTCTGTTTCTTGTATCTATGGTTTGGGAGACGTCGAAACGTATAAATCCATGGCTTTTGAAGTCAAAATCGGCGAATCCTATCCCCGGAAGAAATTTTTACAACAACTTATTGGTATTCAGTACCAACGTACTGGAAGCGATCTCACGCGAGGAACTTTTGAAGTCTTGGGCGATATTATTACGATTTTCACCCCAAACGCTGACACCGCCTACCAACTCGAATTTTGGGGCGATGATCTGGACAAGATCACCGAAATCGACGCCTTCACGGGTGAAGCCATCGAAGGAAAAGAATCCGTCATGATCTTCCCGGCTAAACACAGTGTCACCACGCCCGAAAGAATCGCCAAGGCCGTTGAATCCGTAGAAGCGGAACTGACAGACCGACTCGCTGAACTGAAAAAAATAGGAAAAAATCTCGAAGCCCATCGCCTCGGACAACGCGCCAAGTATGACATCGAAATGCTCCGCGAAATGGGCTACGTCAACGGAATTGAGAACTACACCCGACATCTTTCTGGAAAAGCTCCGGGAGAACCCCCTGCGACACTCCTCGATTATTTCCCCAAAGACTTCCTCTGTTTTATCGATGAATCCCACATCACGATTCCGCAGGTCGGTGGGATGTTCAACGGAAACCTTTCACGAAAAAACTCACTCGTAGAACACGGATTCAGGCTCCCCAGTGCCCATGACAATCGCCCTCTCCGATTCGAAGAATTTGAATCCAAAATCGGTCAGGCGGTTTTTGTATCAGCCACCCCCGGGAAATATGAATACGCACACTGTTCAAAAAAAGAAATCATCGAACAGATCATTCGTCCGACGGGACTCTTGGATCCAGAGATCGAAATTCGACCTTCCAAACATCAGATCGATGATGTCCTCTCAGAAATTCGCGGGACTATCGCACGAGGGAATCGAATCCTGATTACCACTGTCACCAAAAAATCTGCTGAAGATCTCTCTGAGTATCTCGTCGAAGCGGGTGTCAAAGCCAAATATTTACATTCTGAAATCGAAACGATTGAACGTATTGAAATTTTGCGGGAACTTCGAGAAGGAAAGATTGATGTTATCGTTGGAATTAACCTCCTCCGAGAAGGGTTAGACCTCCCTGAAGTCGAGCTCATCTGTATTTTAGACGCCGACAAAGAAGGTTTCTTACGCTCTCGCGATGCATTACTACAGGTGATCGGTCGTGCCGCTCGTAACAGCGAAGGTCGCGTCATCATGTACGCCGACCGGAGAACCAACGCCATCAACGCCTCCATCGAAGAAACCGATCGACGACGAGAAATTCAAAAAGCCTACAACATAAAACACAACATCACACCGACGACGATCAAAAAAACCATCATCGATATCTCCAAAGATCTCGCCGGCGGCAAAACACGCAACTTCAAGAAACTCACCAAACGCGAAGAAATCGAACGCATGGTCAAAGAACTCAACGCCGAAATGGATATCTCTACCAAGAATCTCGACTTTGAACGCGCCGCAATCCTGCGGGATGAAATCTATGAGTTAGAAGAGAAAATGAGGAAATAAAATATGATTGAAGCACGAAAAGGCGATCTTTTTATTCTCATCTCAATCCTTCTTTGGAGTAGTTTTGCCGTCATCACAAAACTCTCTTTTCAAATACTTCCCTTCCTTTGGTCAGCCTCCCTCAGCATACTTATAGCTACTATTTTTTTCTTCTATCGCGAAAAAAAATCCGCATTGATACAACATAACGCTTGGAAAGATATATGGGGGACAACCATTCTTATCGGTATTCTTTACTATGGACTCTTCTTTTATGGACTTCAGTATACCAGCGCCGGAAATGCTGGAGTATTGGGACTCACTGAAATATTTTTTGCGTATCTTTTTTTCATAGTACTCGCCAAAAAGGAAGCATGGGTTCCTTCTCATGCGCTCGGGGCTACTCTAATGATCATCGGCGCGATTTGTGTCTTGGCGCCCAATCAATGGACATCTCAATGGGGCGATTTAATTATCATTCTCGCAACGATTTTTTCCGTGTGGGGAAATGCTTATATGAAAAATGCCCGAACCAAAGTCTCCTCAGATGTCATTATGTTCTGGAGAAGCCTTATCAGTGGCCTTTTCTTACTCGGCCTGGCATTTCATGTCTCCCCGCCATTTCCGGCGCTAGAAACCCTCACAGAAGCCCTCCCCATACTTCTTGTGAACGGACTCCTTCTTATGGGCCTTTCTAAAATATTTTGGATCGAAGGTATTCACAGAATCCCTATATCACGTGCCATGTCGATTGCTCCTCTCGGCGCAGCCTTCACCCTCCTCTTGGCCTTCTTCTTTCTGGGAGAAATACCTACTAGCTATCAACTCTTAGGCCTGGTTCCAATCAGTGCTGGAGTATGGTTGTTAGTAAAAAAATAAGACAAAAAAATAACCTTAGATGAAACATCTAAGGTTAAGATTTAATTTGTATGATAACTAGCTCAACGCTTTCTTTGCACTCGCTGAAAGCAAAATACCTTCTGCGACTTCAAGTTTTTTGGTCAACGTTCCGTCTCCCAAAATCTTTACTTTAGCGTTGTTTTTACGGATCAAGTTCTTTTCGATCAAGGTTTCAAGGGAAACTTTCTCCCCGTCTTTGTAATTTTCTTCAAGCGTATCAAGATTCAAGATCTGTGCTTCCACTCGGTTTGGGTTTTTGAACCCACGGAGTTTTGGCATACGATCGAGCAGTCCAGACTGTCCTCCTTCAAACCCAGGACGGACACCACCACCAGCACGTGAGTTTTGACCTTTACACCCTCGTCCAGAAAAACTTCCTTTTCCGGATCCGTCTCCGTGTCCTACACGAGTACGACGTTTTCGAGCGTTTGGTTTCAAATCGTGGATTTTCATAGTTCTTTTAAATTATTTTTCAGATTTTTTAACATCAGATTTTTTAGCAGGTTTTTTAGCTGCCGGTTTTTTTGCTGGAGCTTTGTCTTTAGAGGCCCCTGATTCTACAGCGGGCTTGTCCGTTTTTACTTCAGAAGCGGGCTTGTCCGTTTTTACTTCAGAAGCGGGCTTGTCCGTTTTTACTTCAGAAGCGGGCTTGTCCGCCAGAGCTTCAGCGTCGGCGGGAGCCGCTTCTGCTTCTGCTTGCTTCTCTTTTTTCGTCTTGTAAGGAGTTTCTTTGGACAACATCTGAAGCGCTTTGAACGTTGCAAAAGCAATATTCATTCGGTTTCGAGATCCGTGAACTTTTGAGAGAACATTTTTGATACCGGCAAGTTCCAAAATTTTTCGAACCGCTCCCCCTGCAATCACTCCTTTACCTTCAGGAGCGGGGAAAAGAAGAACGCGTGACGCCTTAAACGTTGCGTTTACTTCATGAGGAATCGTATCGTTGACGATCGGCACATTGATCAATTCTCGTTTGGCTTTGGCAACAGATTTCTGAATCCCTACCAAAACTTCACCAGATTTCCCAAGACCAAACCCAACACGACCTTTTTTGTCTCCAATAACAATCGAAATACGAAATCGCATACGACGTCCACCTTTTACCACACGGGTAACACGATCAATCTGGAGAACTGCTTCTTCAAACTCTTTTGGTTCTCTTTCTCGTCGTCGCCCACCCTTGCGTCCACCACCACGTCGGTCTCGTCGACCACCGCGTTCATCTTTCTTATCTGATGATGGAGCCGCTGCCTTCTCTTTCGATGCAGGCGCCTTAGAAGGCTTGTCCTCCGTAGCTTTAGCAGAGGACGGATCAGGAGTCGTTGTTGTCTTATCGTCGTCAGTCATACAAAAAGGGGCAATTTAAAAAGTAAGACCTGCTTCTCGAGCAGCGTCAGCCAAGGCTTTCACCTGGCCATGATATTTATATCCATTTCGGTCAAAAGCAATTTTATCGATCTTGGATTTCTTAGCCAGTTCGGCCAAAGCCGTTCCCGCCTCGGTAGCCGCCTCCACTCCTGTTTTCTTGGAAGTGAGGGTGGAAACACCACAGATCATCTTGCCAGCAGCATCATCCATGACATGGGCGTATAAAGCTCTGTTTGAGCGAAATACAATTAATCGTGGACGCCCTGACTTCTTCGCAACCGTATGTGTCTTTACGGCGCGAGCGGTGCGTTGTTCGTACTTGTTTTTAGCGCGTTTCATTTAGTCTCCTTTTTTAGCAGATTTACCAGCCTTTTGTACTATGTGTTCGTCAGCGTAACGAATTCCTTTTCCTTTATAAGGCTCCGGGGGTCGAAGTTTACGGATATTGGCCGAAACCTCACCGACCTGTTGTTTATCAATCCCAGAAACCGTAAAGAAGTTCTGATTTTTTTCATCCTGCTTGATCTCAATCCCTTCTGGGATATCAAAGAGAACCGGGTGAGAAAAACCTAAATTAAGTTCAAAAATTTTTCCTTTGAGCGCCGCTCGGTATCCAACCCCTCGAATTTCAAGGTTTTTGGAAAATCCGTTTGTAACCCCTTCCATAAGATTGGCCGCCAAACTGCGGTACAAACCATGACGAGATCGGGCCTCTTTGCTATCACTTGTTCGAGTTACTGTCAGAAGACCATCGGCCTGAGCCAAGGCAACAAACTTTGTATCGAAATCCAGCGTCAAGGCACCTTTCGGGCCTTTGACCTGAAGGGTCCCCTCAACGAGTGTTAACTCGACAGCTTCGGGAATCGTAACCGGGGCTTTTCCTATTCGAGACATATTTAACTGATTTCACATAAAACTTCTCCACCGACTTTTCTATGACGGGCCTCGTACCCGGTCATAACACCTTGAGAAGTAGAAATAATAGAGATTCCAAAACCACTTAATACCTTTCGGATATCAGCCGCTTTGATGTAAGCACGTTGCCCACAATGAGAGATTCTTTTTAAAGATAGAGGACGCTCCGGAAGAGTAACCCGCAAAACAGGGAACTTTCCGCTTTCGTCTTTTTGGACTTCATCCAAAAACTTATTGCGTTTCATCACCTGCGCCATCTCGAATTTGATCTTCGAAAAGGGGATCGTCACGACGGATTGTCGTGCGCCCTGCGCATTTCTGATGCGGGTGAGAAAGTCAGCAATAGGATCTACCATGGGAATTGAAATATAATTTTAATTTTTTAACTTTGAACGCTCTACTTCTTTAGATCTACCAAGACGATTTACGAAGTCCTGGAATCCATCCTTTTTCCGCGTACTCACGGAAACAACATCGAGACATACCGAAGTCTCTCATATATCCTCGCGGACGACCGGTGAGTTCACATCGGTTGTAGACCCGCGTGGAAAACTTCATTTTACGACCTTCTTTTTTAGCAAGAAGATAACGCTCCATGAGCTTTTGTTGTTTGATGATGAGTGCTTTGCGAACCATAATAAGTAAGAGTGAAAACTAAGAAGCCACAACGGGCTTACGGAAAGGAAAACCAACCGCATCGAGCAAAGCTCTTGAATGCGCTTGCTCATTCGTGTTGGTTACAATAGTAACCTGAAGACCATGCACGCGACGTGCATCCTCAGGAACCGTGACCTCCGGAAAAACCGTGTGATCACTAAACCCAAAAGAGCAATTCGCTTCGTTGTCAAAAATTTTAGGACTGACCCCTCGGAAGTCTCGCACACGTGGATAAACCACATGGATCAATTTATCGAGGAAGTTGTACGCCGCCTGCCCACGCAAAGTAACGGAAATACCAACCGGGCTCCCTTCTCGAAGTTTAAAGTTCGAAACAGACATGCGCGCTCGACGAATCACAGGCTTCTGGCCGGTAATAAGCGTCATGTTTTTTTCAACATCAGAAAAATCTTTCGTACCGAACTTCTGCAAGTAAGATCCCATACCAATGTTAACATTGATTTTTTCGATCTTCGGAACCTGCGCTTCACTTGAGAGTCCAAGGGACTTCTGAAGCTCAGGACGAATTTCCTTCTGGTATCGTTCAAAAAGTTTAGATTTCATTATTTCTTAGCGGTCTTAACAGCAGCCGGAATCGGCTCACCAGAGAGTCGTGCAACACGAACTTTTTCCTGGTTTTCTTTTTTGTACCCAATACGTGAAGGCTTACCGGTCTTTGGATCTGCGATCGACACATTTGAAATGTGAATCGGAGCAAAGAACTCAACACGTTCTCCTGGATTCCCTTCACGCCCTTTGGAGTGACGGATTCTTTTGTTCATTCCTTCTACAATCACTTTATCCTGCTTTTGCAAGAGTTTGGTGACCGCACCAGTCTTCCCCCGGTCAGAACCAGTAGTGATAACAACGGAATCGCCAAGTCTAATTTTCATGATCTAAAGGACCTCAGGAGCCAGGGAAATAATTTTTTGGAAACCTTTGGCACGAAGCTCTCGAGCAATCGGACCGAAAACACGGGTTCCTTTGGGTTGATTATCTTGATTTACAATCACAACAGAGTTTTCATCAAAACGAAGGCTTGAGCCATCTTCTCGACGAATAGGTGAACTCTGCCTGACAACAACAGCTTTCTGTATTGTTTTCTTTTTAACCACGCCTTTCGGAGCGGCTTCTTTCACCGTTACCGTAATAACGTCTCCTACGCTCGCGTAACGACGCTTTGATCCACCAAGGACCTTGATACACATAACACGTTTTGCACCGGTGTTATCCGCGACGTTGAGCCATGTCATATGCTGAATCATTTTGTAATTTCAGTTAGAATCCAAGACTTACGTTTGGAAATAGGACGACACTGCTGAATAATCACCACATCGCCTACTTTTGCTTTACTCTCTGGGTCATGTACCAAGAAGTTTGACGTCAAACGAAAACGCTTCTTGTACACAGCATGTGTTTCATAACGGTGAACCTCCACACGAATCGTATTGATTCCAGAGATTTTGGTAACGAGACCTTGTTTGGTAATCATGCGGCTGTGTTTTCGTTATGAAGCAAAGTTCGAAGCCTTGCGACAAGCTTTTTCTGCTTTCGGATCTCTGACGTATCAGACTGCTGACGAGTTTTCACATGAAAACGTGTCACCGCCAATTTACGCTGCGTTGCCTTCAGGAGTTCCTGAAGCTTCGCCGGAACCATTTGTCGAAGTTCTTGTACTTTCATTTTAAATTTCTTGCGTTACAACTCGGCATTTCAAGGGCAATTTGTAAATCGCCAACTTCAAAGCCTCTTTCATAAGAACAGGGTCTGCTCCGGCCATCTCAAAGAGAATCTTTCCCGGACGAACCTCTGTAACCCAGTGATCTGGGGCTCCTTTTCCTGATCCCATCGGTACCTCAGCTCCTTTCGCTGAAACGATTTTATCTGGGAAAACACGAATCCAAACCTTTCCACCTCGCTTAACCGCACGTGTAATCGTACGACGTGCCGCTTCGATCTGACGAGAAGTAACTTCTCCTCGACCAATAGCCTTGATACCGATCTCTCCAAAGGCAATAGAGGCACCACGCGTAGAAATCCCTTTCCGCTGGGATCGCAGTCGATGCTGTTTTCGGTGCTTGGTCTTCTTTGGTTGAAGCATGAGGCATAAAAAGGTGAAGCGCTTCCTGTTTTCGTACCACTTCTGGACTGAATTTCAGACAGGTTTGTACGCAAAAAGCCGGGCAATTGTAAGCATGTCCGGGGAGATGTCAAATAAATTTTAAGAGTTTCCCTGCTGCTACGGTGCCTGGATACACAGGGCATCATCCATCCACTGCAAACAGGGATAGTAGGTAGGCGAAGGCTTTTTCCATACCGTATCAAAGTCCCAATTGACATCTTCATAGGTCGTTATGTCGAGCATTTGGTTGGTGTTTTTCCCTTCTGCACAATCCTCATCAACCGCTACCCCCGAAGTATCCGTATCCCAATAATTACTAGTACAAGATCTCGCATCCCCAAAACCATAAACCCCTGATCCTACCAAACCAATGGAAAATGATCTTTTAATAGTTACTTTTTTCTGCAATGCTCCACCAATAAATCCACCACCACTCGCTCCTGTAACACTTCCAATGGCAAAAGAATCTGAAACCCTAGCCGCCTGACTATACCCCAACAATCCACCAGCACTTCCCTCGCTACTCGAAACAGCCCCTGTTGCCACCGATTCTTCAATCACAGTATTAAATCCATATCCCAACAATCCACCAGCATTTCCCCTGTTACCCGAAACGATCCCCGTTGCAAAAGATTTTTTAATCGTCCCGGCGCGCAGATCGCCAACAAGCCCCCCTACGCTAAAAGATTCCGATGAAACCTCAACCGATGACGAAGAATTTTCAATTTTATGATGTCCTTGACCTCTTCCCACAAGCCCCCCTATTGAATGCCCCTGCGCCTGTATCGTTCCAGATGTCGAAACATTGATAATCTGAAGAGAAGAATCTCCTATATATCCAACAAGTCCCCCCACAGAATGATCTCCATTCAAAATTTGCAAATCTTTCAAATATAAATCCCGGATCTCTCCAAATGTACTATTTATAGAGGAAAATAATCCCAACCAAATGCCTGGACTTCGAGGATGAATGTAAAGATTTTGAATTTCAAATCCTTGTCCATCAAACTTCACCCTCCCCGTGCTTGTAAAAGGACTGGATCCTATCTGAAGTGGCCGAAAACCATAATGCTTATTATGCCCCGCCCAAATAGAATCAGCATAGGCCGGTAAACCAACATCAGTATCGCCTAGAAACTCTGGATTCGTCGCAGAACAATCAATAATACCAATCGTCGCCTCGTCCTCCCCCTCATCATCGACCAATGTATACGTCGTAGTGTCCTCAAACACCGTCAACTGCAATTCCTCACAACTCGATATCGTCGTTGGATCATTATCTGGATTTATGACCGGACCGACCACCGGCGTGCCTTCTTCACACATCTCATCATCCATCCACTGTAAACATGGGTAGTGAGTATCCGATACTTTTTTCCATCGAGAGGAGAAATTCCAATCAGCACTGTCATACGTCGATTGATCAAGCATTTCGTTGGTAGTTTTCCCCGAAGCACATTCACTCGTTGTTTGGCCCGAAGTATCCATATCCCAAAAGTTTCCATTACATCCCATCGAACCAATCTGTGTTCCCAAAAATCCTTGTCCCTCCGCAGAAGAAACCGCTCCAATTGAAAAAGATCTTTGGATCGACTCTTGCCATCCCATAAACCATCCCGAAAACCCTCCGACTGACGTATTTCCCTCAACATCACCAAAGGCAGCAGCCCCAAACACGGTTCCACTTCCCCCCATAAACCCTCCGACACGACTATCTCCTTTTACATTCCCAAGAGCGACCGAATCATAAATATCACTTTCTCCAATAGCATCTCCTAAAAATCCTCCCACATACGTTCCTCCATTCTGAACGATCACATCTCCTCCCGCGAGTGATTTTTGAATAGTAACCTGCTCTCCAATATATCCAACGAGTCCACCGACATAAGAGTCTCCCGTGTTGACCGTTACATTTCCCAGGGCTTTTACCCGATCTAGCATCATGGTCTGCCCTTGAACAGACGATCGCTCAATCATCCCGACCAGCCCCCCAATATAACCACCTTCTTCTACAACAATATTTCCCGAAGCTTCTGAATTCTCAACACTATTCCATTTTCCCAATGTCCCAATCAATCCTCCCACATAAGAAGCCTGTGCTCCTTCAATGTCTACCGACGTCGATACATTTCGAATCTCCACGCCTTGTGTAGAAGTCCAACGACTCTCAGCTTTTCCGGCTAATCCTCCTATGTGATTTCCTTGAGCACGAATATTTCCCTCAACAGAAACATTATCAATGACCCCCTGCTTCAAATAACCAGCCAGACCCCCTGTCCAAGAACTTTGAGAAGAAGTACTTCCCATAATTTCAACATTCACAAGTTTTAAATTTTGAACCGCCGAATTAGCATCTATGACTATCTTAGAAAAAAGACCTAGGTATTGAGTAAGTCCATTTTTTTGTTCTACATAAAGATTTTGTATTTCAAATCCCTGCCCATCAAAAACGGTCGATGTAAGCGGTGTTTCAATAGCGAAGAAAAGAGAAAGGGGGCGAAATCCATGATGAACATCATCTCCCTCCCAGATAGATCCCGCATAATTCGCATGCTCCGGATTCGTCGCAGAACAATCAATATCATTGACAAGACGATAGGTCTTACTCGACTCAAACACCGTCAACTGCAATTCCTCACAACTACTAATCGTCGTGGGGTCATCATCCGGATTGTATGGATCTACAATCGGCGTGCCTTCAACACACTGCGCATCATCCATCCACTGTAAACATGGATAGTGAGTATCAGAAGGCTTTTTCCACACCGTCTCAAAATCCCAGTTTCCATAAGTTGAAGCTTCCAGCATTTGAGCCGTGGTTTTACCATCGGCACATTCCCCAGTATCAAATCCTGAAGTATCCGTATCCCAATAACTATCCGTACAGGTTATATCTTCAGGCAGCCCAACAAATCCACCCGTTCCGGTCACATTTCCAATCGAGTAAGATCTTTCAATCGTCAAAGGACTTCGAATAAAATTACTGGCCCCCACCAATCCTCCCGTACGACCATTAGCCCCCACAACATCCCCCAACGCATACGAATCAGTAATCGATCCCTGATCCAAGAATCCCACCAATCCGCCAACACGGTTATCTCCTGAAACATCTCCTGACGCCGAAGAGCCCTGAATACTTCCAATTGCAATATTTCCAACAAGCCCTCCCGAATGATATCCGGTTGTCACAACATCTCCATGAGCAGCAGAGTTTATAATAGTTGTTAAATTATCTTCAGAAGCCGAAACAAGCTCTCCTACCAAACCACCACCTTCTTGTCCCGCAGAAACAGTCGCCCAAGCAGAAGAGTTTTCAATACGACCCATCTCAAATTTTCCAACCAATCCCCCCACATGATGCTCAGATCCTGTTACATTCCCCCGAAATTCAACACCAGCAATCACCATCGGCGTCACTGAATCAACAAATTCAACGCGTCCAATAACCCCCCCTACTTGATAAGCCCCCGACACATCCCCGGACACAATCACATCTTCAATGGAACTTGTTCTCACAAACCCCGCCAATGCACCCATAGGACGATCTCCCTCCAAGATTTCTACATTTGCTAATTCCAAGTTTTGAACAGAACTCTCTATCAAAGAAGAGAACAGACCAAAATATCCCGTCAGCCCCGAAACCTTGGGCCGAATATAAAGATTTTGAATTTTAAATCCTTGTCCATCAAGCACCATATTCTGAATCGTTCCGGCTGCCAACGGCCGAAAACCATGATGATTTGCATCCCCTGCCCAAATCGAATCGGCATAAGCCGGAAGATCTTTTTCCTCATCCCCTTCAAACCCAGGCTTCGTCGCAGAACAATTAATATCATTGACAAGACGATAGATCTTACTCGACTCAAACACCGTATTCTGCAATTGCTCACAGGTGGAAATAGCGAGTGGATCAATACATTCTTCAAAACCACAGCTTCCAAGGACGGGCTCTGGCCGAGTCCCCGAACAATACAAATCATCACTGGCAAGATTCCCATCGGGATCTTTACAGAAAAAATTCGTCACGCTCTGATGTTCCGTCCCACATGTATTTGCTCCACAGGCCGTCACATCAGGATCTCCAGCTTCCCATGTATAGACAATCAACTCACCCGTCACACATTCAGCCTCATCCTGCCAGGCTAAACATGGATAGTGTAGATCCGTCGGTTTTTGCCAAACGCCTGTATCAGGAACAAAATTCCAGCCAACATACGTCGTTTGATCGAGAAGATCATTCGTAATATGCCCAACTCCACAGTCACTTGATTCTTCTCCCGACGTACTCTTATCCCAATAGCTCGACGTACAATTGGAATCATTAAAAGTCGCGGTCAGACCTCCAATACTTCCTCCACTCTGGACAACGCCCAGCGCATAAGAATTCTCAATCGTAGAACCATGCCAACCCGATCCCAATAATCCTCCAACATGATTATCGCCGCCCGTAACACTTCCCAAAGCATACGTATCACGAATCATAGAAGTATCAGCATATCCCACCAATCCTCCATGATGAGAGGCGAAATTATTATCTCCTGACACCGATCCACTCGCGAAAGACTCCTCAAGAGTTGATTCTGCGGTAAACGATCCTACTGAGCCTCCCAATCTATCATCACCGACTATGTCACTCGAAGAAGACGATTGCGAGATGGTTGACCCTCGAGCATCTCCCACCAAGCCGCCTCCATGATCCCTTCCCGTCACGGTTCCAGAAGTCGTTCCATCTCGAACGCTGGACCCATCCATAAATCCTACCAAGCCACCAAAGAAATCTTCCGTCGCCAACACATCTCCCGCAAACGACGTATTGACCAGATGAGCATCATTATTCAACTCTCCCGCGATACCTCCCACACGTCCGGTGGCGGTCACGGTTCCTGTGACCTGCGAATCAACAATAGAAGATTCCCAGAGATATCCCGCCAAACCTCCGACTTCCTTAAACCCAAGAATCTCAACATCGGTCAGACGAAGATTTTTTATCTGTGAGTTGAAATAAACTTTTTCAAAGAGTCCCACCTGGCTTGCCGCATCAATCCCAGCATCTACCGGCTGCACCGTCAAATACTGAACCGTATTGTCTTGTCCATTAAAGATCACATCTTTGGCCAAGATCCCCGGAAAGTCCGCGATATCATGCCAGAGCACCGGACGGAAACCTTGATGCGCATTCCACGTTGCTTCTCCATAGTTTGATTTTTCCAATAATTGCTGGTCCATCAAATCAAGCTCGGCCCAAGACTGACTCCACAAAGATCCCGGATAATTTTCATGTTCTGGATTCGTGGCAGAACAATCAATATAGTTTTCGATCGTATAGGTCGTTCCGGACTGGATATCAACCAACTGCAATTCTTCACAGGTCGTAATCGCCGTCACACAAGAAGCTCCTGTACAGGCTTGCGTCGGCTCAGGTGGCGTTTGTCCTTCACAGAATGAAGCAAAGACGACTGCTCCATCAGAATCCTGAAGACATTTTATCTCTTTAGATTGAACACCTTCTCCCTCACAAACGGCATCACACGTACTCCAGTTTCCCACTAACTGCCAAGAATACGTTTCACAAGCTGGTAGTTCACAATTTACAACCTCATCAGCTGGCTGCGTCTGAGCACCGCCACAAAGATCGAGATCGGTCATTAGATTTCCCCCTGAATCACGACACGTATATTCCGTTACTTTCGTAAGATTTTCTCCACAAGTATTGGCATCACACACTGATTGATCCAGCGTCCCCACCCATCCATACGTTTCACAGGCCGTCTCATTACAGTTTTGTGTTTCATCCGGCTGCGTGCTGACACACAAACTTTCGTCTGTTATTACATTATTCGATGGATCCACACACCGCACGTCTCGTGTCTGCGTTCCACCTCCACAAGAGACCGAACAATCTTCCCATGCCGCATTTTCTTCCCACGAACAATCAGGAAGCCCACAGTTTGCATAGACAGGTGTCGCGGCAGACCCGGCACACAAATCCCCATCAGAATCAATACTTCCATCCGATCCCGTACAAACCTGCGTGATCACGCTCTCAAAAATCAAGCCACAAGCATTGTTCTTACAAGCACTGTCATCAAGAGAGTTCTGCCAAGTATATTCGACACATTCTCCTCCGGTACAAGATTGTGTTGCCTCCGGCAAAAGATCCGGATCACAAAGTTCACTATCAACCGCCTCCCCCAAAGAATCCTGACACGCTATCGTTCGGGTCTGATCACAAGACTCTGCACACGTACCCCACGCAGCATTTTCATCCCAGCCACAAGCCGGTAACTCACAACTCGCCACAACATTTTCTGGCTGTGATCCTTCACAAAGACTGACATCTTCTACGATATCACCACTTGAATCATGACACTCAAAAGTCGTCGTGCTGTTAAACAGTTCCCCACAACTATGCGTTGGTGCACAATCACTTCGATCCTCAAGACCTACCCAGGCATAGGTTTCACAAATTTCTGTATTACAAGAGTTCTCTTCCAGCGGTTTTGTTTCCGTACAAAGACTTTCACTCGTGGCCAAACCTCCTTCCGGATCTAAACACCGAACGTTACGCGTCTGGATACCCCCACCACAAGCAACAGAACAAGTCCCCCAGGTATCTTCATCATCCTCCCAAACACAGGCAGGAAGCTCACAACTCACGGAAACAGCAGGATTTGGATCGCCCGCACAAGACGACGCATTCGCCGCTTGATTTCCATCGGATCCCATACAAACCTGAGTCGTTACCTGTTGCAACGCCGTTCCACAAAGATTCGCATCACACGCATCACTATTCACGGCATCTTCCCATGTGTATTCAATACAAGCATCTCCCGTACAATCCTGTCTATCTCCTGGGAAAAGAGCTACGTCACATAAACCAATCTCTACCCCAACCTCATCAAGATCCTCACAGCCAACCGTTCGAGTTTGATCACAAGCAAGAGTACACGTACTCCATTCCGCATCCCCGTCCCACACACAATCGGGCAGTCCACAGCTTTCTTGTTCTGCTGGAGGTTGAGCAATCTGACACTCCAACCCATCTACTTCGTTTCCCTCTGCATCTATACATGCATAAGTCGTCACCTGATTAAAATCACCTCCACAGGTATGCGTTTCACAAGCACTTTCATCTACTGATGGCTGCCAAGTCGGAAGCGGTTCGGTAAAACACCAGTTAAAATGAAACGCAAAACGATAACTACAAGCATCCGGATCACGACACTCACCTCCCGGAACCGTCATCCCTCGAAACCCAGGATTCGCCGGATCCACACAGACAACCTCTCGTTCTCGACAGTAACTTCCATCATTAAAAAAAGGCGAAGTCTCATCACCACAGGCATGCTCACTCATAGCGCCTAAATCAATAATCAATGAAACCGTTGCATTCAACGCATGCCCCAAATGGGCCACCACGTCCGTTCCGGTAATCGTAATCGATTCTCCCTCATCCGTGATATACGTAAAACTTCCCCCTTCACCTCCACCAAAGGCCGTAATATAAGAAAGCCTCTCAAGCTCATGCTCCGCACAGTTTCCCGCGCGATCACAGAGCTGAAAAATACGGCCTTCCGTCCGACAACGGTTCGGATAATCCGCACAGAAATTTCCCGTCACGTCATATTCAGCGGGATACACCCCCTCTTCGGCCCCGCCCCAACACCCACTGCCTTCTCCATCATCACACGTAACAATCAAAGGCGCCGGCCCACTAAAAATAACCCCGGGCGGAAAAGCATTCGTCGTGACCGTAGGCGGCTGACTATCAATCACAATTACGCCCAAATCATTCGTCTCAAAATCCACCAAATCAATATTCCCTTCAAAATCATCCGATCGGAAAAAATTCAAGCGCACCTGCCACGATCCATCTGACAAATCATCCTGAATTGTCCCCAAATCAAAATCAAACTGATACCATTCTTGATCTGGTGCAATCGTGATCGTTTCTAACGGCACAACCGCTGTCACGACATTTTGATCATCTTCTGGATCCGTAAAATCCAACGTCACCGCCGACAAAGGCGGATTAAAAAAAGGCGTTAGATCCGCCCCGTCATAGACCGATCCTTCAAACCGAAGGATATTAAAACTCGTCGTCGAAACCGGACTAAAAATCGCATTCACTTCTGGATACGTCCAATCACTCTCCCACTCGGCAAAAGAAACAGAAGGCAACAAAAGTCCTAAGAAAAAAAGTCCGATCAGTGTTTTTTCACCACTCGTTTTCCAGTACCCAAATCCCAAAAGAGACAAAATCAAAAACGCCAATCCATACATGCGCCATCGCCCACCAAAAAACCAATCCATCGCCCCCTGCGGCGCGAAGTACTCGGTCTTCAAAACTTTGCTCTCGATCACCTGTCCATTCCGGAAAAGCTTGATACCTGCCTCAAACTGAGGAAATCCATCACGCGGCACAAAAGAAATTACTTCCGAGAAATCATGAAGATCTAAAAATACCTCTCGATTTTCTTCAAAAATTTTCTTTTTGTCTTGCCCTTCCCTCATCCCGAAAACTTCCAACATCATATACAAAGGATCGCCTTTGGTTGCTACCCCCGAAACAATCAGCTGTACATCACTTCCCGCTCGCCAAAAGTGATCCGGAAAAGCTTTAAATCCATCAATGTTGGCAAAGTCACCTTCTACTACGAGCCGCGTTTCTTGTGATCCAGTCAAAGAAGCCTTCGCTTCATTCAAAATATCAACCACAACCAAATACGACTCGGGCTCCTTGGGAACCGGGAATTCAAAATTAAGTTTCAATCGCTCTCCATCTTTAACCTCCGCCACTTGTTGCAAAGTTTCAATAGCCACCGGGCCATCACTTGCATGTTCATACACCCGTAACTGAGGAAAAACCGTCGAAGCCTCTCCCACATGATCATAGACAAAAGAAACAATCGCCATATCCCCCGTTTGTCCCAAAGACAGAGATGAAAGCGCCGGAACCCGAAGATCCTCCGCCCGATCAACCATCGTTCGTCCTCGTGCCACAACTCGCCCTCGAATATCTAAAATTTCTCCTCGAATCTCGGCCCGCTCCGCAACAGCCTTTCCCGTCATGTCGGCAAAGAAAGGAATAATCGTCTTATTTGGACGCACATAAGCCTCTTCCCAAGGAATGACTTGATGAGAGACTTCTGCTCCTGACTCATTATAAACACGAATTTCCAATTGTTGGGCCTGAGCCACTTTTCCATCCATTAAGAACTGACCACGCAACTGATTATCAAAAGTATCCGAAACCATCGAGAGATTAATCCTCAAAGGCTTCACTGATCCGGCTCGGATCGAAACCGCAGACACAGAACTCCACCCTAAAATCCCCATAGACAGGGCACAAAAAAGAAATTTTGTTTTTAGTGATTTAAGGTACATGTTTGTTTGGCAAAAGTATACACCAGCTTACCCCTCCTTTCCAAATGAGTTTGCCCTATAATAGAGAGAATAAAAAAAACACATCAAAACACACGCCTCTTGTCACAAATGTCGAACTTCGTACAATGGCTCCGTCATGCTAAACCTTGCCGTAATTGCCTTCCCCGGAAACAACTGCGAAACCGAATCGCTCCGAGCGGCCCAGCGCAATGGATTTAAAGCAGAACTCGTCCGATGGAATCAACCCGATAAAATCGGATCTTTTGATGCGTACTTTCTCTGCGGAGGATTTTCTTTTGAAGACCGCGGTCGCTCTGGGGCGCTCGCCGCACGAGACCCGATCTTCGACAAACTACGACAAGAAGCCAAAACAGGGAAAATTATATTAGGCATCTGCAACGGCGCCCAAATGATCGTCGAATCAGGACTCATTCCTGTCGGAGACAATGCCCTGCCCTTTTCTCTGGCACACAACATTCGACGGAACCAATCTGGGCAGGTCATGGGAACCGGGTTTTACAACACCTGGAGCCATATCATTCCCGAACGAACCGACACCGCTTTTACGAACAAATCTTCGCAACCCCTCGCGATTCCGATCGCTCACGGGGAAGGACGATTCACTTCACAAGATCCAAAAGCACAAGAAGCCCTCAACTCAGGTTCTCACGTTGCTTTCCGCTACGGCGACAAAGCAGGAACAATCTCTGAAGATTATCCTATCACTCCCAATGGCGCCGAATTTTCAACCGCTGCCATTGTCAACGCCGAAGGCACGATCATGGCGATAATGCCCCATCCCGAACGCTTTTGGAAAAACTGCGACGGTGATCAGATATTCCAGTCTATGCATACCTGGATCGAAGATAAAAAATCCCCCGATCAAGTCAAAATCGGCGATCTTTCAAAAACAAACACCAAACCAAAACTTCTTCCACGAAACCCAGAAGCCCTGTATTTAGAAAAAAAGCTTCTCATCACCGACAACGAAGCCTTCTCTGTCAGCCAAGTGGCAAGTCATATCACCGGAGAAGAAATAAATTTCTCCAAATCAAAACTCTATGAAATCTCTGGTGAAAATCTGGACGCAGAAAAAATAAAAAACTCTGGTCTGATCTTTAATCCAAACAAAGAGCAACTCATAGAAAACATGACACCCAATAAATACTACAGTTTGCCTTTTCAAGACGACGAAGCCGATGATCTCGCAGAAAAATTAAGCGCTTTACTCGGCTCAGAAATACACGTCAAAATCTACACCGGCTGGGATTTTAATCAGCCTTCTGAGGCAGCTCGAAAAGCAATCCTCAATAACTCTTTGCTCTCAAACCCGAACGCAACACAACTTTTTACCACATGAAAACCGCGCTTCTTTCCGTCTCCGACAAAACCGGCATTATAGAATTCGCCCAAGAGCTCGAAAAATTAGACTTCAGACTCATCTCCACCGGAGGAACTTTTAAAAAGCTGCAAGAAGCAGGTCTAAAAAATCTCCAAGAAGTTGCCGACTTCACCGGATTCCCAGAAGGGCTAGAAGGCCGGATCAAAACCCTTACCCCACAAGTATTTGGCGGGATTCTTAATCTAAGAAATAACGCATCTCATCAAGCCTTCTGCCAAGAAAACAATATTCAAGACATAGATTTAGTAGTGGTAAATCTTTATCCGTTTAAGAAAAACTACGAAGATCAGACCAAAAGCTTTGAAGACAAAGTGGAACAAATCGACATTGGCGGGCCTTCCATGATCCGCGCTGCCGCCAAGAACTATGAATACTGCGCGCCCGTCGTCGATCCAGCCGATTACACACGCATCATTGAAGAATTAAAATCAGGAGACTTAAGTCTCGAATTTAGAAAAACACTCGCCGCTAAGACCTTTGAGATGACGGCCCATTATGATTTACTCATCGCAAAATTTTGGGTCGAAAATTCTGAAAAAAATACATTAAGATATGGCGAAAATCCACATCAAAGTGCGGTAATATTAAATGACCCGTTTGCTTCTGGGTCTAATTTAGTGCAGGCCGAAATATTAAATGGCAAAGCGCTTTCTTATAACAACCTCAATGACGCCAACGGCGCACTCGAGCTCGCCATGAGCTTCGAGCAACCTTTTGTGGCGATCATAAAACACGCATCTCCCTGCTGTGCTGCCATTGGCGACACCATTGAACAGGCCTTTGATCGGGCTTTTGAGTCGGGAGACAGTCAGTCCGCTTTCGGCGGTATCATCGCCATCAACCGAACCGTCACGAAAGCCGTCGCTGAAAAAATAACCAGCTTTTTCAATGAGATAGTTCTCGCCCCTGATTTTGACGACGAAGCTTTAGAAGTTTTGAAAACCAAAAAGAATCTAAGAGTCTTAAAAGTAAATAATTTTTCAGAAGCAACACCCGATCTTGTTACCCGGAAGATCCGAGGCGGCACCCTGGTCCAAGACGTTGATCTCAAACAAGTAGAAAAAACAGACCTCAAGCACGTTACAAAAAATCAGCCTTCGGAAGATCAAGTCACGGACATGCTCCTGGCCTGGAAAATTGTCAAAGCAGTCAAATCAAACGCCATCGTCATCGTCAAAGACGGCGCCATGATCGGCCACGGCGGCGGACAGACCTCTCGTGTCCGAGCGATGGATATCGCCATACGAGAAGCGGGAGAACGCGCCGAAGGCGCAGTACTCGCTTCCGATGCGTTCTTCCCTTTCCCTGATGCGATCGAAATCGCCGGCAAAGCCAAGATTGCCTGTATCATCCAACCCGGCGGATCCATCAAAGACGAAGACGTCTTTGCCAAAGCCAATGAGCTCGGCATTGCCATGACCCTCACCGCTACAAGAGCCTTTTTACACTGATGAGAATTATTTTTGTGCCCGGGATCAAAACCTGGAAATTCTATCTCGATGGATGGAAAAAAGATCTCGCCCAGCATTTTGCTGATGATGAGCGAATCTTCCTCGACGATTTTATGTACCTTCACTTTGAATACAAAAAACTAGAAAAAATCATCGCCCAAGGCGTGAAACTTTTGGACGACGGAAAACCTACGATCATCATCGCACACAGCTTCGGAGGGATTCTTGCCAAAACAATGATCGACCGATCTAAACATCACAAAGTCCAAAAACTCATCACCATGGCCAGTCCTCACAAAATGGTTCTCTGGGGGGTTCGAAAAACCAAAACGTATCTTCAAACGCCGGCCTGTGTCGACGTTCCTACTCAAACCTTTGGTGGCTATATGGATAGCATCGTCCCTTTTTATCAGACCGGCGTAAAAAACGCTCCCCATAAAACTTTATGGTCGTTTCATCTCGGATTCTTGCTCTCCTCAAAAATCAGAAACAAAGTAATTCAATCTTCCCTCTAAATCTCAGCTTCTTCTGCCTTAAGCGCTCGAAGGTATTGTTGTGCCTGCACATAAGACTCCTGAAGATCTGGAATATCTCCTGGATGATACTCATCTTGCAAAACCATCTCCACGACCTGAGCTTGCTGAGACTGCATCCATTTCCAAAAAACAGCATTATTTAAAACCCCATAGAGACGTAACCCTTTCAGCTGCTCAGTCGACAAAGCATATTCCTTCTTCGGATCCATCAAATTCGGATCAATCGGAAAATTAACCCCCGCCAAAGTACCTGCCTTTTGAAGAACGAGGGCTGGTGGATCGTTTGAATGATCCGACTCTCGATACTGAATACACTCAGGAATTAAAGATGATTGATCCGGATCGTTAAGAATTGCTAAAGATCTTTCAAAGGCCTTCGATCTATAACTGACCAAATTTTTGCGCTCCTCCAAAAGAACCTTTGCCCGAAGCAAAACCTCACGCAAAGCCTCTCGGGCATCCTCAATAATTTGAGACAAAGAAAGACCTTCCTTAGCGGCTTCTTCAGCAGCAATTTGTCCGAAAGAAGGATTGTTTGAGAGCTTCATTCGTGGGGGATAGTAAGAAATGAAAAACACACGTCAAACTTTTTTAAGACTAAATTGCCAGAAGATACTTGACAAATATGCAAAAAAACGAAACAATCAAGTTTGCTCTGTCGGAAAAAGCTTCTGTTTTTACCTACCGAGTCGTCACAAAAGATGTTCTTTCACACCCCAAACAAATAATCCTCAAAGGAGGACTATCATGTCTAGCGACCTGATTCTTGCGTATCTGATTATGAACTTGCTGCCCGGACTGGTATTCCTGTACTTCGGGAACAAGGTGTCCCGAACCGGAAAGTTCTTCCATCGATGGTTCGGCATAGGCCTCTGCCTCTGCGGAATCATCTTTGCAGGAGGACCTCTGACGGCCAGCTTTGCCGAACTGAGCATGAGTTTCATGATCGTGTCTAGTGTCATCGCGTACCTGCGAGCACTGGTCGACCAGGATGACAAATATGGCTTCTTTGGAGCTATAATTCACTACTGGTTTTACTGGATACCACCACTGGTTATGTGGTTGTACTGGGCAGCATTGAAAGGGGCGTAAAGCCCAACATCTTTTACCCCCTGCGGTGGTTGATACCACCGTAGGGCCCTTTTTTTATACATTCAAATTTATTCCGCCTCATTTTCCTCACCTTCATCACCGCCTTGTGTTGCTACTTGCGCCTCATACAGCTCTACCAATGCCATTCTCGCTTTTTCCAAAAAGTCTTTGTCCTTTCCTGCATACAAAATAGATCGAGAAACCGGGATCAAAAGTCCCAGCCCGTCCCGCTGAACCGCCAGAGCATCTTCCATCGATCCGCCCTGCACACCGATCCCCGGTGCCAAAATCCATGCATGTGGCATTTCTTCTCGAAAAAAGCTCAACATCGGTCCATTCGTCGCCCCCACAACGGCTCCCACCGAAGAGAGCTGATTTTTCGGAGACTGCGTTGTAATATTCCACTCTTCGACTTTCTCCGCAATATCCACACAAAGTTCTTTCTTGCCCCCTTGAAATTCTTCCGAAGAAGGATTCGATGTCCGAACCAAGACAAAAATACCACGATCATTTTTTTCACAGGCCTCAACAAAAGGCTTCATACCATCGGTTCCAAGCAGTGGATTCACCGTCAAACTATCCGCTCCCAAAGGCCCATCTCCCAAATACGCCTTTGCATAAGCCTCTGCCGTCGATCCAATGTCATTCCGTTTTCCATCGATCAGCGTGATGAGATTTTTTTCTTTGGCCATTTTTAATAAATCTTCAACGGCTTTAATCCCTTCGCTCCCGAAGACTTCAAAATACGCCATCTGAATCTTAACCCCACAGATCAAGTCTTCGCAGACACTCATCATCTGCTCACAAAACTCACGACATCCCGCCGCAGTCTTTTCAAAATGATCCGGCATTTTCTCCGGATTGGGATCCAGCCCCAGCATCAGGCAAGAGTTTTTTGTACGCACCGCCGCTTCCAATTTTTCAGAAAAATTCATAACAATAAACTAAAAATAATTATTCGGGTTCACTTTACGTCCTTTTATGTGAAGTTCAAAGTGAAGATGAATCCCCGTAGGCCCCCAAACCCGCCCCGTGTTTCCCATGAGGCCAACAAGCTGCCCCGCCTTAATCTCATCCCCCACAAAAACCTTTCGTGAATTGAGATGTCCATAAAGCGTCTTCACCCCACTTCCGTGATCCACCACGATATACTTTCCATACCCATAATTCCATCCATCATCTGATTTAATAACCTTTCCTGGCGCCGCCGCATAAATCGGCGTATTCATCTTATTCGCAATATCAAGCGCATAGTGTTTTCGATGATAGCCTTGAGTCAACACCCCCTTGGTCGGACGACGAATACGAAACCCCAAAGACCCCAAATTTCCAATCCCCGAAGACTGCTGAACGAAAACTTTTTTCGCCTGAGGCAAAAACAACTCCTGACCAATTTCTAATTTCAAATCTTTCCCAACACGGTTATAAGCCGATATTTTATCTAACGCGATCCCGTGTTGCTTCGCAATATCGCCCAACATATCTCCCGGTTTCGCGGTATAAAAAACACCATCCGTCGGCGGAATACGTAAGTCTTTTCCAATCCGAAGCGTTGTTTTGGATGTGAGTCCATTCGCCCACAGAACGGTGGAAACTTTGAGCCCAAATTTATGTGAAATTTTAGAAACCGTATCACCGGACTTCACCGCATACGTAACCACGGAGTCTCGTTTTTGGGGACGAAACTTTTTAACCAATTGACCACTTTCATCTTCCACCCAGATTTCTTCCATTCCGGCCGTTTTAATACCTGCGAAATTATCCAAAAATCCCATCTCCGTAATCGGTGCAAAAAGAATCTGTTCTCCAAATATTTCATCGCCAAAAGGCTGCCCCATCGCCAGATAAGGCGGCTGGAACCCCATCACAAAGAAAATCAAAAACGACAAGCTGAACAATTGCAGTCCAAAAGGCGAATGTAAAACGCGCCGAACCGATCCTGCACAATGCCGCCAAAGAAGTTTGACCATAACAGGAGCATTGTATAAATATCGCGACGAGTGTCTAGTAACCTCCTCTCTACAGAAAGAAGTCCTGGAGAAGAAAATATTGACTTTTCGCGCCAAATAGCATACATTTCCTGAAAACTTAGAAACCTCCACTCATGAAAGATATTCCTATGGCTTTGACCTTCGATGACGTACTTCTCGTCCCCCAATACTCTGATACTTTACCAAAAGAAGTCAGTCTTAAAACACAGCTGACCCAAAATATAGAACTGAACATTCCGCTGATATCCGCCGCAATGGATACGGTCACTGAATCCGATATGGCGATCAGCATGGCGCTTCATGGAGGTATGGGGGTCATTCACAAAAATTGTGACCCAGAAACACAAGCCGCCATGGTCCGAAAAGTAAAACGGTTCGAAAATGGATTTATTCATGAACCGCTCGTCCTTTCTCCACAACACAAAATTGCCGATGTCATCCAGATTCGACATCAACACGGATTCAAAGCCGTTCCCATCACCGAAGACGGAACCCTCAAAACAAAGGTTGTCGGAATGGTCACCCGGAATAATTACTTTGCCAAACATGCCGAAGAAGAAGTTTCTCAACGCATGAAACCCGCGAAAGACCTCCTCACGGCCAAAGATCCTATTACGCTCAAAGACGCACGAGACATCCTCGAAGAATCAACCTATTCCAAATTGCTCGTTCTTAAAGACGATGGGACCCTTTCAGCGCTCGTAACACGACGGGACATTGAAAAAGACGAACGATACCCCCATGCCTCAAAAACAAAAGACTCAAGCCTCCTGGTCGGCGCCGCGGTCGGTCCGGGAAAAAACAGAGACGAACGCATCGCCGCCGTAGTTGATGCCGGTGCAGACGTACTGCTCGTCGATACCGCACACGGGCATTCCAAAGGTGTCATCGAAACCGTCGAATACATCCGAAAAACCTACCCAAAACAAGAAATTATCGCAGGAAACATTGCCACCCCCGAAGCGGCGGAAGCCCTCATCAAAGCCGGCGCGAACGGCGTAAAAGTTGGGATCGGTCCGGGATCCATCTGTACCACGCGTATTATCGCCGGAGTTGGAGTTCCCCAACTCAGTGCCGTCATGAATACGGTTGAAGCGGCAAAACGACACAACGTGCCCGTTATTGCCGATGGAGGTATTCGTTACTCTGGAGACATCGCGAAAGCCATTGCAGGAGGTGCCAATGCGGTCATGATTGGCTCACTCCTCGCCGGAACCCAAGAAGCGCCCGGAGAACTCATCTACGCCGAAGGAAAGACCTACAAATACTATCGTGGTATGGGATCCCTCGCCGCTATGACCAAAGGCGGAAAAGAACGCTACGCGCAAGCCAACGTCGCCGATGACAAACTCGTTCCCGAAGGCATCGAAGGTAAGATCCTCTACAAAGGATCGGCCGAAGGCGAAATATTCCAGCTCTGTGGAGGCCTCAGAAGTTCTATGGGATATCTAGGTGCCAAAGACATCCCGACCTACCACGAAAAAGCTGAGTTTGTACACATCACCGGATCAGGTATCAAAGAATCTCATCCCCATGATGTAGCGATATTAAAAGAAGCTCCGAACTATAGAGGGTAAACTTAATACCTAAATCCTCACTCTCTATAAAACAAGTTTGCTGCAGAATCTTGCATGATCCCCTGCATATCAAACATTGAATTTTGTAGAATGGCTGAAACGTTGAAAAGAGAATTTCGAAGACCTCGATAAATACGTTTTATCTCGGTTGGCTTTTTCACTTTATGAATCGTTTTAAGCTTGATCCGTGACGGTCGCACCTCCGACATATATCGTTGCTGCGGAAACCGAGAAGTGCGATATTTTCGACGTTCTCGCTGTGCCAAATGACCTCTGATATCTAACCCATCTCCCCCACGAGGTCTTTTTAGTCCTGTTTTTTGAGCGGCAACATTCCGCATCGTACGCTGCTTTTTAACATTTACCGCCAAATCATCAAACCGCTGCTGCAGTGATACGGGTGCCGAAGCTTTCATATCAGAATCCTTCTGAGAACGCTGCACTAAGAGCTGTCGTGTTCGATCTCGATTATCACGACTTCCTCGTGCAATAAGTTTGTTGTCATAGTGCAAAGAAACCATGCGCGATCGTCCAACCCGACCCGGGACATATCCCAAGAAAATTTCATTCCCATATCGATCCGTAGCCTTTGTAATTCCCCCCGGCAAATACTCATTCATCGTGAGGACTTGATTTTGAGATTCTGCATACGCCTGTTCAAATTCCGCCAAGCTCACGCCTTCTGACGAGGTCGTTTGCATTTCATCACGCTGCATTCCTGCATAATGCAAGGTTTTATGTTTTCCACTCGTCCCAGCGCTTTCTACCGGCGCCGCCACTTCCACAACCTCTACCTCATCACCAAAGACTCCAAACGGTGAAAACTCAGTCGACTCACAACTTACCGTATTACCGGCTGTATCATTCGAACAGTTCGGCAATAAATCCCATTCACTTTCATCTACATCCCAGTGATAAATACGCAGCGTGCTCTCCTCTACATTCCCCAAATCTTCTTCGTCATAACCAAGCGTAATCGTAATAGCCTGATCATAATCTGTATTTTCTTCATCCACCTCAACCATCCCTTTGATATCATAAAAATGATCATCCAAGAGCGTTTTTCCCGTCGGCGATCCGGTCACAACCAAAGCCGCCACTTTATCAATTTTTTTAATCTGAAACTGTGCATCATTGATATCCGAAAATCCAGCCGGTACGACCGTATTCACCTGAACGCCTGAAGCCGAAAGTTGCTCCGTACGTCCTACCGTTTTATCAATGATCGGCGGATCATTTTGAACCACGACAGCAGCATTTCCAATACAGCCCGGCGTCGTAAAGACCTGATCCGCACTCGCTACAAATTGATCATCTCCATAGCGAGACTTCACCCGAAAGTGATACTGCGTACACGCAATCAACGTGTGCGTAAAGGCATCCGCATGACCGTTCGTTACCCCATCAAGTTGTTTTTCCGTCATTTCATGCCCATAGGCCGTCGTTAAACCATACTCAATGATTGTCGTGGCTTCGATATTCGTATCCCACGTAATAGTGGTACTCGTAATCGCTCCATTTTCATCCAGCACCGGCGTCACCTCAATGTTCACAATTTCTGGCGCCGTCGCATCCACCACAAAGGAAGCGGTCACACCTTCCCCTTCAATCGCCGACTGCCACTCACTGGTCAACCCCAAATCGTCCGTCGCTATCACGCGCCAGTAATAGGTCCCATCCTCCAGCTCAACCGACGGCGTAAGCGTAAGGTCATTTCTCGGTGTTGCAGAACCGACATCCGTATCATCCGCCTGAATAGTATTTTCAAAAAGCGCATCTGAAGCCAGCTCTATTTCATAACTTACAATGTCTCCGGGATTGGGATCCGCGATATCAAACTGCAATGTCGGCTGATTATTGGTCGTCGTCGATCCGTCTTTGTAATTATCAAAATGCACGGTCGGCGCTTCATTCGGCACCACAAAGCTTGAATCACTCCACTCACTATACGACTGCGCTGTATCTTCAACTGCCTGAAGTGCATCAATCGTTCGAACGCGCCAGTAATATATATTGTCTTCTAACGCTGAAGTAAGTGTATAGGTGATATCATCACGTGCTGGCTCCTGCGTCACAAAAACGCCTTCTTCTCCTTCAATCACATCCGTCTCAGGAGAAGGAAAGAATTCATTATCATCGATCTGGATCTGATATTTAATATTTTGCGGCGTATCTAAATCAACCAGATCAAACTGCAATGTCGGAGGATTCGCACTCACATTTTCACCATTAATCGTCGAATCCAGCACCGGCGCGGTCGGTCGTGTGTTAATCAGCAACGCATCTGCATTCGCCAACGTCACCGCCGTCCCACATCCATACTGATCACAGGGCATGACTTCATTTTTCCAGTACTCTCCCGCCGCTGTCACATCCGCATGCAAATCTTCCCCGGCTAGACGTGATCCCTGATAAATTTTTGAAATCTCCGCAGCAGACAACACCTCATTATAAATCTGCACCTCATCCATACTATTAATCCCATCTACATCTCCTTCAGGAGTGTCTACATTCCCTCCCATCCAAAAATCTCGTGTATTGGCCACCATGCCATCCGTTACAGAAGAAGTCGTTCCATCCGGCTCTCCATTAAGATAAAACTGCAACGTATCGGCCGTCGTATCGAACACCACCGCAATATGCTGCCAAGTCGATCCAAAAGGAATCACAGTTGAAGCGGAAGCAGTACTTCCTCCTGGCCAAGCATCTCCCCCCGCCCCATCTCCATAGGCAAAGTAAACCGTCGCATCATTGGTATTTTCCTGCACAAAGTAAACCCATCCCGTATCCCCTGAAACATCATGCTTAGAAATCAATGTTGTAGAGTTATCATCTACAGAATTACCAATTTTGACCCACATTGAAATTGCAAAATCTCCCAAGAGATCCAGATCATCTACATCTGGAACAACCACATGTTTTCCATTCTCATCAAAATTATACGCCCCTCCTACAGATCCCGTTTCTTGCACCGGTGATCCCACCAGATTCCCATCATTATCTCCCGCATAATCTTTCGCATCACTATCCAATGGCCAATAGCCTACAAGCCTTGTGTCTAAATCTGTTCCGTCATTCAGCACATTTGTCGCCTGAATCTCTGTATAACTCCCTTCTCGCGTTGAATCTTTATACCAGTTGTACACGTAACTCACCGCATCCCCCTCTACATCCAAAGTCGTCGCCACCGTGAAAGATCCATCTAGATTTTCAGTCGGCAAATGCGACACGTCCGGCGTCGCACTATCGAGATCAATACCTGCCGGCGTATTCGGCGCCGTATTCCCCAAACAAATCTGATTCGAGAGAATTTCATCCGCACAACCATCGGCATCACAGGCCTGCGCACCGAGCTTCCAGCAATCATCGAGTTCCGTATGACTTGAACCCAGATCAATATTCAAGTCTCCAGCTGATTCCGTCACGCCCAAAGCTGTCGCATTATAAATCTGCGCAACTTCATTCGCTGAAATCGCTCGATCATAAAGTTGCATTTCATCAAGTTTTCCATCGAGATCTTGACCCCCTGTCGGAGCATCAACATCATTTCCAAACCACAAGTCTAACCCATTCACCGCAATAGCATTGCCCCCAACAGAACGAACTCCATCCGGTTGTCCATTCAGATAAAATGTGGCATTGGTCCCACTTCGAGTAACCGCAACATGATACCAATTCCCGGCCTCAAGACTGGTATCTCCTTGCAAATTCCCCGAATAAGGCCAACCACCACCACCATCTCCAAAGGACATCGTTAACTTTTCGTTCCACATAAAAAATACATATCCTGTATCGGCCGCCGCATCTCCCTTACAAACAATACAAGGATCGGAAGTCGTATCATCCATATAAAGCCATGTGGCAATAGAAAAGTTTCCCGTAAAATCTAATGCATCCGCATCGCTGATAACAATTTCTTGGTTATTACCATCAAATTCATACGCTTCATCTATTTTTCCTCCATCACTTGTTGTCACGACCGCTTCACTCGTGCTTCCATCATTCCCCCCCGCATAGTCCTTCGCATCACTGTCCAGCGGCCAGTAACCAATTAAATTATCATCCATATCCCCATTCACCTCATAGAGGATATTAGAGGCATATAGATCATAACTTGATCCTTCATCATTACTTTCATACCAGTTGTAGAGATAACTCACCGCATCACCATCAGCATCTTCCGTTTCCGCCGGATCCACCGTTCCGTTCAAATTTTCATCCGGACCATGCGGCGCATCAGAAGGCGTAGTAAGAGTGACACTCGGTGCATTTGGGAGATCTTGAATATTCACCACAAAGGCCACGGCCCCACTATTAGCCACGGTCCAATCACTTTCAGCGTCATACTCATCGATGGCTTTGACCCGCCAGTAATAATCATCTTCCGCAAGTGTGGCCGTCGTATACGTCACATCCTCCCTGTCGGTCGTCTGGCCGGAACCTTCCGTCACATCCACTTCAGGGGATGAAAAATCACTATTGTTATCCACTTGTAATTGATACTTCACCGTCTGTCCTGTATCAGAATCAGACAGGTCGAACTGCAATGTCGGCGTTGCGTCAAACGTTGTAGATCCATCATTAAAATTATCAATGACCGGTGCATCCGGATCAGTATTGATCAAAACAGCATTGGCATTCTCCAACGTCTCCGCCGTCCCACAACCATACTGATCACACGGGATGACTTCATTCTTCCAGTACTCACCCGCCAAAGTTGAATCAGCGTGTAAATCTTCACCTGCCAGACGTGATCCCTGATAAATCTGAGAAACTTCTACAGCCGTTAACACATCATCATAGATCTGTATCTCATCAATTTTTCCCAAAAAATAATCATCTGAACTATCATCCGTCGCCGGAGCTCCTATGCGCAGACTTTGCCCCCCATCCGTAGCTTCTGCAGCAAAAGATTCTGTGTGAAGCAAGACCGAATCATAATAAATTTTCAATTCATTAATAGAGGCGTCAAAAGTTGCAACAACATGATGCCAATCATCAAATACATTCCCCGTAACCGCTACCTCCGTACCATACATTGAACCTCCATTGTGATAATATAATGTAATATTATCTTCACTACTTACCACCCGTTCTCGAACCCCTAAAGTGTAATTTGTATCCCCATCAAAGACCCCTCCTTTACTAACAATAGCCCGATATACATCATCCCCCGCTTCTTCCGGCCGAATCCATGCAGAGAGCGTGTAGGTTGAGTTAAAAGGGAAACCTGCCACCTCCAAATAATCATCCACCCCATCAAAACTATACGCCTCATCGATCTGCCCGCCTCCACCACTCGTGGGCGTGGCCCCACTAATCGTTCCGTCATTATCCCCCGCATAATCTTGTACATTCGCATCCAACGGCCAGTATCCCACTAAATTTGCATCCCAAGACAGCGCCCCGGCATTAACTGTATTAAGAACATTCGTTGCCTGAAGCGTTGAATAATCACCTTCTCGCTCAGCGGCTTTATACCAGTTATAAACATACGAAATATCATCGCTATTACTATCTGTCG
>Ga0209335_10000917_pt1 | contig 35079 bp, 22 predicted proteins | sample COG_09_FD_184753 | JGI IMG/M metagenome (GOLD analysis project Ga0209335, IMG submission 184753) | Pelagic Microbial community sample from North Sea - COGITO 998_met_09 (SPAdes) (version 2) | ecosystem: Environmental > Aquatic > Marine > Neritic zone/Coastal water | place: Helgoland, sampling...
AACACATGATTTCGCTCCTTCGAAATGAGCCGTCTGCCTATCTCTGTGGTGGCACACCACCAACAGTCGTCGCGTTGGTAAAGTTTTTGCATTCATTTAGTATCTCAGAGAGTTTTTGAGGTGTTTGTTGAAGTTCTTTTGAAGAAAAAAGTTAAATTGAAATTGACAAAAATCACCTAATCGAGCCTCCTTCTCTGATGGACTCTACCGAACACGGACCAGCGGTCGTTTGGAACGGGACGTTTTTATACGTGGCAATTCCATCTTTATTCACCAGAAAATCCGGTTGCACAGCTTCGAACACCTTCTTCTTCGGGTTTAACTTCTCGTCTGGGTCGTTTTCGTAGCCGTCGAAAGTAACGCGTTCACCGATGGCAGCGCCTTTCGGCGGGGTGACAATTTCAACTTTGTTGCTATCGTTCGGATCGGTGGCGCATAAAACCATGGCTTCCGACTCTACACCGCGCATTTTCGTTGGTTTCATGTTCGCGACGAGAACGACACGAGCGTTGAGCATTTTATCAATCGGAATGTGTTTTACCAATCCCGAACAGACTTGCAAGGGTTTGTCGCCGTTGATGTTGATGTTTTCCACGTAAAGCGTATCCGCGTCAGGGTGATTCCAAACTTTCGTGATTTCACCAACGACTAAATCTAATCGCGTGACGTCAATTTTCGTATTCTCCTCGCCTTTCTTCTTCTTCGCCAATTTGGCGGCTTTTTCTTCCTTGCTCGATTGTGCCTTCTTGAAGAGTTCTGCGGTGTCAATCTCGTGTTTTTGAAAGAGCACTTCGCCGACGGCGACTTGGGTCCCAGGTTTCACATTCTCGCCGAATGGTTTGAGCTCCCAGAGTTTGTGGACCTTCGAGGCGTCCATCCCGAGTTTCTTAAATATGTCTTCACACGCGGTCGGTATGTACGGTTGTAAAAACAACGCTGTGATGTACACAGCCTCTAAAGTCGTGCGAATGATCACGTCTCTGCGATGTTTCGTTTCCTCGCCTTTTAATTTCCACGGTTCTGCATCGGTGATGTATTTATTTGCAGCTTTCGCCGAGTTGATGGCTAATTCGCAGGCTTGTTGTAACTGGAACGATTCCATCGCGCGTTCCGTTTTCAATCTCAACAGGCCGACGTCGATTACTTTTTCAAAGATTGGAACATCTGGGACACGACCTTCGCAATTCTTCGAGCACAAATGCGTCGCTCTGTGAACTAAATTTCCGAGCGTATCCGCTAAATCCGCGTTGTGAATCAAGGTCATAGATTCTTCGCTAAATGGAATATCGGACCCGTAAATGCCGTTTCGCATGAGTGCGTATCGAAACGTATCCGGAGAACACCTTTTCAAAACATCCAACGGATCAACGACGTTCCCGATAGATTTGGACATTTTCTGTCCATCCGCTGCGGTGACAAAGCCGTGCGCGAACACAGCTTTCGGCAAGGCGATGTTGCAACTCATCAACATGCACGGCCAAATGACGCAGTGGAACCAGATGATATCTTTCCCGATGATGTGTACATTCGCCGGCCAAAACTTCGAGTAGTTTTCTCCGTTCGGAAAATCACAACCGGTCAAATAGTTTGTCAAAGCATCGAACCAAACGTACAAGACGTGTTTGCTATTTCCAGGCACGGGAATCCCCCAATCGAACGTCGTTCGCGAGACGCTCAGATCTCTCAACTCGTCGTTTTTCAATCGGTATAAAATTTCTCCTTTGCGTCCTTCAGGCTGAATAAACTCTGGGTGGTTTTCAATGTGTTCAATCAATCGCGCTTGATATTTCGATTGGCGAAAAAAGAACGACTCCTCTTCCATTTGCTTCAAAGGTTTGCCCGAAACTGGGTCTTTGTAATCCATTTCTTTCGCTTCGGTTTCAGTCACGAACGTTTCTTCGCGAACGTTGTACCACCCCGAGTACGTGTCTAAATAAATATCGCCATTCTTTTCGCTTCTCTCAAAGAGTTCTCGACAGCACTGTTTGTGCTTCTCTGAGGTTGTTCTGTTGTAGACATCGTTTTCAATTCGTAACGTTTTGTTTAAATCTTGAAACATTTTCACGTGTTTATCGCACAATTCAATCGGTTTGCACTCAACGGCAGCCGCGGCGTCGGAAATCTTTTGCCCGTGCTCATCCGCACCAGTTTGGAACAACGTCGGTCGACCGTACGCGCGGTGGTATCTCGCGATGACATCCGCACTTAAACCTTCATACGCGTGTCCCATGTGCGGGGCGCCATTCGCGTAATTGATTGCCGTCGTGAGCGAAAACGCATCTTTTGATGGATCCGCGGGAGGATTATACGCGTTTTTCAAATCTGAGACGTTTTGCGCCTCTTGCGCGGCGAACAGAAACGCGGACGATGGAGTCGTCTTCGCTTTTTCCATCGCGTTTTGCACAGAAGAGCTTTTCAAAAAGGCGTTGAACCAAGTCTCGATGCTTTTAAACTGTTTCGTTAAGGACGCGTCCGAAGAAGTCTTTCCAAACATCTCCGCGCCGTTTGCGAAGACTGGATACACGCTCGAGAAGAACGCTATTTCACTATTGGTCGGTTGAGTCGACGCGGACGAAGAGAAAATACCCGGGACGGTATCTTTCAATTTTTTCTCGTTCTTTGATATGTACTGCATCAGTGTATCTAAACTCTTTTCCGCGCAGCACGTACCCACAGTCAAACCGAGCTCGCGTTCGTCCAAGTCTCTAAAGTTGATGAAAGAAGCATCATCACCGTCTCGAACACACAGCAACGCGCTGTTCATGGACGTGCCTTTTACAACCTCTCCGGATGAAGAACAGAGAGCGATAAATAACGTCGCGGATGCGCTGGTGGTCTTTTGCAACACCGCTCCCGTATTCTTGTTCTTGTTGTTCTTATTCGAAGAAGAAGAAGAAGAAGAGTGGTCCGAACAACTGGCGGCTTTCCACGGGTCGAACTCGATTGCTGTTTTGTTTCCATTGACTTCCGCGGCGATGTACACGCGCAGAGGTTTCGAGTCCCCGGCTCGGTAGATTAACTTTAACGAAGTGCTGTTGTTATTGTTGTTGCTCATTAAATATTTGTACGCGCGCGTTTAAAGGTGTGATTAAGTATACGATGTGAGGGTGAACGTCTGAACTTTTAACGCGTGTTTTGAGGTTTTTCTCGTACGAGTGAAAAAAAGTGAAAAAATCTATTCTTTTTCTATTTCAACATCATCATCAACATCATCATCTTCATCATCATCATCATCATCATCATCATCGATTGCCGGCGAGGCGGAGGAGGATGACTTCATGCTCTCGCAAAAGCTGAAACGAGATTTCACGTCTTCCTCACTCATGACACCAAAGTACTCGATAACTGTGTTGTTGTTGTTGTTGTTGTTGTTGTTGTTGTTGTTGTTGTTGTTGTTGTTGTTATCGTCGAAACGCTTCTTCGCTCGTCGCGCTTTGGGTTTCGTCCCGTCTTTAACGTTGATCTCCGGTTTGCCGTAATAATTGAACACGTCTTGCATTTTTCTTTTTAACGCGCCTTTCATGTGAAAGACGCTCGTTTTCGTCGTCGCTGGACATCCAACGTTTTTGCGGCCACTGTTCAATCGTTTGACCGGGAATGTTTGCGGCGGATTTGCATTGAATAAAAAGCAAGGGTAGAAACGCGCGGACACGTGCCGACAGCGGAATCCTTTCTCTTCTTCGTTTATACTGTCAACGACGTATCGAATAGGGGCAGACGCATCCACGAATTTACCTCTGTCGCCGGTTTTGCGGTTTTTGAAGCGTTTAAACCGTCGGGCGAGCCAGTTTGCCACGTCTTGTTCCCAGAAAAACTGAGTTGAGTCGGCCCGCATGTTTGGTCTTTCCGTGTAAAAAAACCACTCGTACGCGTGGACGAAATAGGCGGAGAGTAAAGCAGCTTCCGCGATGCGCTCGGCGTTGACAAAACGCACGCCAAAATTGATCGGCCATTTCTTATTCGCGCCAGACGACCCATCTCTATACGTCCACGCCGCGCCGAACGTGTGCGGCACTTTCGTCTCTTCGTCCCGAAAGACGTTTTTTATCGATTTTGCGAAAATTACATCGGTCGAGTCCATGAAGACGATGTTGTCGCGCAAATGCTGCGGTTTTTGTTCAATTTCGTCAAATATGAACTGCTTCTCTGCCGTGGCCCTCAAATACGTCGTCCACCCTTTCGTTATTTGAGCAAACTCGTGTCTTCGCACCTCTAAAACTTCCGGGAAATTGTTCGTTAAGGGCGTAAAATCTGTCATCGTGTCCGTCAAAACAACTAATCGACACCTGTCGTGTTTATTAATGGCGCTCGTCAAAACCATCGTTATCCCATCTACTTGCGCCTGCGACAGTTTGTGTTCTTCGTTATTGGCAACGTGAAAGATCACAAACGTTATCTTGGCGTTTTTCATTTTCGTTTTCGACGGTTGTGCTTGCTGCGTTTTTGGCATTTCCTCCGCATCATCGTTGTCGTTGCTATCGCTATCACCCTCTCCTTCTTCTATTTCCTCAATAGTATTACTAAGATCATTGCTATCATCGTCATCAACACCAACGCTACCATCCCCACTGCTATTACTCCCTAAATAATAATACATCGCTTCCTTCTTGCTGTGCACGCACTTACATGATCGCGTAGGTCCACTCCCCGTTTCCTCTAAAGCCTCTGCGATACTTCTCGGTATGTACACCGGAGGTACTTTAAACGGCGGCTTTGGCGCCGTCTCCGCGTCGTACTTTCCCGGAACGTTTTCCCGCTCGTCTGGTCGTTTTCTATTTCTTTTTGATGTCCTTTTTGTTATCATTGTTGTTGTTATCACAGGAGGAGACGACCGTTCATCTTCGTCGTTCTCTTCTTCGTCTTCTGTTCTCGTCGCTCCTCTTTTGCTGTCCTCTGTTTTCTCTTCTAGTTCTTTTTCTTCTTCTCGAAAGCTTTCCTCCGCCGATGGAGTCGCGGTCGCCTCAACATTCTCCTCTTTCGCCCCGATACGCATCGCATCATCTGCATTCTCGTAAGTGTTCTTCGTGACATCATCATCACCATCGTCCCTTCCTCCAACACCTACCACTCGTCCTCCCACGTCGTCGTCCTGGGAAGGTGAGAACGTGCTCGCGCGATGATACGTGAACACCACACATAAGAAAAGAATGCACAGAAGACAGATGAAGATGGAAACTTTCCTTCGTCTTCCTCCTCCTCTTTCTCCTCCTCTTTCTCCTCCCGTTATTCCTGGTATCGTCGTTGACGATGATGATGTCTTCATCGCGACATTATTGGATTCACATGTAAGAAGAGTCTCTCTCTTTGCAAATTTTTTTTGAGAAAAGGTGTTTGTTGTGTGAGAAAAAGAACGGAGGATGACAAAAAACACACAAAACTGCAAAAAAAGTGTAACTCTTATATGCACAAACGAAGATGATGATGATGATGTTTTACCGTCGCCAACCCAGCCGCCGCGCGTTCGTGGAGTCTATCATCGCTACTACTACTATTACTACTTCTATAACTACCAGAGCGAGAGATGGTGTTGCGGGATTAGTATTGAACAACAACAACAACAACAACTACAACGACAACACGAAAAGCAGCACGAGCGGTATACTCCTCATCAACAGACGAGGCATAGCTGGACACAGCAACAACAACCGACAACAACAACAACAAAATCAACAACAAAATAATTCTCAGAATCAGATGGAAACGTACGTCGGAGGGAACCGAGCGAGAGTGATTCCATCGCACCAACTGACTTTGGCGCAAACCACGAACCCTCTGTTATACCGAAAGCTCATTCGAAAGCTCATGCCGGGGGTGCCGTTATCGAAACCAGGTGAAAGACAAACGGTGGCTTTGGAGGATTTCATGAAAGAGTTTCAAGTGTTGCACGTGAATAGAGGCGCGGCGGGAGGGATGTCTTCATCGTCGCCATCTTCCTCCGCGACGGCGAGAGGTGGAAGAGGAGGAGACGGACGAGATTTATTGGTGATGAGTAAAGGCGCGAAATTGGTAGGTGCGAGGAAAAGAACGGCGAGGTTTTTTTCACCAACGTTTGATGGTTCGTCGAATAGTACGAGCGTAGAAGGAGGTAATAGCGATGGTCGAGGAGGAGGAGGCGGTGGTGGCGGTGGAGGAGAAGGAGGCGATCGGCAGCATCATAGCAAATCTATGTGGCAAAAATACCGCTTCTACGCCTTTATGCTCGGGTGCGCGTTGAGCTTTTATGCCTACCGAGAGAGCGTCAAAGAGACAGAAAATCTAGAGAAGCAAAACTACACGACGGAAAAAGAGTACGAGATTGAAAATTGGTCCGGGACCAAAAAAGTAGTCGTAGACACGTTCACGCAACCGGAAACGACGGAAGCGTTAGAGGCGATTGTACGACATGCAAGTTTACGAGGGAAGAAAATACGACCGGTTGGCGCGGCGTTATCGCCAAACGGAGTGGCGTTTGAAAAAGAAGGCATGGTATCTTTAGCGTTGTTAGATAAGGTATTACACGTGGACGAAGAGAAGAAGCAAGTGACGGTACAACCCGGAGCGAGAGTATCTGATGTCACTGAAGCTTTGCGAAAATACAATTTGACGTTGCAAAACTACGCGAGCATTCGCGAACAGCAAATTGGCGGGTTCACGCAAGTCGGTGCGCACGGCACAGGGGCGAAAATTCCTCCCGTAGATGCAACCGTAGTTCGAATGAAATTGATAACACCGTCGAGAGGAGTGATCGAGCTTGGTGTGAAGGAAGGCGAAGAGGACAAAAAAGTCATCGATCCAACGTTTGAAGCCGCGAAAGTAGGTTTAGGTTCCTTAGGGGTCGCCTCGGAGATCACGTTACAGTGCGTCGACGCGTACCAATTAAAGGAAGATACGTTTACGACCACGCCCGAGCGAATAGAAAAGAATCACGAGACGTGGATACGATCGTATAAACACGTGCGGTACATGTGGATTCCGCATACAGATTGTGTTGTGGTGGTCGGATCGAATCCGATTGACTCGAAGAAAAAGAAAAGTTTGCCAGGCTTTGGCACAGTACTTTCCTATTTGACGACGCCAAACGAACACAAACAGAACAAATATCGCACCAAACCAATGATTGATTTGTTGAAAAAGTTAGACAAGGAGTCCGCGAAGAAAGCTGAACAAGAGAACGTCGGGTTCGGCGAACTTCGAGATTTGCTTTTGCGCATCGATCCGCTCAACGTGGACCACGTTAAAAAAGTAAATGCGGCAGAAGCGGAATTCTGGAAGCGTTCCCACGGCACTCGCGTGGATTGGAGCGATCAGATTCTCGGATTTGATTGTGGAGGACAGCAACACGTGTTAGAGGTTGCGTTTCCGTGTGGCACTTTAGAGGAAAAAGGTGAAAATTTGGTGTCGTCCGCGAACGCTGGTGTTTCTCATCCTTCTTCACTTCGAAAAGATTTACTTTTCATGCGCGATTTACGCAAAATGATCGCGGAGAACAACATTCCGGCGCACGCGCCGATCGAGCAACGTTGGACGAGTGGTAGTTCGAGTATAATGTCACCTTCCCACGGCGAAAAGGACTCTTTACACTCCTGGGTTGGGATTATCATGTACCTTCCGACGCAAGTCGAAGCCGAACGAGAGGAAATAACCGCGCGGTTCACTGAATACGGCGAACAAATGCGCGACGCTCTTGGCGACGAGTACTTACTCAAAACGCACTGGGCGAAAATTGAGCTGGAGAAGAATATGGTGCGTAGAAGTAAACAGGTCGAGCGCTTGAAAACCGCGTACGGTAAAGAAAACTTTCGAGCGTTTAGAGACCTTCGCAGAAAATTCGATCCGAAAGGCGTGTTAATGAACGAGCTCATAGAAGGGTTGTTTGAATCCAAATGATGATACGCGTTTGAGTAGTTTTAGCAGAGAATATATCATAGTATTAAGTTTGAATTAGATTGATGTAAATATTGTAAGGCAGCGTTGTCTAACTCCTTTATTTTGGATGTTTTTTTCGTGTTTTGCCTCATTTTTAACCTCCCCAATTGGTTTACAACAACAACTTCATTTGTGTAGCTACGAAAGAAGAAGAAGAAGACAAAAGAAGAGGAGCAACGCGATGGACGAAGAGGAGGACACGACAAACAAGATGCCGTCTCAAGATCTAGATTTATTCTTAAATGAGTACGTGGAACAATTATTCAGTCAAGAGCTCGACGTAAACGCGATCGGGTTACGAACCGAAGTGGAAGATGACGCTGCCGGCTCGTTCTTACGCGGTGGTGGTGGTGGTGGTGATGGTACGAATGTTACTAATACTACTAATACTACGAATGCGACGACCGCCACCACCACTGATGGAAGGAAACGAGAACGGAGTAACAACTCGACGAATGGAGACGAAAATAATAACGAAGAAGTGCAAAATGCAACAAAAAAGAAAGAAACGACGGTGTTGAAACAAAACGCGCACGCTCAACGACGATACCGAGAACGAATAAAACAGAAATCAGAAGAGATGGAAAATCAAGTGAAGGCTTTACAGGAGAAAGTACGAATGTTGGAAGCGGAGAAGGCGACGCAAGTGCCAATCAACCAACAGTTGTTGGAGCATAAAAACAACCTGTACGAGTCACAGTTGATGATGTTTAAAAGAGCTAGGAGAGCGGACATTGAAAGTTCGACGATGTCATCTGCAATGACGATGAACACGGCGCTGAATGGGGCGATGTCAAGTAAAAATAATCGCTATGAAGCTACAATGGGAGAGATGGTGATGTTGAACGGTATGCCGGAAGTTCCAAAACAGTTTACGCTTCCAGAAGGCATCGATTCTTTGGAAGAGTTCAAGAAACAATTTCCTGAGTTGAAGCATTCTATCAATGGCGTCGGCGATGTCACTGCGAAAACTGAAGACGGGGGATTAGAAGAAGAAGAAGTGATTGTTGATAACACTTTGGAAAGCTTGCATTACAAGTGGATGAACCAAATTTCCGTTTTGTCGCTCACGAATATTGAAGAGAAAACAAATAAGAAAGGCGGCAACGCTGACGATACCGCCGCTAAAAGTGAGGGAAATGATGAAGAACGCCCCCTCTCCGTGAAAGAAGCGAGCGTGGATTTGATTAATAAAATGGTCGATGAAACGTGCACTCTGTGCATGCACATTGGGAACGCTATCGGTAGAGATAACGCCAAAATAAGCTTCGATTATTACGATAACATGGGTTTTAGAAAAGATTTTGACGTGCTTGGAAAGGATGAAGATTCAAAAATGAAGTTTTATTCGAACGTTGTCGCAAATTTAGGTTTGAGCGAGCAACAGAAGCAGGCGCTGATCGCCGTGCACGATATCTCGAAGGCACAGTTCAGAAGACTGTTCGAAGCGAGGGCTCGAATCAACGATGGAATGAAGGAATTGTGCGCCAAAGGTAAGGAAAATACGAAGGACGGAGCTAAAGGGTTGATTCGTTGGCTCGCTGGAAGTTCAGAATCTTCTCGAGTCTTGATTTTAGAGTTACGATCGAACTTAGTCGACGAGAGAGCACTGGCGATGGACATTTCAATGGACGTTGTGCATAAAATTCTCGAGCCGAAGCAAGCTGCGAGATACTTGACAGAAATGTACCCAATGCACCACCATTCGGGTTTGGTTTTATGTAACGCTATATATAGACTGTGTAAATGATAAGAAGGCGAGTAAATTTTACGTTCATTTTACAATTATTGTACTACCAAGCCAAGTGCCCGCGCGACGTCTTTCTTCGACCGATATGACGAGCCGTCAGAACGATGATACGTCTTGTAAGGTGTCGCACTTTTTTTTTTGCATATCCTTGTCCATTTCTTTATCACCCAATCTTTTGCTTGTATCAAGTTGCCGCTTCCACCAAGTTCTTTGATGTACTCTCTCAGCGCTTGAACTCCATCTGCCACTTCTTCCGACTCCCACGCAATAGTGTCCTGTTCCTCCGCATCTTTTGCCTTCGTCGCATTTGCGGCCTTCTGTTTTTGTTTATTTGCCACCGCTTTCGGGCGCTGTTGATTGTTTTTGTCTTCTTCTTTCGTTTTCACCTTCCAAAACGAGTCATCGATTCTTCCTATTCTTGCTGCTTCTAATCTACTCGCGTACGTCACGTTGTTCACTTTGCCTTTCTTCCTCTTTGCAATGTGCTCTTTCTCCCTCTCTTTCCTCCTCTTCTCCATCCACGCTCTCTTCTCTTCTGCGAACGTTTCTCTTTCTACTTTTCTGCGCACGCTTTGAAACGCCATCACGTTTTCGTTGACTACTTTTGCCATCATCCGTTCGTCCAAAACGTTCACCGTTTTTTGGTCGAACCAATCTCTCCTCGCGTCTTCCTCGTCCTCGTTTTCATCCTCCTCCTCGTCGCGTCCATTGATTTTTTTCTTCTCGTTTTTGGTGGTGTTTGACTTGGACTTGGAACGAACAAGAGATGTCGTCAATTCGCGCAAGAACTTCAACACAATCTCTGGTTTCTTCCCTTTGAACTTCTCCAACGACTCTTGCGTGTCCGATAACTCTTTCAAATTCTTCCTCGTGCGAGATTCCATCAGCACGATCGCCCGTTCGATGTCTTTTCGTTTCCTCTGTCTTCTGTTTCCTATAAAAGAGGCGTTCGGGGTAGCATTGGACTCGTAGAGTAACCACTGCTCGAAATCGAACGAGTCGTCGTTCACGCCGAGAAGAGGATTTCTTCTATTCGTATCGTTGTTGGTGTTATTGTTATTATTATTATTATTATTATTCTCGTACTCGTCGTCGTTTCTTTCTTCTTCCTCCTCTTGTTCTTCTTCTTTCGACGATGATGAAAGCGGTGGTGGTTCTGGTGGTGACATCATCACATCATCCTCGTCTTCCTCCCTTCCCTTTTGTGATGAGCTGTGTGTCAGACTGTCAGACTGTGGCTTCTTTTCAAACTTTTGTTGTCCTCTAAAACACACATCACAAAAAAAATCAGAAGACACAAAAATAAAGAAGAGAACACCAAAAACGATGACTTCTTCTTCTTTGTCTTCTTCTTCTCTCCGGTTGAGTTTTAAAGTCTCCTCGAGGAGGAATCCTGGCCTTTGCTCATCTTTTGCTACGTCGTCGTCGTCGTCTTTATTGAAGACGAAAACGAGTCTCAAAGGAGCACGACGCGCGGCGGGGAAAAAAGTAATCTTCTTCTTGGCAGCAACGAAAGACGGCGATCGATGTTTGGATGATATCACTCTTAATAACATCAACAACAACAGACGACATTTCTTGACCTCCTCCGCGCTCGCTGCCCTCGCGGCTGGACTAAACTTGAACGCCGAGAACAACGCTGCGTTCGCTAAATTCAATCAGGACGACGACGAAGAAGAATGGATTGTTAACCCGAAACGGATTAAACTGGAAAACGAACCCGATGGATACAAGCCGAACGAAAACTGGACGGAGGCGAAGAAAGACGTGGAGATCGTGAGACCTCCTCCTGAACCGGTGAGAGATCCAAAAGACGTTTTTAAAAGCAACAGTAGTGCTAGTAGCAATAGTAGTAGTAGTTACGAACAACAAGAACCAGAAGAAGAAGAGAATGTGATTGAAATAGATATCGATTTGGTGGAGCCGGGATACGTCCCGGCCACGCAAAAAGAAGTGGACGAAAAGACGCTGAAACAAGCAGTTAATAACGCCAAAATTAAACAGTTCAATAACGCGCCGGATGATTTTCCAACGTTCATCAGAGAAGGATACGAGGTGAACGTGGTTACCCCGAGCGGCTTTAAAAAAACAGAGGACGGTTTAATGTATTATGATTTCGCTAAAGGAAGTGGGAAGTTGCCGGGGAAGGATCAAGAGGTTACATTTCATTACGTAGCGTATAACGAAAATGGTGGAGTTATCGATTCGACTTATAGAAAAAATGCGCCTGCAAAAGCCCGATTGGGCATTAAAGGAATGATTCCTGGCTTCGAGGAAGGGTTAAGCACGATGAAACCGGGCGGGAAAAGACGGATTGTCGTGCCTCCGGAATTGGGACCGCCGATTGGTCCTGCGACGTTTTTCTCCTCGAAACAGTGGGAGGTGTTTGACATCGAGTTGATCGATTCCAAGAGCTGTAGTCGAGAGGGAGGATTGCCGGGCGGGTTCGGTTCCTCCATCGTGTGCAATTAGATTTGAAGGATATATTGATTCGTTTGTAAAAAAATGCGAATTGTTTAGTTTCACGCATCGTCGTTCTTTGACTTGCTCTATGAGTAAAGGATTTTTATGTAAACGTTACTGTACGCTATTTATTGTGTTTTTTACTTCTTACCGCCGAAGAAACTTTTCTTCTTAGTAAGCTCTGGTGTGCCCTTATCCATCGATTCTTTCTTTAAGAAGCGCTCGCCGAATTTCAGACGCTCTTTGTAATCATGTTTCCAATGTTCGAAGCGAGATTGCAAAACCTTGAACTCTTTCTGCACGTCCATGCCGTCGACCCCGCTGATTTCACCCGCCGCAACTTCCCTGATGAATTCAACGTCATCGTCCAAGACGCGCGTCATTGAGTTAAACTCTCCTTTCATACCGTCCACAAATTGAATGACTCTCGAGGCTTGACCAGATGGGACTTTGTTCGCATGCGCGGAAGGCTTTTCCAAACGCGAAGGTTCTTGTTTGCCAGTCGGCGTCGAAGCGGACGGCGAACTCTGTTGATTTTGTTCATTTTGCATCATAGCAGCAACTAGCGCATCGTCCGCAGCGGTAATTTGCTCTCGTAACTCCTCTATTTGCCTCTCGAGCGCCATCTTTTCTTCCCTTTCGGCCTCCACAGATGCTCGCAACGCTTCGTTTTCGGCTTTAAGAGCCTTGACGAACGGATTGTTCAACGCGTCTACGTCCTCAGATAACGACGCCGCGGACGAATTTTCGCGATCTAGAGTGGATTCGGGAGAGTTATTGCGTTTGAGAGCGGCGGCAGCAGCATCCGTCTCTGCTTTTGCTTTTGCTTCTTCCTCTTCTCTCTTGCGCGCCGCCGCGGCAGCTTCTGCCTCCGCTTCCTTTCGAAGACGTTCTTTCTCCTCTTTTTCTCTCTTTTCTTCCTCCAGACGCATCTCGAGTTCGCGTCGCTCGCGCTCGGCGACACGCAATTGGACTCGCGCATTGAATGCTTTCTTTTTCGCTGCCATTTGAATCTTAAGCGCTGCTCTGTTCCGATCTCTTAAAGTGATGAACTCCTTTCGCTGTTTTGTGCCTTTCCAGCTCGCTTGCGCGATAATCGTCGCGGAACGGATGCGTTGGTACTCTTTGCGTTGCTTGAAACCTTTATACGAGGCCTGGATAATCTTTGAATAGTAAATCGCGTTCGATCGTGCATCTTCCAAGGCGCCTAAGACGCCTTGCTTGAAGAAAATTTTTGTGGTGCCAAACTTGACGTGCTCTTCGGCGTCAACGGAGAAATGCTCCAAAATCATCTTCGTGACAGTTTTACTGTCTACTCCGGAGGATTCAATAACATCTTTACCGACCAAGAAACCGAACCTGTGCGCAAAATCTTCGTAGAGCGAACGCGTCGGGTACCCAGCTTGAGCGATGCGAGTCGCCTCCAAAATACCAGCGCAAGCGCACTGGTGCAAAATGAGTTTTTGATCGGTTTCGGTTGGAACGAGGGAAGCGTTTGGCTTTACGCATCGAATGAAGTGCGGCTCGCACGAATTCAGCTTTTGAAGTAATCCACTCAACTGGTTGCGAAATTTTGTGCAAACGGTTGATTTCATTTTCGCTGATTTTGAGGCTTTCGTTACCATTGTTTCCATCGCGCGGTTGTGCAACGCTTCACCGATGTTTGTCTTCATAAACTCGAAAGTGTTATCTGTATACAAAGCCGTCGCCAAATCTAATGGTAACGCGTCTCTGTTCTTTTCGAGGAACCCTGCGCACTCGTACGTGACGCTCCCGGCGTAGTGAACGATATCAAACGAAGTCTCCGATGTTCCTTTCTTTCTCATGCACGAAAACTTTTCCATATTGGAGAGCTCGCTGACGATTTTCGCGTGGTACGTTTCATCCGTCGCGCCTGGGAAACTGGCCTGATCATCTAAAAGTGCAAACAAACCCATGGGTTTGTTTTCAATCACTTCGAGCGTAGAAGAGTTATCGACGAATTCGATTCTCGACCATTCGATGTTCTCTGTCTCGTAATCTTTCTGTTCCACTACGAATAAGTGATGGTTGAACATCTTCTGCATGGATTCGTTGGCATAGTTGATGCACAACTGTTCAAACGTGTTGTGTTGGAAGCTCTCAAAGCCGTAAATATCCAAAATATTCAAAGAAACCAAATCTTCGTCGTCTCTTTGCACGGCACCGTCGCGCGCGAAGGATTCGTTTATTTTGCTAACCAAATACTCGAACAACGCTTCGAACATGGCCTTCGCCAACGCGTCGCGCGCGTCATTCGCTTGCGTCAATGTCAAATCCGTTTCAATCTTCTCTCCACCAGCAGAAATAACACGCTTAATCAATGAACGCTCTAACGCCGCAGAATCCACCCCTAACAATTCACTCGTGTATTTCAAAGCGTCTTTTGTCTTTACAACAGCGGCGTCGTGACCAGATTCATTCAATGTGTCAAACTCGATGTTCCCGAGATGTAACACCGACGCGAGCGTTTGATAAATGTCGTCGATGGTTTTATCCGCGATACCAATCGCCTTCAACGCCTCCTTCGTCTCCTTGTGCTTGTTCTCGTCGTCGATTTCCACGCTCTTTTTGCTTTGAACGCCGAATCCGCCTAAATAGTTGAATCCCTCTTTCGCGTCGTCCAAGAACCACTTTTTCTTCTCTTCCTTAGACGCGCCGGCTAAGAGTTGGTAAAACACGTGGAACGATCGTTCTCTTTTCGAGTGGTGCACGACTCGAGACTTTTCCAAGAGATACGTCTCGATCATCGCCTGCGCTAACTTTCCGTTGGACTTTTTATCAAACTTGATGTCGATCAATTTACCAAATCGCGAAGAGTTCAAGTTTCTCGCCGTTTTTGCGTTCCCAAACGCCTCTAAAATCGGATTTGTCATTAACAAATCTCTCGAAACTGCGTTAAACATATCGATGTTGTGCTTCTCTTCGCCGTTGCTGCTACTATCGTGAGATGTCGTTGCGGCTAAAAACTTCATGATAAACTTGGTCGTTTCCGTTTTCCCAGACCCGGATTCTCCCGAAATCACAATCGCTTGATCCAATTGATTCTCCATCATCTGTTCGAACGCGTTCGAGGCGACTTGGAAACAATGTGGAGGTAGATCCTTTACAGATGAAGACGAAGTTACATCCCCTTCCGCGCCAGTCGTCGTCGAGGATGCCGTCGCTTTCACTCCGCTCGCCGCGTTCCTCGGCGAGTAAAAGTTCATCACTTCCCGGTCGTATTTACTCGGCAACGGCTCGCACGGATTCAACGCGATAAGAATAGGTCCAGCCTTAGAGTAGATTTCTCTCAACGACGAATTCTTACTTTTCTTGGTGTTTCTCATGAACCGGTCCTCTAAGAAATGAACGATCGATGGTGGATTCAAGTTGGTCAATCTCGCGACGTCCGAAAGCGACTCAATCAAGTTGGCTGGATTACCTGCGAAAATTCTCTTATACGACACGCCTTTTAGCAAAGTCGTTTCGCCGTCGGAAACGAACGCGTTTACATCCATGCACTCCCCTTGTTGATCGTTCTTTACAACCGTACCTCGCAAGAAAACCAATCCTTTTTCTCCACCACCTTCTTCGAATGAATCGTCGGCCCCGTTTTGTTGTTGCTGCGAAGATGTTTCATCGGTTTCTCCTCCTCCTCCTGTGGAACCATCATTATTATTCCTTTCTTTTAATAAAGCGCTCAAGACATCTTTCCCGATTGGTTTCTCCGGGCACACGGACGTTCGACAATCGATATAAATTGGTGCGTTGATTACCAACGAAGAGAGAATCGCCGGGTTATCGAAGCTCTCGATAGCCGCACTCATGGTGGTATAACACTACTCTTCCTTCCCGGCGGACGACTTTGATATACTCCTTTTGGGCACACGACCTTTACCTCTTCTCTGTCTTCTGTGGCGTTTCGAGGCGACGTTTGGCCTCGCCTCGTTTCTCCGCAAAGAAAGAGAAGAGGCCTTTTGGAAGGGAAGGAAAAAAGAGGAGGAAGAGGAGAGCTCTCCAAATTAGGGTATAGCATTTTGCAAATTTTTTCAGAGAGTTTCCCTTTCTCAACAAAAAAAAAAGGCAGCTTTCCTCCCTTCATTCATCAATAATAATAATAATGTCTTTCGGTCTGGACGACGCGTACGGCTCTTCCTCGGAAGACGACGACGTAAAAGTCGTCGAGAAGAACGAAAAGAAGAAGGAGGAAACTGCTGCTGAAGAAGAAGAGGTGCGCGTGGTGCAAAGCGGCGGCGCAACCTTGAACAAGAAACGTCCGCGAGAAGAAGAAGAAGACAAAGAAGAAGAAATCGAAAACGCGCCGGTGCTTTTCGAAACGCGTTTACCGCCACCTTTGGAAGAGGAAGAAAAGAGAAAGTCTGTCGCGAGAAAAAGATTTTTGAACAAGCAGCAGAAGAAGTTACTGATGAAGAGTAAAGGAAGAAGAAGAGAAGGAAGAGGTGACGACGAGGCTGAGGACGAGGAGAAGGACGACGACTACGAATTGCTGGAAGAAGAAGAGAGGAAAAGAAGAGACGTTTTAGCAAACGCGAAGAGAAACGGGGGCGGGTCTGGTCTAGGCATGTTCCTACCAAAACCAGCAGTAGCAGTGGATGCGGGAACGCTCGGTATTGGAGGCGATTTTCACGACGGTGGGGCATTTGGAGGTGGATTTGGAGGAGGAGGAGGAGGAACTCGCATAGACTTGCCCGGTGGAACGACGACGAAAAGAGCCGCCGCGGTAAAAACGCAAGACCGAGAACAAAACGAAACAACAACAACAACAACAGTAGCAGCAATTCCGACGATTCATCCCTCGCAGTTATACGAAGTAGACGACGATGGGAACTATATTCATCAAAAATTGATCGATTCTATGCAACAACAACAACATCCATCGACGGGAGGAAACGAGCAGGCGACAACTAAAGTTGAGAACAACAACATGAGTTTAGAAGATATGCTCGCGAAGTCCAACAAGATGGTTGAAATCACCCAAGATGACATACGAGGCTCGTATAATCCGTTATTGGCGAACGAGCGCGCAATTCAAAACACGAACGATATGGGTGGCTCGTTAGGGAAGGTTTCCGGAACGGCTCGAGCGAAGAATCAAGTGACTTCATTAGTGCACGACGCGAGACAGGCGGAATTGAAACTAGCGCAACAACAAGGCATGCGCCACCGAACGATGGCAAAATCAAAGTACGGGTGGTAAGATGTGCACACCCACACGCGCAATAGAAATAGCTGAAGATAGATGTATTATTATTATCATTATTGTTCATTATTGCAAACAGCAAATGAGGCTTCTCGTTTAAAAGCTACCTTTTTGTTTTGTTTTATTTTTAACCTTGCAGCTGGTTTTCGATGATGGAAATAACCGTCTCCGCCGGTATCATCCCTTCTGTTCTCAACGCCGGCGACGCCGCATCTTTCGAAACGAAGACTATCGTGGGTAAACCTTCAATGCCAAGTTGCGTAGCTAACTCTGTCTCCTCGTCCGTGTCCACTTTGATGCATCGCACCGCCTCGCCGAGTTGTTCCTTCACTTTTTCCAACTCTGCGGACATCAACACGCACGGACCGCACCACGTGGCGTAAAAATCAATCACAAGCGGTGTCGACCTGTCCGCCATGGCCACTTCCAACTGTTCGGCGTTCATTTTCTCCACTAATCCAGCTTTTACTACGACTGATAATGATCCGCTTCTTTTTTGTTGTTGTTGCTTAGTATTGCGACGAGTTTGGTGGAAAGAAGAAGGTTGTTGATGACGAAACGCGAATAATTTCGACGACGCGGGAGGACAAGGAGCGCGACGAGAAGATGACGACGACGAAGTGGACGCGTAATGCGTGGATACTCTGGATTGCATCATCATCGTTGTTGTTGTTGTTGTTGTTGTTGTTGTTGAGTGTGTGTTTGTGTGTGTGTGTTGTGCGTTTTGTCTCTAAACAAATTATTCGCTTTGTGAGTGTGTAGTTTGTGCGCGAAATGAAAAACCTCGTTTTCTTGTCATGCAAATAAAAAAACAGACCAAAAAACGCACAAAAGACAGACCAAAAACGCACATAAAAAAAAGTTTGACCGCCTTACACATATTTAAGTAAGTGAACGCCTTTACCACTCCTACTGCGCAAACGTTAAACAAAAACAACAGCACAGAATAGTGATGTCGTTCGCGACGAGAGTCATCGCCGTCGTCGACGCTTTGTTTCCTCGAACGAGCGTGAAAACCAAGCGCTATTTCGTGGAGAAGAAGAAGATATACACGAAGACGACAAAAACGACGACACCAGCAAAAGAAGAAGAGGAGCTTTTTTTCGTTCAACTAAAACGAGAGGAAGACATCATGGAAGAGGAGGAGGATTTTTACGAACTCTTAGACGCTCTTCCACACAACAACAAACGAGAAGAAGAAGACAAAGAAACAAATACGATGATTGCCAGTAGCACAAACAGCGCGAAAATTGCATCGAGAACACGTCTGTCTTCCTCCTCCTCGTCTGCCTCAATCGTCACGCGTAAGAAGAATCTTCGCAACGCCGCGAAGAAAGTGAACACCAACAACATTCGTTTGTCGTCATCGACGTCGTCTGAGGAGCAACTAATCGCGAGTGAAAATATCTCCGATATGCCACCGTTAGAACTGGATGATAAAGGCATCGAACGCGTCAAGTTACAAAAAAATGGATGGGAAACGTACAAGTACCAAGATAAATTCGATTGCAACTACATCAGCGCCGGGAAGGAGAACACGGGACCGATTGTCGTTTTAGTCCACGGATTTGGTGCGCACTCTTACCACTGGAGATACCAGATCCCGTATTTAGCGAAGAAAGGCTATCGAGTGTACGCGTTGTGCATGCTCGGGTACGGATGGTCCTCAAAAGCGAGCGAAGAGCAGTATTGCATGGAATATTGGGGCGAACAAGTGTCTGATTTCGTGCGAACGATTGCGAAAGCGACGGAGACAGACAAAGCGTTCATCGCCGGGAACTCCATCGGCGCGTTGGCGGCGTTGTACGCGGCATCGAAAGGGGCACCGGAGAGGACTAAAGGTCTGTGCTTGGTCAACGCGGCGGGAAATTTCGAGCCGAACGCGGCGCCGGGCCCAGAAAAGAAAACAATGGCACAAAAGGCCGTAGGAACGGCGCAAGATATGGAAGAGGCCGAGGAAAACAACACGTTACAAGGCAAACTGCGGGTAGCGTTTGGGAAGTTAGCCGCATATGGTATCTTTTATTTCACTAAGATTCGCATCAAAACGATTTTGAATCAAGTATACGATAATGATGTGGACGAGGATTTGGTTCGAAGCATTGCGATGGCTGCAGAAGATCCGGAAGCGAGAGAAACGTTTTACGCCATCTCGTTGGCCGGTTCTCGAACGCAAGTGAAACCGAGGGATTTATTAGAAAACTTGAACGCGCCGGTTATGTTGTTGTGGGGAGAAAACGATCCGTGGATGACGCCGACGAAAGCAGAAAGAATCATGGAGATTAAACCGAGCGCGACTTATTCTCCCGTGCCGGCTGGTCATTGCCCGCAAGACGATAATCCTACGGACAGTAACAACGCGTTCGTGAAGTGGGCGGAAACTGTGGCGTAAGAGACAAAAAGAATTTTTCTTTAGAAAACCAATGCCGACAAAAGCGAGCACGCGCGCACGCGCGAGTATAATCAAAAGCGAATCAAAGCGTGTACATTAGAATAATAAGAAGGACGACGAAGAATGACAAAATTGTGTTGATTTATATTTTTATGCTTACGTTAATATATCAAAAATCCTGTTTTTATATATGTCACACACCCCCCCCTTTTACTCTTACTCTTAATTTTATAGCTGCGGTTTGAATTTGTTCTTTCATCGATTATACATCAACAAGTTTACTTCGCGACAACTTCCGTCTCCGAAATCTTCTCGTAGAGCTCTCTCACCTTCAAGCCAACCAAAGTTTGGAAGAAACCGGTACCGTTGTTGGAGCCCGGGCCGTTTTGGTATTTCAACATTTGTTGCGTCAATTCACCGTAGAACTTGGTGGAAGTGTTGGACAACAAGGATTCAACGTAGATCAACTCCTCCAACTTGTCAAACTGACCGTCCATCTCTAAGACGGAGACTTCTTCTCCGTAGAAAGTGTCCGGGCCGTAGAAGAACTTGATGCCCGGGTACGAGCACGTCAACTTGCGGCCGCACGGGATCCAAGAGATCGTGGAACCTTCGTCGAACAAGTACGGGGTGTCAAAGAACTTGACGCCTTCCTTCATGATCATGCGCACTCTCAAGATTTTACCTTCGTTGTCATCCGGGATCAATTGCGTCGGCAAGACTTGGATGACGACATCCGCGAACTTCTTTTGCGGGTCAACAAAGGCATCGAAATCCGGCTTACGGGCTTCAATGGACGCCTTGATGGACTCCAAGGAGTGACCACGTTCGGCCATGTCTCTTTGGATCTTCCACGCGAACTTGACGTCGTCGGAGATGTCTAAGTAGATTTTGAAATCGTAGAAGTTTCTGACGCGGTCGTCGGCGAACGGGTGCAAGCCTTCCAAAATCAAAACTTTCGGGGAGACAATCTCTTCAGCCGGGTCAAAAACGCCAGTCACGTGGTTGTAGATCGGCTTTTGGACCGTTTTGCCTTCCTTCAAGGCTTTGACTTGTTCGTGCATCAAGTCAAAGTTTTGCTCTTTCAAGTTGAGCGCGGTCAAGCCAGATTCCTTACGGCCTTGACGGTCGTTCAAGTGGTAGTCATCCAAGCACAAGACGGTGGTGGTGTCCGAGATCAAAGTGTTGGAATCCGGGTTGCCCCCCTCAGGCGGGGAAGCCTTACCGCCGAACAAAGAAGTCATTCTTCTCATGAACGTGGATTTACCTGTTTGATTATTTAAAGATAAAGAGAGAGGTGCGTGAGCAAAAATTTGTTTGATATCTTCCACCATCGACAATCATCTGTCTCTCTAATCTTTCAATATTGAGAGATTTAATGGGATAAAAAGAGAATATATCCGCGGAAAGTGCGACCAGATGCGAACGATAAATCTCGCATTCCTCTGCGAATTCACGTAAAAGAATAGTACTATCACTTACCGCATCCAGAATCCGCGGCTAAGCCGATGATGACTGGTCCGTCAGCCTTGGCGTTCACGCGTAACGACGCTCTGGATTTCACTTGGTTGCGCGCGGAAGATTTCGCGGAAACCTTGGCGCCAACGAACGCGGATGATTGTAAGGAGAAGGCAGACATTTTAGATGAGATTTACTTAATGTAGTTTGTGGCTTAAAAGAGATTGGACAAATTCGTGTCGTGATGAACGCGAGTCGTTTTCTGATGAATGTGAGAGCAGTAATCGGATAAACGCAAACTCGTTCGAGAAAAAACGAGCTTTCCGGTGTTTAGGGTATCTCTTGGTTCGCAAAATTCTACTACTTTACACTATATGCTATGTGCATTTGATAAGGGCTACAAACTACGCATGCGAGCTGCGAGATTCGTGTTCACTCTCTTACTCTCTCTTTTTCTCTCTCTCTCTCTGGTGCTCCTCTTCCTCTCACAAGACGACAAACTCTTCTTTTTCTTCTAAAGTCCATCATTTCCAGCTCCCAAAAGGTGCTTCACTCGATTTAAAATGGAGTCCGCCGAAGGATCGTACGGATGATCCGGCGATGGAATCTCCAACACCGCTGGAATCGGTTCAGCGTACTCGTTCACTAAATATCTAATCTCGTTGGCCACAAACTGTGCGATTAATACCACCGCCACGTCTTCTCTCGTCGTAAAATCCTTGAACGCATCTTCCATCTCTCGTCTCGAGGTGTCTGGTTTTACAATCAGAAAGTTTGATTTTCGTCTCGCGTCCAAGTTTCCTATCCCGGCGAGGAGAAACCCGGTGACGGTATCCTCGTCTCCAATGACGGCTAACAGAGATCCCTCGGAAGATGATGCGGCGACGGCGGCGGCGTTGGACGCGGTGGCGGCAGACATTAGTAGTATTTATGTGTAATTTTTCTTCGTCTTCTTTGGCTTCTTTTTTGTGGCGAGCACTAAAACGGCATATCAAAGAATACTCTTTAAACGAGTTTAACGCGTTTTTCGAAGAAGCGGAAATAATAATGGAGGAGGAGGACAAGGAACACGAAGAAGAAGAAGAAGAAGAAGAGACGACGATGGGGAAAAGCACGAGGACGAACATTAATAGTAACGATACTAAAATGGGAAACTGTCGAATGTGTGAAGAAGAGGAAACAACAACAACAGTTGGTGAAGGAAAATATCGCTGTCCGAAATGTCTCCTCATCTCGTGTTCGTTAAAGTGCATCAACAAACACAAAGAAAAGTTCAACTGCGATGGAAAACGAGACCGCTTTCAGTTTGTGAACTTGAAAGAGATGGAAGATAAACACGTGACTTCGGACTTTCGTTTTTTGGAGGAAGCGACGGAGGTTTTAGACCGAGCGAAGAGGAAACGAACGCTGATTAGTAGCAAGAACAAGAACGGACAGAGCAACAACAACAACAACAATAATAATAATAATAATAATAAAAGGAAACGCAACAGTAACAACAAGAAGAGGAAAAGCAACAACAATAAAACAAACAACAACAATGTAGAGTCAGAACCAACAAGAGTAGTCGTAGGAGTAGCACCAGCAGTGAAATAGTAATGTACGTAAGCGTGTATTTGAATTATATTTATGTTACAACAACACAGTAAAGAACCCAGTAAAGAACCAACGAGGTCTGCCTTTTCATCACGTCAACTCTTGAACTTTTACAATAGCCGTTCCGCTCAACTTTTGAATGATAACCACGCGATCGCCTATGACTAATCCCGCTTTCTTCTTTGCAAAATCAAACACCATTTGTAAAAGCGAATTCGCTTCGGAGTTTTGCGGGTTGGCTAACATCGGGACGATACCTCGGGCGAGTAAAGCGCCTCGCGCGTCGGATTCGCCTTCTAACACCCATCGAATAGAGTCTTGACGCAAATGAGGAATGACTAAGGAGACTACCGGCATTGGCGCGCGATATTTGGACACCATTCGCGCGGTTTCCCCGGTTCGCGTAAACACGACAATCAGTTTTGCACCGACTTTGGTTCCCGCACGAACCGCCGAGGACGCCAACGCTTCGGCTTGCGACACTTCTCCAGCTTCAATTTTTCGTTGCGAAATCTGCGCGTTGTAAAACGATTCGTGGTCGTAAAAGCGCTCGGCTTCGCGACATATCTTACGAACCATGGCAACTGTTTCCGAGGCAAAGTTACCTCGGAGCGTTTCGGCGCCTAAAAGCAACGCGTCCGCGCCGTCTAAAACGGCGTTGGCGACATCCGTCGCTTCCGCTCGCGTCGGTCTCGGCGCTTCTGCCATCGTGTCCACCAATCGAGCGACGATGGCGTGTTTTCCAGCGTAGTTACACCGCGCTAATATCATCTTCTGTAAGATAAACACCTTTTCAGCGGGCAATTCGGTTCCTAAGTTCCCTCTCGAAATAATCACTCCGTCCGCTTCTTGAATGATCTCGTCGATGTTTTTCAACGCCGAAGCGCGTTCAATTTTGGCGCAAATCTTCGTGTGAAACGATTTGTGTTCGTCTAATATTTGTCTACATTTTCTAACATCCTCGGCGCTGTCCGTGAACGATAAGGAAATGAAATCGACGTTATTCTTCACCCCCCAATTGACGATGTCGTTTTCGTCGTGTCGGCTTATCGTCGGCAACTTCTCGCCGACGTTTGATATTTGTACGGTTAACAAAACCCCTCGCATTAACGCGTCGTTATTGCACGTGCACACGATCTCTTTGTTTTCCAAATCAATACTTTCGACGGTTAAATAAACCGACGACGTTTCTGACCCGGTAAACAAATACTGCCCGATGAAAATTGAGTCGCCGACCGCAACTATTTCGCACAACGAATCGCAGTTCACCACCGGAAAAAACTCCGACGTGGCTACCATCTTCTTCTGATCTTCTTGATCGTTGCACACCGACAACACGACTTTATTGCCTTTCTTCATTTCCAATGGAGTTTTCGGGGCGTCTTTATCGAAGGAAGACACGTCCTCCGCGGCTAACCGAACAGCCACTTCACTCCCGAACGTGTCCAACATCGTCGCGCATAAAATTTTCGTATTCTTCATCGCTTGTCGCAGATTCATCAGCGTTTCCGTGTGATATTTGTGCGATCCCCAACTGAAATCAAATCGCGCGACGGACATCCCAGCTTCTAAGAGTTTCGATAACTCCTCCACCGTTCGCGATTTCACACCGATCGTGCATATGACTTTCGTTAACGACGAAATCGTGTTCGATTTGTCGGTTTGTAATATGCGGGAGAGACCGATGTCGTCGATCGACTCCGTTCGATGAAACATTATTCTTTTTGAGTACGAGTATAGCGAGCGTGTATGTAGTCAACAATCGAATCGAGTGAGTGAGAAGTGAAGAAATAAAAAACTAAAAAGTCTCTCTTCACTAAAAAAAAGTTCGTTATATGTATTACGAATGTTGATGACGATGATGAAGTATCATCAGTAACAGAACGAGAGAGAGATCCGATTTAACGCGTTTTTTAAAATACCACCACTCGTCGTCGTCGTCGTATTCGTGCGTGTGTTCTGGACGAGACGTATTACCGCCAAACGCATCGAATACAAAAGTATGCCGTGAAGATGATGATGAAGAAGAATAAAAACAGAAGAGTCGTTTTCTCGTCAGATTTCCACGGAAACTTAAATATGCTCGAGACGTTTCTTTCCTACTCTGTGAACGACCTGGACGGCGATTATATCATTTTAGGAGGCGATATAGGTCCTCGAGGCGAAAGTGCAGGAGACAAAGAGACGGTAGAATATCATCACGGAGAGATGATGAAGCAAAAGAGATGGTTTCAAGAACAGTTTTGCGAGTTGGTTGAGAAATATTTTCCTCATCGAGGGGAGGAGGAGAAGCAAAAGAGGAAGAGAAAATTGTTCATTGTTCTCGGTAACAGCGATTGGCAAGTAAACGAAGCCGTTCTGAAACAAAAGTTTTCTTTTCCGTTAGAAAACGATTCGGTAAAAGTGTGTTCTGGATTGGGCGACGTGTTCGTGGAAGACGAGTGCGTGGAGTTCGTGTTCACCGCTCTCGTCGTCGCCTCGAATCACCGAAAAAAGGATTGGGAGAGAAAAGATGTAGACGCAGAAAACGTTCCCGAGAAGAATCAAAGAGCCGGGTTTATATCACGATATAACGAAGAACGAGAAGAATACGAAGTGGAGAAATATGCGGGGGTGAACGATGCGTGTACGAGACCGACGATTGCAAAAACATTAGCGGCTTTGCAACCAAAAATGGCTCCGTTAGAAAATTCTTCTTGTTTGACGAAAGTGTGGGTCAATCACGGTCCTCCGTTTGATACAATTGGTGATTTAACTCACAGAAACGAGAGAGTTGGTTCAAAAGCATTGAGAAATTTCATAGCAGAGAGAATGCCCGATATTACTTTACACGGGCACATCCACGAATCCGTTAAGGAGCACGGCAACGAAGCGTTCACTTCGAGGATAAAAAATACACTCGTCGCTTCCTCGGGAAACGATTTCATGAGCGACGTTTGTCACGGCATCTTCTTTGAAACGAACGATATCGCAGGAACCGTCTCACGATTCGAAGTTAAAGTCAAAGAGAGTAATAGTACCTACTAGTAGATATGTAAACCTGTAGTTTTAGTTTTTTTCAGCCGCGAGATAGATGAAAAAGTCGAATGAAAGTAAAGCAAGCCACACAAAAAAAGCAAAAAAGCACACAGCCGCCACATCATAAATTTCTACCTTCCTCTCTTTCTTATTATATACGCACACCACACACGCGCGCGCGAAAACGAGAAAAAAGAAACTCTAAACTCCAACACCACCATAATAATCGTTGAAAAGCTGTTCTTCTCGTCCGTCGTCGTCATTGAACAGAGTAACAATGGGTAAGAGTTCGAAAAAAGACAAATCCTCCAAAAAGGACAAGAAGAAAGAAAGCGCCTCCTCTGGTAAAAAAGAGAAACGGAAAGAGCGAGAGAAGGAAGACGATGACGACGAAAAGAGACCGACAAAGATAAAAGCGTTGACCATGATGGATGGGCAAAACTCCGACGGCGACGACGACGGAGGTGGGTACAACTCGGACGAGGTTCCGAATCGAATGGACGCGCGAACGCCAAATCCTTTGGCGTTGGAGAATTTCAGCCTCTCCCCGGAGGTTGTCAGCGCTCTTCAGAAAAAAGGTATCGACGCGTTGTTCGCGATACAGGCGCAAACTTTAGACACGGCGCTGAGTGGGAAAGATATCGTTGGAAGAGCTAGAACTGGATGCGGGAAAACCTTGGCGTTCGTGTTGCCTATCGTGGAACAGATTAACAAATCCGACCCGACGCCGGCGAGCGGAAGGAGGTTACAAGGACGACGGCCGGTGGTGTGCGTTTTGTGCCCGACGAGAGAGCTTGCGAAACAAGTCGGCGCAGATTTTGATTGGGTCGGACAAGCGTTTAATTTGAAAACCGTGTGCGTGTACGGTGGTGCGCCGTACAGAGATCAAGAGCAAGGTTTACGAAGCGGGTGCGACATTATCGTCGGCACGCCGGGAAGAGTGAAGGACCATTTGGATAGGAAAAATTTGAAGTTTGACAATTTGAAGTTTCGAGTGTTGGACGAAGCGGACGAGATGTTGAATATGGGTTTTGTCGACGACGTGGAAACAATTTTGAAAGTTTCTGGAGATATTCAAACCTTATTGTTTTCGGCGACTTTGCCTCCGTGGGTGAAGGATATTGCCAAACGGTTCTTGAAGAAAGATTACGCGACGATCGATTTAGTCGGCAACGAAAAACAAAAAGCGAGCGGTCAAGTGCAACACTTGTTGTTGCCATGTCAGTGGCAAGAGCGTGTGTCGTTGATTCCAGATTTAATTCGCGCAAAAGCGCCGACTGGAGGGAGATGTATTTTATTCTGCGACACGAAGAGAGATTGCACGGAACTGTGCGACGCTCTGCAATCGAGTTTGGAAAAAGGCGCCAAGGCTTTACACGGCGACATCGCGCAAAACAACAGAGAAGTTGTTTTGCAAGGCTTTCGTGATAACAAATTCCAGGTTTTAGTTGCCACGGACGTTGCGGCGAGAGGTTTGGATATTTCCGGAGTCGAGCTTGTCATTCAGTGCGAACCTCCGAAAGATCCAGAAACGTACATTCATCGCTCGGGACGAACCGGACGCGCTGGAGCGACTGGAATCTGCGTGACACTGCTCACGCCGAGAAACGAATGGGCTATTCCGAACATCGAGCGAAAAGGTGGCTTCCGATTCGTGCGAATCGGACCGCCGCAACCGGCGGAGATGGCGAAAGCAGCGGCAAAAATTGTCTGCGAAAAAGTTCGAGCTGTGCACAAAGGCGCGGCGAAGCTCTTCATGCAAGCGGCGAGAGATTTGTTAGAGGAAGGCGATGACCACGACGAAGGCAGAGACGCGGTTGAAGTTCTTGCGATGGCATTAGCACATGCGTGTGGACACGGTGAGTTGCGACAACGCTCGCTTTTAACCTCGACGGCGGGGAGCACGACGTTGATTTTATCCGCCGGCGGCACCGAAATCCGAACGCCAACGTATGTGTGGAATTTTTTGAAACAGAGATTACCGGAGGATGAAGTTCAAATCAATCGTTTGACGTTATCTCAGGACAATTTAAAAGCCGTTTTTGACGTCCCAGCAAAGTTGGCGGATAAGTATTGCGGGTTGAGTGAGAATTCTAGCGGGAGAAGCGCGATTACCATCGAAGTGTGCGAAGAGCTTCCTGAACTGAGTCAACGTCCTCAAGGATTTGGAAGCGGCGGTGGAGGCGGAGGTAGAGGAGGGGGTGGCCGAGGATACGGCGGCAGAGGTGGAGGCAGTCGCTCACCGGGCGGCGGTGGGAGATTTGGTGGAGGCCGAGGTGGAGGTGGAAGAGGTGGAGGTGGAAGAGGTGGTGGACGCTTCGGAGGACGTTTTGGAGGACGTAAATAAAACTTAGGTACAGTGTAGCACAGATTATTTATTATTTTAGATCCACGTATTCATCATCGAGTGTTAAACAAAACTATTATTATTTCTTATAAAAGTCTTCAATCGAGGTTGAGTATTTTTGCATCACGAGCTCTGACTTTACCTTCCTGGCGCAATCAGTGGCCACGCCGACGAGAATCAACAAACTCGTCCCGGCGAAACCTCTGAAGGTTTGCAACCCGGTGAGTTTCTCGACTCCGCCCGGTGTCAACGCAAGGAAACCTAAAAAGAGGGAACCAAGCAAAGATAGCCTCTCTAACACTCTTGTAATGTACTCTCTCGTGTTTTTACCCGGTCGAACACCCGGGATGGACGCACCTTGTCTCTTCAACTGTTCCGCGACATCTTTCGGATCGAGCTGTAAAAACGTATAGAAATAGTTGAAGAAACAGATCAAAGCTACGTTCACGGGTATGTACCCAGCACCTCCAGGATAAATAAACTTCGCTACAGATGTAACGGCACCGTTATCAGTAAATCTCGCCAATGTTGCCGGTAACGCCATCAACGAAGAACTAAAAATAATCGGCATGACACCAGCGGAATTCACTTTGAACGGCAAGTACGACGATTTCGATAATCCAGCTCCTTGCGAGTTGAACTTTGTCGAGTATTGCATGGGAATTTTACGCTCGGCTTCTTGAACGTACACCACGCCGAGCGTCGAAAGTAAGAATGCACCGAAGAACACGGCTAAGGTAAATGCTCCGTTCCCATCCGTTTTACTTTGTTCAACCGTTTGACCAATCGAGGAAGGCAACGACGAGACGATGTTGGCGAAAATCAAAAGTGACGTCCCGTTACCCAACTTCAACTCGTTCAAAACTTCACCGATATACATTAGAATCATTGCACCAGCTGTTAGAACTGCGGTTGATTCAGCTAACCACATGACGGAGAAATCGTCCACGTACGGTCGGACGTACAAGCACTGGCCTACGGCTTGGATCAACGCGAATGCGAGCGCCCCATATCTATTTTTTATAAGAAGAGAAATATACGGGTGAGCGTGCGTTTACATAGATTGGTACGAAAAAACGAAAGAAGAGCATCGAATTGCATTCTCGTTTCTCTTTAGCCTCTTCGTATAGCAGTAGTGTTCGCTCAATTCCGTTATTCTTTTCATGCGCCGGTGACGCTCAATCGAACGAGACCTAAAAGGTCACATCATCGCGAAAAACTACAGATTACTACACACTTTAACGGAGATCGCAAAGAATTCGTGCGAAAGAGTATTCCAATAATAATACGTACCGTTGATACTGCATAAACTGACGTCGCCCAGATTCACCCTCTTCCTTTTGGAGCTTTTGCAATTCTGGAAATACAGACGAAAGCAACTGAAAGATAATACTCGAGTTGATGAACGGCACGATACCGAGCGAGAAAATACCAAGCTTAGAAATAGACCCGCCGGTTAACGTATCCACGTAACTCATCACACCCCCAGTGTTCGAAAGTGACTCTGCAAACGCCGTTCTATCGACACCACTGATTGGAATGTACGCGCCAATTCTAGAGACGACGAGCAACGCAAGGATAGTCGCGACTTTTTGCGGAAGATCTCCAGAGAAGAAGTCCCCGAAGTTCCCATCGTCGTCACCACCGCTGGACGTCCCAAACGCGGACGTTTTCGTCGATTGTCTGCTACTGGTCGTGCGTTTGTTGCTACTCGTGTTTTCCTTCTTCTTGCTGTTTTTGTTGTTTTTGCTGCTGCTCTTTTTATTGCTCTTCGTTCTCATCATACCACCAAACCCAAAGAGGGAATCTTGCGCGCGCTCGTCAAAAGCAGAATGAGATGATGCCGATAATAACCCGAGCGGGTCCCAAGAGTCGAATGAAATTTGATCCCCCTTTTCCTTGAAATCCGCCGGTGTTCCCGTATACAAAGCGCTATGAATCACCACCCTGGAAGTTCGTCTAGTATTTTGCCGATGACGATGACTTCGACGAATTCTGGAAGACGACGAGGAGGAGGAGGTCGATGCACCCCGCATCGTCGTCGTTGTCGCAGAGGCAAACATGATTATCAGTAGCTTAGGTTGAGAGAGAGTGTGTGTGTGTGTAGAATGAATGAATCGAACTGATTGATTGATTGATTGCCAAAAGTGTGAATATATTATTAAGCAATAATGACGCGCAGTCGATGATGTGTGGGTGGGTTATCTTGTTTTTTGTGTGTGTCACCCTCAAAAGAAAAAAAAAGAGAAAGACAGCACTTTTTGCTTCAAAGAAAAGGAGAACACACACACACACAGACACAGACGGACACAGACGGACGGACGGACGGAAGCCAAGTCGCGCGCGAATAATGAATTGTTGTTGCTCTTGTTTTCCTTCTCCTCCTTCCTCCTTCTCCTCCTCTGCGGCGGCGTCTCGAAGAAGAAGAAGAAGAAGAAGAAGCACTCCTCCCAACAAAAAAGGCGTATCTAAAACAACGCACGATGACTTATTATTGATGTCTTCTTCTTCTTCTTCTTCTTCTGTGCGAATACCAAAAGCAACGTCGTCGAATAACGACGAGCGCTCGTCGAGAGGAGACGCTCTGGGAGGGCAAGATTTCATCTACTCTCAAAAGTCTGGAGTGACGGAGGAACTGTTCATGAATTCCGTGGACGCGGATATCGCCACCGGAGAGATGCGAGTGAACGAGTTTAAAGAGATGAAATCGATAAACGCGGACGATTTTACGGTTCCTGAACGACTTTTAGAAAGGATAGGGACGTTTTTAACCAAAAACTATTTGATGCATTATCAAGCGAAAACATTTATGAAAAAAAGGACGATAGTGTCTCCTCTCGTGTTAGGCATATGGGGTGGTAAAGGGTGCGGCAAAAGCTTTAACGTAGAGTTAGCGTGCGCAAAGTTAGGCGTGTTACCGATAGTCACGTCGGCGGGAGAGCTCGAGGACGCCACCGCGGGAGAACCCGGAAAACTTCTCAGAAGACGGTACCTCGCGGCGGGAAAGATGACGAGAGAAACGGGCGTGCCGACGTGTTTGATTATTAATGATATCGATGCCGGCGTCGGTCGGTTTAAGCACACGACGTCCTCAACTGTAAACAATCAAATCGTGCAAGGAACTTTGATGAACATCGCGGATAATCCCACGAACGTTTACGAAGATACGAGCATCGTAGGCAATCGCGCGAGCGTTCCGAGAGTACCCGTTATTGTCACTGGGAACGATTTTAGTCGACTTTATGCACCTTTAGCGAGAGATGGGCGGATGGACAAATTCTTTTGGGAACCGTCGCGAGAGGAAATCGTCGGTATCATGACGCCTATTTTCGCGCAACATGGATTAGACAAACGAGATACCGAAAAATTAGTCTCTCACTTTCCAAACCAACCTTTGGATTTTTTTTCAGCGGTGAGAAATCGTGCAATCGACGCGTTCGTGTTGGATTTTTGCGTAGAGAACGAGATGGCGTTCACGAGCGCGTTACTAGATGCAAATAAGTCGTCTTCTCAAAGTAAAGTGAGCGAACGAACGGTTTCGTACGAGACGTTTTTATCGGCGGCGCGATACGTTCAGAACGAACAACAAAACGTGAACAATTTGCAATTATCTCGCGAATATTTGGCGAACTGGGTAAATGAAGAGGATATAACTAACGCATCACCACCGTCGCCGCCGCCGGAACGATTACCTGATAAAGTTGTTGACGATGAGAAATCAAAGGCGTTATTCGAAGCGGCGAAAAAGAAAATGTTGGAAGGAAAATCGACGCTAAGCATCAAACAAGTTGTTAAATTTATCGACACGGAAGAAACCGACACTGACGATGGATTACCATGGGAAACAATCAACATTAACAGAGCTTATCAAATTATGTATGAAAAAGCGATGGAAGGAGAGAGAGTGGTTACGATTGACGCCAGGCCGGTGAAGGATTTCAATCGCGAGACTTGCAAGGGCGCATTAAGCTTTCCGGCGGCGATACGCAAAGGAGGCTTGAGCGACTTTGTAGACGAACCAGACGTGGAAGAGTGCGTAAAGAAAGTAAAAGACAAAGTACCCGAGGAGACGCACATCATCGTGCTGTTAGACGATAATGGAAATGAGTACGAAACTTTATTTCTCGAAGCGCTGTCGAAGGAATACGGTGGAGATTTAGTGAAAATAATCGAAGGCGGGTTGCCAAACTATTTCAAGCACTTCACGCCAAAAGGAACGCGAAGACCTCGATATGTAGGGTACGGCCAAGATAACGAAGAAACCATGTGGACTGGAAGTAATTAACAACTACAACTATTTAGAGGCACCGTAGGGACTCTTAGTATTTAAAATTAGATTTTTAGTAGAAATAGGATGCAAGCACAGAATTACAAATCAGCGAGCGCCTTCTTTGGCTTTTGCTTCACCGCGCGCGGTACGAAGCCTAATCCACCGCGACCAGCCGAAGAAGGAGGCGCATTTCCTCTTCCTCTACCACCATCTCTACCACCGCTACCGGGAAAGGAGGGAGGCGGGCGAGATTTGGCAATACTCAACGCCCGTCCTTTCAACGCTTCACCATCGCGCATGATTGCAGCGAGTAAATTGTGTTCACTCTCAAAATCCACGTAAGCGATACCTTTGGATCGACCGGTGTGCCGATCTTTTATCACTCTCGCTTTCACCGTCCCTTCTTCCTTGATGTCAAAAAACTTGACGAGTTCCTCCTCCGTTATGCTAAAATCAAGATTCTTAACGAAAGCCGTTTGCTGATCTCGGTCGGGATATAGCTCTTTTATAACTTCTTCCCGTGGTTTCTCTGATCGCGGAACAAAAGATGACGTTGGAATGTGGCTTTTCGAGTCGTCGCGTGTCTTGGTCCGTTTATTCTTTTCACCATCCGTAGCGTTGTCCTCGGCGTCATCGTCGGCGGCGGCGAATTCACCGTCTTCCTGTTCGTTGTTGCGTTTTCGCGCAATCTGACCTTCTCTGCGCATACGCTTGATGTCTTCAGCCGAGGCGGGAGGTTCGCACGCTTTTTCGAAATCAATCAAATGTAGCTCAGATTTTACCTTCTCGTACGAGCTCGGAAAGGAGTCCTCAGAGGTTTCCAGAAAACTACGCCAGGAAGTGCACAAGTCCCGGGTAATCAACAATTTCGTATCATCTTTCACTCTACCCTTCACAGCTCGAGAGAGTTTGTTGCGCTTGCTGAACGCGAATTCGTACGCTCGATTTGCCAGTTGTGGGTCGCTCGATTCAAAATATCTGGCGCGCTGCAAGTGCGCCTCGAGATAATCGCCATAGATCTTTTCATTTTCCACGAGGAAAAATTTCCAAACCGTCTCTGGATTTGCGTGGCGTTGCGCCCAATATCTCGCTAACTTCATCTCTGGGTCGATGCGTATTCTGTTCGGAAATTGTGCTACTAAAATTGCGTGCATGTTGCTCAGCAAGTTGTTGGTATCGTCTGATTTTTTGTCTTTCCATTTCGCTCGCAAAAACGCGAGAGCGACATCGTTGGCCACTTTGAAACTTTTTAAGCTCGAGTTTTCTAGGAGATTCGCAAAGGCTTCAATTGTCACGCTAACATTTACCGTTTGTATATCGCCATCATCTGCGGAAGAGTCAATCTGTTCAATTAAGAGCTCGAACGATGACGGACACGCTCTGAGTGCTCGATGCAAAATATCAATTTTAGAAGAAGAAAATTCCATCGCATACTCTATCCATAAGCACACCACGTACGGGTTTTTCAGTAGTGCTCGCTCGTATAGTGATTGGACGGACTCGTTCAAGCCTTTGTTCTTTTCTCTCTTGTGCAAGGTTTTCTCCATCGCAATGTATGAGCGATACGCGCGCAAATTCGCTTTTGGATCCGATTTTTGTGTGGTGATATTTTTGCTTGCTGTTTCTTCTATTTTGTCCTCGAACGCTTTCCTCAAATCTCTCCGTTTACGCCCAACCTCGTACGCTTTCGTGTATGAGCTGAGCTCGTCTCTATTTTCTACTCCAGCTATTATTTTTTCTTTCAACTCGTCCAACTTTTCCAAAGGCGTCTCCAGCGCTCGCGTCGACACCATTTGAATGCGATTCTTCTTTTGCGAGGAATCATCATTTTGCGAGCATTCGAACGCTCTATACGCGAGCCAAAACGCGTCGCCTCGTTTATAGTCCTTCGCTGCAATCTTACAGCTTCTCTCGTAAAATTGGCGTCTGTCCTCTTCCGTATCTTCGCTCGTTTTCGCCACCGAAAAAGACAAGTATTTCAGCCAAATCGGCACGCTCGCTGGGAGCGTGGCCGTGGCTCTTTCAAACAGCTCTTGAACGCGCACTTCCATTTCTTTTCTCTTTTTCCCAGACGCGCACTCATACAACTCTTTTGTTTTATCGTCCAACCAACTCAACCACTGCTCTTCGCTCAAGTTGAACTTTCGGTCAAACGCAACTCTCGACTCTTCTAAACGTTCCTTCAATTTTGCTTGACGAAGTTTGAGTAAAAGCTTTGCGTGCGCGCCGTAATCCTTTCCTTTACTCGCCTCTACTTTATTTTCTAAAGCCATGACTTCGTCCAACAAAGTGTCGTCAATGTCGTTATCGTCGTCGTCGTCGTCGGAATCATCATCTTCATCCATATCATCGTCCGAATCGTCTTCCGAATCTGATAAATCTTCACCGGCCTCCGAATCGTCGTCGTCGTCGTTTTTGTTGTTGGTGGTGGTGTTGTTGTTGTTGTCTGCATCCATTCTATCGTCATCAACTTCCGCAGATAATGGTGCTACTTCTTTCACATCATCAGCAGCAGCAGATGCCGCGGTTGGCGCTTTCTTACGACGCGGTGGCATTGTTTTCCCTTGTAAAAGAGTAAAAATAAAGAGAAGCGTGGTTCCTAACGAACCAAATGTGAAAAGTGAGGAGAACAAATGAAGACAGGAAAACAACGAAGTCA
>Ga0209335_10000921_pt1 | contig 34982 bp, 31 predicted proteins | sample COG_09_FD_184753 | JGI IMG/M metagenome (GOLD analysis project Ga0209335, IMG submission 184753) | Pelagic Microbial community sample from North Sea - COGITO 998_met_09 (SPAdes) (version 2) | ecosystem: Environmental > Aquatic > Marine > Neritic zone/Coastal water | place: Helgoland, sampling...
CAGTAATTTTACCTTTAACATTATGTTGGGGCTCATCTTTAATTTTTGGGGAGCCTCTCCAGCCAATAATAAGGATTAAGGGAATTGAATAAACTTTTTCATGTGCAATCGAAATTAGAGGGTTTAACGCATTTGAGAGACCAGAGTTTTGCATGTAAACGCAAGGAATTTTTTTTGATGAAAGATAATGCCCAATACCTAAAGAGATGGCTGATCCTTCGCTAGTTGCTATTATATGATTTTTTTTTCTTTTTTTTTGTAAAACATAAGATAGCTCTTTTAGAACACTATCTGGCACCCCAGTATAAAAATCACTGTTATTTTTTTTTAATAAATTAATTAAAGAATTAACTTTAATCATTTTTAATTAAATTAATAATTTCATTAATTGGGATTATCTTTTTATCAATCTCAAAGGCCCTCTCATTTTGCAATATTTTTTTTGCTGCATATTGCATTGCTGGATATGCGGCTCTCAAAAGTTGATTTGCATAAATGACAAGTTTAAAGCCATTTTTAATCAGGTCTTTTTCATAAACACTGGAATATGTTGATGGAACTGAAACTAAAGGGATGAAATTTTTACTTTTTTTAAATTCTTTTGCAAATGAGAATATTTCATTGGGTGTTTTTTCTTTACTATGAATTAGTATTGCATCTGCTCCTGCATTTGAATATATCTCAGCTCTTTTTAATGCATCCTTTAAACCTTTTTCTAAAATAAAACTTTCAATCCTTGCTATCACCATAAAATCTTTTGACTGTCTTGATTTGCATATTTGCTTAATTTTTTTTGCAAAAATTTTTGGTTTATCTTGTTTTGTTCCTTTTTGATTTTTGAATAAAGAGTTTTTTTTAAGACCTATTTTATCTTCTATTATGATTGCTGATGTTCCAGCTCTTTCTAAAGATCTAACTAAAAACGGCAGATGCTCAAGTTGTCCTCCATTATCCGCATCAAAAACTAAAGGTTTAGAAGTTACATCCATCATTTCATTTAAAGAAGTAATTCTTGAAGAGAAGTCAACAGATGAATTATCCGGTTTTCCTTTAGTAGCAGAATCAGTTAGACTAGATGACCACATTCCGTCAAACTCAACTATTTTTTTATATTTTGTAATATTAAGATTTTCTATTATTAGACCAGTAAGTGAATTATGTGACTCCAAAATTCTAACAATATTTTTTGAGTAAATTAACCTTTTTAATCTTGAGACTCTATTTTCTGGATAGGATATAAAATCATTTAATTTATTTTTTATAGAACTTGCAGATATATTTTTTGTATATTTTGGTTCAATTAATTTACCTGACCATTTTTTGAGAGTTTTAATAACTTTTTCCCTTGTTTTTTTTTGCACTCCATTCTTCCAATCATCTCCATGAACTACAAAATCTGGTTTAATCTTATTCAAATTTTTAGAATAATCCCAAGTATCTTGAGCAACAACTTTACTAACTCCTCTAATATTTTTTATTATATCGTACCTTTGTTTATATCCTATTAAGGGTAATCTTTTATATTCTGCAATAGCCGAGTCTGTAAATAAACCAATAACAACTTCTCCATACTTTTGAGCATGATTTAAAATATTAAGATGACCACTATGAATTATATCAGCACCCATTGGCACATATACAATTTTTTTTCTATTTTTCATTTTTATATAAATATCTTCTTTGAAATGTTTCTAAAAATATCAGTATCAGAATTTCCATATTGAGGATAATTTTCAACTATTTTTGGCTCTATATAAGTTATGCCAGCTCCGTGTTGACCTCTAATTTTAGGACGAAATACGTCTTTAAAAGATAAAAAAGACTCTTTTGATGCAAAATAACTTGAGGCTATTAATGGAAATTTCCAAAATAATTTCTCGATGTCAAAAATTTCTTCTGAAGATAACTGTTCAAAAAATAATTTTTCATCTTTTAAATATAAATTTAAATTATTATAAATTGTCTTAATTGAATTTTGTATTTTTGATTCTTCAATTAATTTCATCATTATTTCTGCATTCGAATTATTTAATGATAACCACTTTGGATCTATACCAAGCATAAATTCACAAACCTTGTGATTTAAAAAAGGGAACCTAGCTTCTATAGGTCCTCTATTCATAAAAATTATAGATGCTCTTTTCAACATATTATTATAAATGTTGTTAATAAATGCTTTTCTACTCCTTAATTTGATTTGAGCTTGATGACTAGTTTTTAATTCTTTCCAAGCTGTATAAGCTCCTAACAACTCATCAACCCCATGACCACCTATGGTTACTTTGAAACCATCTTTGTGCATTTCTGGCGCTAAATACCAGTAAATTGGTAATGGATAAAAACTTAAGGCCTTTAATTGTCTCATTTCAAATGCTTCAACAATCGATGGCATGTCTTTTACAATTTGGTTTTTAGATGCTTCAATTATTTTGAGTTTAAGACCTAGTTTTTGGAAACCTTTTGTTGCTATTTCAGCAGTTTTTACATCAATAGAGTCAAACCCTTTTACCCTAAATACATAAGACGTTGGTTGATATTCTACTTTATTAAAATCTATGTTTTTTAAAACATAAAATGTTGTAAGCACACTATCTATACCGCCTGACAGCATGGTACATATGGGGACATCGCCCATCGTTCTGTTTTTCGCAGAATCATCTAATACTTTATGCATTTCTTCACCAAGTTTAAGAATATTATTTTTATTTTTTGAAATATGTGGAGTTAATTTGTAAGAAGATACAACTTTAAGCTCATCTTTAGCAATATTGTACTCTAGTATTTTACCTGGCTCCAATTCAATTGGCTTTTGTAAACTTAACCCCTCTATTGCTCTAAAGGCTTTTAATTCACTAGAAAATAAAAATTTATTTTTATCATGGTAATAATATAAGGGGATTCTACCTGGCCAATCTCTTGCAATATATATTTTATTAATTTCTTTATCAAAAATTGCAATAGAGAACAAAGAGTCAATATTTTTATCTCTTAAAAAATCTATGCCTATTTTTTCATAAAGTTTTAATAAGACCTCAGTATCACCACTGGATTTAAATTTAATATTTTTTTTAATAAGTTGATCTTTGTAATGTTTAAAATTATAAAACTCACCATTAAAGATCAAAGCTATTTTTTTATTTTCAGAATAGTAAGGTTGGTCAGAATAATCAGATAATTTTTTTTCGTTACCAGAAAATTTAATTGTGTGACGTCTTGCTCCAAAATAGATTTTTTTATCTAGTTTAGAAATCGTTATACCATCATTACCTCTTTTAAGAAGGTCAATTCCTTTTTTGGTTTCTTCAAAACTTAAATTATAGCCACCAAATATCCCACACATTTTCTAAATACTCTCTAAAATTTTTTTTGAAGATATATCTATATCATGTTTATCAGTCTCTATTACTAAATCGTTAATTTGAGAATGGTCAAATGGTATATCAACGTCTATTACATTTTTTTTTAATCCCTCTAAAGCAGGTTTGTATAAATTTTTCTTATCCCTTAATAATCTAGTTTCCATTGAGCATTTCAAGTAAATTTGTTTGTAACCAATTAGATTTTCTTTACACTTAAATCTATCTTTCTCAAATGGGCTTATAACAGATACGATTGAAGAAATTCCAAAACTCTGAAGCCATCTTACAAGTTTTATGTATCTTATAGTTAACTTGCTTCTTGATATTGGGTCATATCCATATTTATTATCAAATAATTCTCGAATACTATCTCCATCAATAATAATTAAATTAGGCACATCTTTATGCATCTTATTGTATAATTTTTTTGCTATACTAGATTTACCAGATGCAGAGGGTCCAATTAGCCACCAAGTAAATAGGATTGATTTTTTAACTGTCATATCCCCAATTTACCTTATCTTTTCTTGCTCTTTTTAAAGTAAAAGGGATATTGTATAAATTTCCAATATCAAATTTCTCCAAATAATTTAAATTTTGTCCGTCAGATATTTTTGCTAAAGAACCACTACCATAAAAACTATGGTTTATAAAAGATCCAACCCATAGTGCGTCACCTTCAGAACAGATAGTTTTAATTAATTTACCTTTTTCTTTATGGAAAAAAATTAAATTTCCTCCAGTAACTAAATAATGTGAACATGCAGAATCCAACAAATCAAACTTTATTTTTTTTCTCTCTTTTTTATTTACTTTAATATAATAGCCATGTAGATCTTGAAACCTTGTAGAAGAAACAATGCTTGCTATTGTATAAGATTTAAATTTTCTTATCGTTTTTATACTTTCTTTATGAGAAACATATAATTTTCCAACTGGATCTTCTTTATGTTTTATTTCAATAAACAATCTAGGATCTAAAGCAGCAAAACTGCATATTTTCAGAAATTGATTATTTGTTAAACTATCTATATTTCTAAAATAATTATTTAATTTAGATAATGAAATTTTTGTATTTTTTGAAATATAATTTAATTCAAAACCTTTATCTTCAAGTGTTTGCTTCAAAAGATTTCTTTTAAAATTTTTATTTTTAGATAATTTTAAAAAATTATTAAAAGAGTCATCATTAAGTTTTTTTGAAAAAAGGTCTTCTACATGAGAAGTGGTTGTATAAGATAATATTCTTCCTGGTCCATCTGTGGCTCTAGAATAAGTATGCAAACAATAAGAGGGTTCAAAATAATTATCTCCGACTATCCATTTTGTTTCAGGGTCTTTATTAACCTTAAATTTACGCCAATTTGTTTTATTTATTTTCTCACCGAATCTTGCGTATATATCATTTGGACCTAAACTTAACGTGATCGCACTTTCTAAATGCCCATTGTTTAGTTTTGGTAATTTATTTTTTGGACAAAGAATATCAATTAATACAGGGGCCACATATCCTTTGGGTGACGGTAATGTATAATAGTTATAAAAGTGAATTCCATCTCGTTTAATAGGTCTTTTTGTTTTTTCTATTTCTTTTTTATTACTAAAAAGAAATGATGGAGTTTCTGCATTATTCAAAATGTTTGCAACAGGGATTGAAAGTACATTCGCAATTTCTGTTGCTGTATACATATCTAAGTTCTCAAATTCATCTATCGAAATAGTTTTATTAATTTTGTTTGAAAGAAGTTCATTGAGGACGTCGACTGTTGTCTTTCTTATATTTAACCAATGAATTAATCTAAACTTATCAACTACTTTATTATCATCATTAAATTTGGTCATTTTGTTCCTAGTAATTATATAATTTAATAAAGTGATGCATTCTAAATGCTAGGCAATCACATTCACCTTTGAGACAAGGGTTCTCATTTAAAAATTATAGCAAATCAATTATTTTGTAAACTAAATTTTTTTTTCTTTAAAAAATTAAAAACTAAAGGATCTAATAGTTTTGATAAAACTGCAATTTTTTTTGTTTTAATAAGATTCTTAATATCAGTACCATTTAGCTCATAAAGCTTATCACTTTTGCAAGTGGGGCAACATCTTTTATTTTTAAATTTATTTATTACTGGAATTTTACATTTTTCACATATCATAGGTTCATTAAATTTAATTATTTTTATTTTACATTTTATTTGATCAAATATTTTTTGAGAGTCAAATTTTCCATAAAATTTTTTATATCCAGCATGGTCTCTGCCAACATAAAATGATTTAAATTTCAAATTTTCAAAAATTTTTGCTTGCAAAAAAGTTTCTTTCGGGCCTGCAAAGAAAGTTGGAATGTAAATAAAAAAAATATTTATTTTATTAAATATTTTATTTTTTTTTAGAGCCTTGTAAGAATTAAATAATATCTTTTCATTATATTTATTTTTTTCACTTAATATTAAAAAAATCGTTAAATTTTTCGTTATTTTAATTATTTTTTTTTGGATGAGGTTATGTCCGATATGAGGGATATTTCTTGTTGAGAATGATGCATTAAGATTTTTAATTTTTTTTAATTTTTTAACAGTTGATATATTATTATTATAAAAAAATTTTTTTACTTTATTCTCAAAAATAAAAACTTTTCCACCTAATGAAATTTTTTTTTCATCTATTTTTTTTTTATAAATTTTAACACCTTTGTGTAATTGGCTTGTAGTTCCAAATATTAACATCATTAATTTTTTTTTATTTACTTTAAATTTTGATTTTAAACTAATAAATCCCACTATCTCTTTTTTGTATTTAAAATAAATATTTTCACCCAATTTATATTGTTCAGCTTTTTCTTGAGTGCAAAACAAATTTAAAGGAATTAAAAAATTTTTTTTTTTTAATTTTTTTTTTTTTAAAATATTTTCATATTCTTTAAGTGTGACAAATCCCTCTAACGGATTGTATAAGCCTAAGTGCATATTTATTGCGTTTATATAATCGGACTTATCAATATTAACAATTTTTTTCACTTAATTATCTTTTAATAGAATTAATTTTTTTTTTATTTTTCATTAAATAATTAAAAATTTTAATGTCTTCAGCTAGAAAATTTTTTATGTTATTTATGGCCAATTTTGAAAATTTTATCTTTTGTGCTTTTTTTGTTTTTAGGTTCTTATTTACTACTCTAACTTTATTTTTTTTTTTAAATAAAATTTTTTTACAAAATTTTTGATAATCAGCTTCTAATTCATCATAAAAAAAAATATGGAATGGAGGCCTTGCTTTTAAAAATTTTATATTAACAAGTTTTGACAACATATAATCATGTGATTTTAGAGAATTCATAACCTTAAAAGCTTTTTTTTTAATTTTTATATTCCTCGAAGAAAGGTTTTCTAACACTAAATTTAATGAATTGAATTTATTACTAATTCTATTCATTTTATTCATTTCCTCAATTTTATTATAAATAAATGATGAGCTGAGTAATTGAATAGGATGTCTTAAGTTTAAAATATATTTGTTTTCATTAGAAAAATTTAGATTATTAATTTTTATTGAATGCCCAAATCGAATAATTTTATATTTGCTTGACTTATTAATTATCGAAAAAAGATAATTTAAACTTGTGCCAGCTGATCTGTGCATATGTAAAAAATAAATTACATTTTTGTCATATCTTCTAAATTTATATTTAAGATTTAATATAAATCTATTTGTTGGACTTAAACCAAAAATAATTAATACCGTAGAAATCTTATAAAAAAAATTCTCTAGAAGTAAATGAGTCATTATATTTTAAGCTATATACTTTTAAAAAAATTTTATGTAAATGTATTTGAACTGTAGCCATGAAACTAATAAATTAATACAAGAAATGAATAAAGAAATAAAAAAATCACTTGAAATAATCAATAGTATTGAGAAAGTTAGATCAAAAAATAATAAAAATTGGATGGATTTAGTAAGGTTATCTCTAAAATTAGATTTTAAAAAGACTTCTGAGATACTTTATCATATAAACAGTCAAGACAAAAAAATCTCGAAACTTGCAAAAAAAATTTACACACTAAGTAAAAAAAATATTAATAAGTAATCTCATTAATTTTTTTGTTTTCTAATAAATATTTTTTATCACAAATTGACAATATTTCTTTATCATGTGTAATAATTATTGTGGTAATATTTTCTAAATTTTTGATAATATTAATAACTTTTTGACTGTTTTCTTTATCAAGGGCAGATGTTGGTTCATCTAAAATTAAAATTTTTCTATTTCGGTAAAGTGCACGTGCAATTGATAGCCTCTGCTTTTCCCCTCCAGACAAATTAGTAGAGTCTTGATTAATGATTGTTTTTACACCTTGTTCAAGGCCACTAATGAATTCATTTAATTGAGATTTATTGATAGCATCATTAAGCCTATCTTGATTAATTAATTCACCTGATGAAACTAAAGTAATATTATTTTCAATACTATCATTAAACAAAAAAGTTTGCTGATCTACAATAGATATATTTTTCTGCCAATAAAATAGATTATTTTCACTCATTAAATTCTGATCAATTAGAATTTTACCTTTCTGAGGAATTAAAAAACCACAAATAATATTAATTAGTGTACTTTTTCCAGAACCACTTTTACCCATTATACCAATTTTTGAGTTGTAATTAATTTTTAAACTTAATTCATCAAAAAGTTTTTCGTTATTTTCGAAATTAAAATTAATTTTTTCAAATTCAATGATTTTCTCAAAATTTATAGGCTCATGTATAATTTTTTTTTCTTCATTTTCATTAAACTCACTTAAAAGTAAATGACTGCTTGGTTGTGCATTTTTTAACTTATTTATTATTGAGAAACAAAGAAGAACCTGAGGTAACAATTTCATCCCAAGAATAAAAAATGCACCTAAAAAGCTAATTATATATTCTTTAGAATAACCAAGATTATTTAGCACATATAACAAAAAGAATACCATTAATAATAACGAAATTTCAAAAGCAATATTTGGAAGTGAATTTACGTATTTAAAAAGTGTTTTGACATATCCAAAATTCATAGCTTTTTCAGAGAAACGACTACTCAATTTTTTTTCTAAACCATACAATTTTATAATTGAAAAGCCTCTAGAAAACTCTTGAATATATTTATATAATAATTCACTGTAAATAACTCTTCTTGTCCCTAAAATTTTTATCTTTTTTTTAAAAATTAAAAAATAAATAATCAATACAGTGCTTGATATTATAAAAAGAAAAAAAGTAATTTTAAAATTAATTAAGAATAAAGAAAAGATTAATAGAGAAATCATAAATAATGATTTAAATAAAACTAAAAAAGAAATATAAAATACACCAATTGCCAATTCTGGAATAGTTGACATTGAATTCATCATTTGAGAAGAATTATATCTTAATACTTCTTCATATTTTTTTTTAGTAAATTTTTTAAATACTTTAACTTTAACATATTGGGTAAGGTAATAATTTAGTCGTGTATTAAAAAAATTAACATATAAAGAAAAAATAAATTTCAGAGAAAAAATTAATAAAATGAATATTGCTGAAGTAAAAAGCGGATTTTCTGTGAAATAAATATAATTTATTTTTTCAATTATGAAACTTGGTAAGTTTATGTTTAATGTCTCAAAATTACCCCCAGCAACAATAAATATTATAGGCATGATAGCTGCAATACTAAATAGATCTAATAATGAATAGATAATATTTAAGATAATAAAATGAATACTTTTTTTTCTAGTTTCTTTATTAAGTATATTATGGTAGATCTGAAAGAAAAGTTTAATCATCAATAATCACTAAATGTTATATAGCTAAAAAAAAATAATCTATATATAATAATCCATAATAAGACTAAAAATTGAATCATAAAAATGACTTATTTCTTAAGTGTATTTTATTTTAATTAAAAAATGAAAAATAAAGCAATAATTTTAGGCGCAGGCCCCTCAGGTTTAGTTACAGCTTGGAAACTATTAGAAAATAATTGGGATGTTGAAATTTATGAAAAGCTATCAATTCCTGGTGGAATGTGCCGTAGCTGGAAATGGAATAAGCATATTTTAGATACAGGTCCGCATATATTTCATACCAATGATAAATACCTTAAAAATTTTTGGTTAGATGAATTTGGAGATTTACTAGAAGAAGGTAACTATTGGTGCAAAAATGTTAAAGGGGATATTTTTGATGAGTTATGGGATTATCCTTTATCTTGGGAAAGCATTTCAAATTATCCAGAAAAAATTAAGAGTAAAATTGTTGATGAGATCAAAAATTTAAGCCCAGAAAAATCTGCAAGGGCTCGAAGCTTTAAAGAGTATATTTTAAGTCTTGTTGGTGAAACTTTATTTGAAATGTTTTTTAACAAATATCCACAAAAAATATGGGGGATCGAAACAAACCTCATGACTGCTGAGTGGGCACCAAAAAGAATTGAGATTAGGCAAAAAAATTTACCTTTTTACTACGGTCAATTTAGTGCGGTAGGAAAATATGGCACAGGAGCAATTTATGAAAGAATTAAAGAAAAAATAATCTCTTTAGGAGGAAAAATTTTTTTTAACGAAACAATAGTCAAATTTGAAACAGATAAAAAAAATATTACTGCACTAAAAACATTATCTGGAAAAAAAATACAATTAAAAAACTCTGATAAGTGTGTTTCTACAATACCACTTACTATCACAGCTAATCTACTTGGACATAAAACAAATCTTAAATTTAGAGGAATAAAATCAATATATTTGAAATTTAAAGAAGATCGTATTTTACCTCACAATGTAAATTGGCTTTATTACGATAGTGAAAAAGTTGTTTTTAATAGAGTAACTGAGACAAAAACAATGTCAAAAAATACGAGTCCTGCTGACGAAACAATACTGACAGCAGAAATAACTTTTTCTAAAGATGATAAAATTGACAAAATGAGTGATAAAAATTTAGAAAAATTAGTCAAAGACCAACTGTTGGAAACAGGTTTAACAAAAAATAAAAAATTTTTAGAAAGTAGCATAAATACAGAAAATTTTGTTTATCCGGTTCAAACCAAAGGATATAATGAGGAGCTCTCAAAAGCCAAATCATTTGTAGGTCAGTTTGAGCAATTATATTCAATTGGCACAGGTGGAGAATTTAACTATGCAGATAGTCAGGTTTTATTTCACAAAGCATTTGATATAGTTGATATTTTTTGTGGAGAAGACTCCAAATCTACACAAGTCGTCAGGGAAGTAAAATTTGAAAAGATGGAAAATGAGATAAATATTAATTCAAGAATTGTTGGTGATAAACATCCAGCATACATAATTGCAGAAATAGGATTAAATCATAACAATAGCACTAAAATTGCAAAAGAATTAATTGATAATGCAGTAATTGCTGGATGTGATGCAGTAAAATTTCAAACGTATGAAACAGATAGTAGGGTTTCAAATAAAGTTAAATCTGCAAATTATGCCGACAAAACAATAGGTTTAGAGGAAAGTATTGGTGATATGTTTAATCGTTTGAGATTAGATAAAGATAAGCACGAGGAAATTTTTAATTATGCAAGGTCCAATAATATTGAGGTATTTTCCACTCCTTTTGATGAGGAAAGTTTTGAGTATTTGGAAACTTTAGGTGTAAATCTATACAAAATTGCTTCAATGGACATTGTAAACTTAAGACTAATTAAAAAAGTTGCGCAATCCAAAAAACCAATAATAATTTCAACTGGAATGTCATCACTTGGTCAAGTTGAGGAAGCAGTCAATACTGTAAAAGAAGCAGGTAATACCAAGTTAATGTTGCTACATTGTAATTCTTCATATCCTGCCGCACCTGAAGAAATGAATTTAAATGCAATCAATACTCTAAAAAAAACATTCCAGGTTCCTGTAGGATTATCAGATCATACTTTCGGATTAACGATATCGCACTCAGCCTTAACTTTAGGAGCAAATTTAATTGAAAGACATTTTACTTTAGATAGATCAATGCAGGGACCAGATCATATACTTTCATCTGAACCAGATGAGATGATACAATTAGTTCAATTAGCAAAAATTATGCCAAAAATTTTAGGAGATGGTATAAAAAAAATACAACCTAATGAATATGTAACTCTAAATGCTCAAAGAAGAAGCATTTATTCGAAATGTTTTATTAAAAAAGATGAAATTATCACAGAAGATAAGATCATTATTAAAGGTCCTGGAGGAGGACTATTGCCAAAATATTTTGACATGGTAATTGGTAGAACAGCAAAACAGGATATCGAGGAAGATCACCCAATTAAATGGGAAAACATATAAATAATTATGAACTTTGAAGAAAAAATTTTAAGTTTATATAATAAATTAAATAAGATTAAAAAAAAAACAAAAAAAAAAATTATTTTTAGTATAGGCAATACTACCAAGAGAGATACTGAAGATTATTATTTTACCCCTCATAGAATATTTAAACATGCAATAGTATTTGGAATAGTTGTTTTCAAGGATAAATTTGCAAAATTATCAACACGATTATTGGATGGTAAAGTTGATTATATAATGGTGGATGCTGAAAAGAAAATACTACCAAAAAGTGAGGAAATTCCTGGAAATATTGAGAGAAGGGCAAGAGAAAACATAAAAAATTCAAAGCTCTTAATATATAAAGGAAATGATTTAACAGTAGACTCTATAGATTTATTTTTAACTTATTATTTTAATGACGACATAAGAGGTTTAGGAGGAAAAAAAATAACTATAATTGGAGCGGGAAATATTGGCTCAAAGTTAGCTTTGATTTTATTGGAGAGAGGCTCAAAAGTCGTAATATGTAGAAGAGATTTTAATAAATCTAAATTAATCGCTAAGACTATAAATTTGATAAAACCAAAAAATACTGTAGAGAAAGCTATAGCCTATAATGACTTTGAAAAAGCATCAAAGAATACTGATATTTTGATAGGAGCCACAAGTGGTAAACCCACAATAAATAGAAAGATGATTAATTTATTAAAAAATACTGCAATAATAATAGATGCGGGAAAAGGAACACTGCAAAATGATGCAATCGAGTTAGCTCAAAGAAGAAACATCAAAATTTTTAGGACAGATGTAACAGCTGCTTTAAGTGGGTTAGTAGATAAATCTTTAGAAATGGAAAAAATTATGGATAAAAATTTTAATACTAAAAAAGAAAAGAACTACACATTAGTCAGTCAGGGTTTGCTTGGATCAAAAAATGATATAATAGTTGACGATGTAAATAACCCAAAATTTATTTATGGAGTATGTAATGGAAAAGGTGATTTCCTTAGAAAGTTAAATAAAAATCAAAATAGACTGATATTGAATTTAAAAAAAAAATATAATCTTAAAGTATAATGAATATATTTTCTCAACGCTTAATTGCTGAAACAGCATGTGGTCACAATGGAAATATAAAAATACTAAAAAAATTAATTAATATAGCTAAAAATTGTGGGGCAAAAGTAATTAAATTTCAAATATTCAATGTTAATGAACGGGCTATTCCTGGAACAAAAGAATGGTCTATTTTTAGTAAGCTTGAATTAAAAGATAAGGAATGGAAAGTTGCAATAAATTATGCAAAAAATTTGAAATTAAAAATTGTAGCTGACGTCTATGGTGATAAGAGTTTTATTCTAGCTTCAAATTTAAAAGTGGACGCTTTTAAAGTTCATGCAGAGGATTTTTTTAATAATTATTTTATAACCAAAGTAATCAAATCAAACAAACCAGTTTTAATTTCAACTGGAGGAACATATAGATCAGAATTATTTGATCTTATGTGTTGGCTACATAAAAAAGATATACTTCATAGTAATATTTATTTAGTTCCTGGGATACAGGTTTTTCCTACTCCGATAAAAGCTCATTATTTAAATGAAATAGTTGATTTAAAAAAAAAGTATTCAAGATTTGGAGTTAAAATTGCTTATGCAGACCATATTTCTGGTAATGATCCTTTGTCTGAAATATTTCCATTTGCGATTCTAGGTGCTGGTGCTGAGTTTGTTGAAAAACATTTTACAGACTCAAGAAAATTAAAAAGAATAGACTATCATTCTGCCTTAGACCAAAGTCAATTAAAGAACTTTATTACTAATTTGAATAAATTTATACCAACACTTAACAATCAAAAAAAATTTTCAAAGGAAGAGTATAAATATAGGAAGATGTTTAAAAAAATTCCAGTTATTAATTCCGATAAAAAAGAAAATAGTAAAATTAAATCGAGAGAAATTAAATTTGTTAAAGATGTAAAAATTCAATCAAATTTATCTTCTAGTTTTTTGGTAAATAAAAAAACCAATAAGAATCTAAAAAAAAATCATCCATTAAGTTTATTTGATTTAAAACAAAAGATTGGTGCTATAATTGTTGTGAGATTAAACTCTGCCAGGTTTCCAAACAAAGCTATTAAAAAAATTAATGGGGTGGTTTCAATTTCACTTTTAATAAGAAGGTTAAAAAAAATAAAAGAATTAGATCAGATAATATTGGCTACATCTATAAACAAAACAGATGATATCTTGGAAAAGATAGCAAGATCTGAAAATATTAAATGTTTTAGAGGCTCTTTAAATAATGTTGCTAACCGATATTATATGGCAGCTAAAAAGTTTAAACTCGATCAGATTGTAAGAGTCACAGGCGATGCTATATTGTGCGACGAAGTAATGATTTCAAAGGCAATTCATAGTCAGTTAAAGCATAACTCAGATGTAACATTTATTAAGAATATGCCTTATGGAACAGCTAAAGAAGTAATGAATTTTAAAACAATTAAAACGATAAGTGAACAATCCAAAGTCAAAGGAAATACAGAATACCTTGAGTGGTATTTAGAAAATTCAAGAAACTTTAACGTAAATTATATTAAATCAAGATATAAATTTGATAATTCAATGAGATTAACATTAGATTTTAGAGAAGATTTAGTTTTATTTGATAAAGTGTTTAAGTATTTTAAAGATAAAAATGCAAATTTTACTCTAAAAAGTGTTATTAAATTACTTAATGAAAGAAAGAAATTAAAAAAAATTAATAGTTTTTTGACACCTAAGTTTAAAAGAACTGAAATAAATACTGAATTGAATATTTAAATGTCAACAGAGAAACTTAAAACTGAAAAACAGGATATATTAGTTGGTTCGTCTAAAATTAATTTAGAAGGTAAGAAATTTGATCGAATAAAATATTTTGAAAAAAATATGCAATTTAATAAAGCGTATTTATATTATTTAGAAAAAAATAAAATTAATGATTTAGATAAAAAAATTTTAAATCAATATATTGAGAATTACAAAAATTATAGAAAAGACTGGAATAATCCTATTGAACGAAAAAATATTAACAAACCACTGTCTGTAGACATTGAAACAGCTTCAATTTGTGATTTAGCATGTCCTCATTGTAGTCGTGAATATATAATAACCCCAGATAAGGTTATGAATGAGGATCTATACAAAAAAATTATAGTGGAAACTATAGCTATGGGTGTGCCCTCGATCAAACTAAACTGGAGGGGCGAACCTTTATTAAATCCTAAAATGTCTAAAATGATTTCATATGCAAAAGAAAAGGGCATATTAGAAGTAATGATAAATACTAATGCTGTATCCTTGAATGAAAAAAAATCAATGGAAATTATAAATTCAGGACTTGATGTTATGATTTACTCTTTTGATGGAGGTTCAAAAAAAACATATGAAAAAATGAGGCCTGGCAGGTTTATTGATAATAAATTTGAAAAGGTTTATGAAAATATAAAAAAATTTTCTGAATTAAAAAAAAAATTAAAAGTAAAATTTCCTGTTACTAAAATTCAAATGATACTTACAGAAGATAGTAGAAATGAAGTAAATAATTTCTATAATTTATTTAATTCAATTGTTGATGAGGTGACTGTTACCCAATACAATGAAAGGGGTGGAAATTTTCAAGAGCTCACTAAGGAACACCAAAAAATAATAAATAATTATTTACAATATAATAAATTACCAAAAGAAACTCCTCATCTAGTAGATTTTGATAACAATATTTTTATTTCAACAAAAAGAAAACCATGTGAACAAATTTTTCAAAGATTAATGATAACTTTTGATGGCAGAGTAGGAATGTGTTGTCATGACTGGGGGGCTCAACACGGAATTGGTTTTATTGATAAAAAAGCTTTTGATCAAAGTAAATTAACTGCAGATGTTGAAAAAAAGATTAATCAAAATTCTAAAGGATTTAGTTTGTTAAGAAATGCAAAAAAGCCACAAAATTTTAATGAACCAAAACACATGGTTGAGAGTTTATCAGACCTTTGGAATGGAAATGAATTAAAAAAAGTCAGAGACAAACATTTAAATGAAAAAGTAAATGATGTTAAAGTTTGCGAAAAATGCACATTTAAAGACACTTATGAGTGGATAAAAATAAACTAAATTTATTCTCCACCAGAAATATTCAATATTTGACCTGTAAGTGAAGTATTTTCATCTGTGCACAAGAAATAAATGTAATTAGATACCTCACTTTTTTCTATAATTCTTTTAATAGGTATAAGATTAATTCTTTTTTTCATATTTTTATTTGGAAGTTTTTTATGCATTTTTGTTTTAACCACACCAATTTGTAATGTGTTAATCATTATATTGCTTGAGTAGAAATTTTTATAAAATGATGGAAAGAATTCATTATTAAACTTTGATAACGAATAGCAAAAGGACTCATTCCCTCCTCCAAATTTTGTACCAATACTTGAGGTATTAACTACTCTACCCCATTTTTTATTTTTCATTCCTTTTAAAACTATTTTCATAAATAATAAATTTGAAATCGAGTTAGCACTAATATGGTCAATAAGATCTTTTGTTTTGAAATTTTCAAATGTTGTTGGTTTAAAATATCCTGCTAAATTCACAAATGCATCAAATTTTGTAAACATTGTTTTATTTTTATTTAAATATTTTTCTAACGAGAAAACTTTCTTTAAATCAAATTTTAGTAAATTTAATCTAAGCGGAAATTTTTTTTTTAAATTTTTAAGTGCTTTGCTATTTGCATTATAATGAGCAGTTAGTACCCATTCATTTTCTAAAAACTTTTTGCAGGTTTCAATTCCAATATCAGAACTAGCTCCTAAAATTAATACTCTTTTATACTTTTTCACCATAGTATTTTTTCCATGCTGCTCCATGATGTTTGCCTATTAGATTTCCTTGTACATCACAAACATTACAAGGAGAAAAATTTCTATCACCGTTTATTAAACTTTTTCTTGAAATTTTTGATAATTGAGAAGTCCAAATATCATGAAAACTTGATTTATTTAGATTACCTAAAATATTTTTTTTCCCCCAGTCGTGGGAACACATCAAAACATCTCCATTGTAATCCATAAAAAAGGTATAACTAGGATAGAAGCATGGTTTTTTTACACTTGTTTTTAGCGGCTCAATTTTGAATTCAGCGTTTTTCATCATACCACTTCTATTGCTCAAAGTTAGACCAAAGTCCTGATCTGCTCCTAAATATCTATGTCTAATCATAAATTGTTTTTTTTCTTTTAAACCAATAGATTTACATAGGTCCAAAAATTTTTTAGCATCATCTGGCCCATCATAAACACTTATATGAATTAGAGTTAACCCAGACTCAAATAGTTTTTTAAGTCTATTTTTGTTTAAGACGTCTCCATTAGTAACTATTTCAATTCTTGACTCAGGTAAAAATTTTCTTGCTATTTTAATATTTCCATAGATATTTTTATTTAATAATGGTTCATTAAAACCTGAATAAGCAAATATACCTTTATAGTTGTACTTAGATAACTGTTCACAAAGACTATAGTTCAATTTTTCATCAATAAATGTTTTTTCATCTAAGTAGCTTGGGTCACTTCTAGGGCAAAAACTACACGATCTATTGCAAGTTCCTGAGTCACTTATCTCTACCAAAGATGGGAGAGGTATGTTTGTTTTTGGAATAGTGTCAATACTATCTCTAATTATTTCTGATTTTCTCTCAATATTAGGATCAATATATTTAATCATAAAATTTATAAACTAGTCACTATCTTTTTCAATTCAGATACAGAAAGAAATTTTTTATTATTACCTGAATTATAAGAAAAGCCAGGTTTTAAGGTTTTATATTTAAACTTTTTATAATGTTTTAAAATTTTATTGTCATTAATTGTTTGCAAAGTTAGATAATACTTACCTATATCAATAGTATTTATTGAGTCAGCTGCTCCAATTAATTCTTCATTAATTTTTTCTCCCAATCTTATACCTACTACTTTATAATTTTTATCATTATCAGTAGCTTTAAGTAAGTCCATTATTTTATATGATGGTATTTTTGGAATTACTATTTCTCCTCCAATAGCATTTTTTAGACTCCACAAAACCATATCCACACTATCTTTAAGAGAGATATTGAATCTTGTCATTCTTTTATCTGTTAAATTTACAGTTTTATTATTTTTTTTTGAATTTAATAAATAAGGCATAATAGAACCTCTACTACCTGCAACATTTCCATATCTGACTACACTAAACGAAATATTTTTGCTTCCTTTAAAATTATTTGCTGATAAAAAAATTTTATCAGAACAAAGTTTTGTTGCACCATATAAGTTAATGGGTGACACTGCTTTATCAGTTGATAAAGATATAACTTTTTTTACATTACTATTAAGGCATGCTTGAACTATATTTTGTGCTCCTAAAACATTAGTTTTTACAAATTCAAAAGGATTATACTCAGCTGCAGGAACTTGTTTTAAGGCTGCTGCATGGATCAAATAATCAACCCCCTCAACTGCAGAGACAATTCTGTCTTGGTCTCTTACATCTCCTAAAAAAAATCTAATAAAAGGGTACTTACTTTTTGGATAAAGTTTTTCCATCTCAAATTGTTTAAGCTCATCTCTACTAAATATAATTAATTTTCTAATTTTTTTGAATTTTTTAGTAATTGTTTTAATAAATGATTTTCCAAAAGAGCCAGTACCACCAGTTATTAGTATTGATTTATTATTTAGCATTTATTTTTTATTTGAATTTATACAAGGTTTTTATTTTTTAGTAATACTTTAATGTGTTTTCAATAATATTATAACCCTTGTATTTCCTTTTAATAAAAGAATCCAAAAATAAATCCACATCTTTTTCATCAATAACTTTAAATTTTCTATTTAAATAGAATTTATTAATTATATTAATTACATCTTTGTTAGAGTTTGCAATACAAACTACTTTGCTGTGATCAGAAAAAAAACTAGCATAATTATCTTTTTCAGGCGTCAAATACTCCAGGCAAATAGTTAGTTTGTCTCTTTGAATTGACTCCACTAAAACTGAAGTTGCAGAAGATATTACTATATCTGACCATAAGATTAATTCGGAAGTATTTAATTCATCTCTACTAAATAATGACAATTTCAATGGCACAGTTTCTCTTGGCTTATTTCCCAATTTTATTTCAACATTTTTAATTTTTTTTATTTGTTCTATTAATTTAAGATGCTCGTCAAAGTTGTAAGAGCTTGATCTTATAAAGTATGCAATTTTTAATTTTTTATTCTTAATATCATAATTATAATTATAAATTTCTTTTAATTGTTTTATCCAATTATCATCATATCTTGGAGATCCAGAAACTAAAAATTTTTTTGAATTTAGTATACTATCATTGTAAGGAGCAAATAAATTTGGTGTCAAAAAAAAGTCAATTTTTTCAAAAAAATTAATAGTTATTTTTTCCTTTTTTTTTACTGTAAATAAACCTGAGGCAATACAAAAAATTGGAACACCAGCTTTATTACAAGCATTAATAATTATTTCTTTCTTTTTTTTAGGGAGACTATTTTCTAATGTAACACTCTTAAATTTATTTTTATTAAGAAAATTTGTTAATTGATTTTCATTAAAAAATATTTTTTTTTGATATATAATAGTCCATAGCCTATTTAATTTCTTTAAAATTATTAGAGGAAAGTTCATAATTAATTTTAATAAAAAAAAATAAATTTTATTATAAATTCCTAAACACAAAATACCGTGATTATTATTAAGTTTAGATTTATTCAAATATTTAATTAATTTATGATTACTAAAATTTTGTAAAGGATTCACAAAACAAATTTTGGTTTTTTCTCCCTTTTTATTTAATCCTGACACCAGTGGTGAAATTGTGTCTAAACTTATAAAAAGATCTACAATAAATAAATGCATAAATTAAAAATTATTAAATCAAAAAAATTAATTTGTTAAAAATTTCTCAATTAAAATTTTATTTTTGTTAAAAATGTATTTTGCACCATAATTTGAAATATGGTTACCATCTTTATAAAAATAATCATTTTTTTCACTAACATGCATACATTCATTTTTGTTACATAAGTCCTTTGTAGGGTCAATAAATAACACTGAATAATCTTTAGCAAGTTTCTCATTTGTGTATCTTTCTAATTCAAAATTTAAATCTTTAATATTTTCTAAAAAATTGTTATTTTTAAAACTATCTCTATAATAATTTTTACAAGATACTTCTTTCTTAAAAAATTTTGGTCTAGTTAAACAAGAAGTTATGTCTAAATTATTGCTAGAAAAAGCGGGTATTTGACCTAAAATCAATATTTTTTTAATATTTTTAAAGTTTTTATTTTCTTTGATTATACTTATATTATTTATAAAACCTTCGGCTATTTCTTTGTTATACTTTGAAAATTGATAATTAAACCAAGCATTTCCAATAATTAAAACTTCAGCATTTGTATTTATTTCTGAACAATTGTAGAAATCTTTAAAAATAAAATCTTTAATCAAAAAATAGTTAAAATCTGCTGGATGTGGAAAGTTTTTACAAATTCTTGAATAATTAACGAAGTTATAGCTGTTACGCTTTGAAAATTCTGCAAAGGGCTTAAACCACATTGTTCCATTGCTATCTCCCATTAAAATTATATCTGCATTTAATTCATCTCCATTTATACAAACTTTCTCAGTTACTTTTTTAAAAACACTTCTTTGAGGTTTGCAATATTCATCTTGAGCAGTCATTTTAAGTTTATATAACATTTGTTTTTCAACTTCATTTAATCTTTCGACAAATCCATTTTGATTAATTGTAATAAAACAAAACCCAATGATCGAGGTTAGTATTATTGTTGAAAAGAATTTTTTATTTTTGGAATAATCAAATCTCCATGGTTTTTCTATAAAAAAGTACATTAATATAGAGATAAAAAAAGATAAAATTAATATTATAATTTTATCATAAAATCCTAGTGCCCCTAAATTATAATATTTGTATAAAGAAATTATTGGCCAATGAATTAAATATAATGAGTAACTAATTAGACCAATTCCTATCATAATTTTATTATTTAAAATTTTATTGAAAAAACCTTTTTCATTGAAAAATATTATAAAGCTCGTTCCAATCATTGCCGGTATCAAGCTAACACCAGGAATTTTTGACTTATAATCTATAATTAAAATAGAACAAAAAATTAAAATTAAACCTAAAATAAAAAAAATTTGATTAGTTAAATCACTATACTGTTTTTTTGGAATAAAACACAATATACAACCAAAAAAAAATTCAAATAATCTAAATGGGGCATTATAAAACAATGTATCAGAAATATATTTGCCATAAAAAAATCCTTTAAAGAGATCTGTTTCAAAAACCAATCCTTTTGTGTAAATATATTCTATAAATATCAGTGACAGTATTGATGTAATAATTATAAAAAAAATTATCTGTTTCTTTTTTAATAATTTAATTAAAAAAATTAATATTAATGGCCATATTAAATAAAAACTCATTTCCACACCCAAGGACCATGTATGCAAAAAAGGTTTAAACTCTGAAATTTGATTAAAATAATTACTCTCTGTCCAATAAAGTATATTAGAAACGAAAAAAATAGACGTAATAATTGATCTCGAAAAATTAATCAAATCATCTGGACTGAGTATTAGAAATCCAAAGCAGAATGCCAAAACTGATACAAAAACAATTGCAGGCAGTAATCTTTTAATTCTTTTAATTATAAAGTTTTTAAAATTAAAAGTGCCTCTTTTTTTATCTGATAAAATTATTGAAGTAATTAAATATCCACTTATTACAAAAAAAATATCAACACCAATAAATCCACCATCAATATAACCTATTTTTAAATGGTAAAAAACAACAGATAAAACAGCTATGGCTCGTAGCCCATCTATTTTTGGTTGATATTCTATACTTCTCACCTAAATCTAAAAACCTTTCAGAAAAATTTCTATTTACTTAATAACATAATTTTTTAAATATTTTTTAAAATTTAAAACAAAATATTCTCATAAACTGATAAAGAAATTTACTTAATTTTTTGTTAGTAAAAAAAAATGATCTTTTACTGAAAAAAAATCTTTTAAATTTATCTTCTTTATAGTTCATATCTGTATTTAAAAAGCTACCTGTAGTTTTATTTATTATATCGATTGGAGGAAGAGATAGATTGTCAATAGTACCGTACAAAATTCTTAATAAAATTCTTGGTTTAGATTTACAATGACCTCCTGAGTGATAACATTTAAAACTGTCTATTAGAATTGCTGTTCCACTCTTGCCTTCAATTGAAATTTCATTTATTTTTTTTTTATTGATTACTTCGTTTTTTATTTTTCCCCTATTACCTCTTATCATTGACTTATCTTCATCATATATTCTTGCAAAAGGACCTAAAGAATCGAACTTAGTGGTTACAGTTTTAAATGGACCTGTTTCACTATCAATATCATTTATCGCTATAAATATATCCATACTCTTATAACCAAACTCATCTTTGTGAAACATCATTGCTCCTCTTTGTTTTTCATAATTTCTAGGAATGTGGTACGTAAGTGCTACTTTAGAAAGTATTGGAAAAACCTTTAAATAATTAGAAGCAGTCGAAATCATTAAATCAGATGAGGCAAATTTAATTATTTCATTTTTAGTATCCTCATCTAGCCGGTCAAACAATTGAGCAAAATATTTATTTTCACCATTATTGCTTTCATTAATATGTCCATATGTTGGTGTTTTAATTTCTTCCTCTACTTTTTTTAAAAAGTTATTATCACATGCATTTAAAATTTTTGAAGCTAAATTTTTTAATTCCTGAATATTTTCAAGTTTGTAAATAGGTTTTGCTTGATTTAAATTATAAAAAAAATTTTTCTTTTTATAAAACCAAAGAAAATTTAATAATCTTCCATGAATATTAATAATATTTTTCCAAATAAAGTCAAAAATTGGAACAATTAAAATTTTTAAAATTATAAACCAAAGGTAGCTTTTTTTAATTTTTAATATCATTAATATTTTTTACTATATAAGTTTAGATTCTCTAATTAAAGAGTTAAAAATATAAAACTTTAAAACATTTTTTTTTTAATAGAACTAAATGCTTTAATTTTCTTTTTTGCTTTACTACCTAAAACTTTAAAAATTAAATTAGAATTCACACCAATAGAAGGTCTAAAATTTGCTACATTTAATGAGGTAAATTTTTCACCTTTATCAATATCCTTAGTAGAAAAGATAGAACGTCTTTGATTTAAGTTAACTTTTTCAGATTTTTTTAAATAAAATTTTTTCTCTCCTATCATTTTATGGTATTGATGAACTTTCTTTGATAATATCTTGAATTCATTGGGTAAGAGTGAGAATTTACCATCTAGAGATTTTTTGTTAAGTGTAAAATGCTTTTCAATTAAACAGCTACCATAAAAAATAGATCCCAATGAAGCTTCACTCGAAACTGTATGATCAGATAGTCCTACAAATTTTGTATTAAATTTTTCTTTTATTAATTCAATTCGCAATAAATTTATCTCTGTTAAGGGGGTAGGATAGCCCGAAACACAGTGTAATATTATTATTTTATTATGATATTTTTTTATTAAGTCTATAGCTGTTTTAATATCTTGATAAGAGGCCAGTCCAGTAGAAAGTATGATTGGCTTTTTTTTACTCGCAATATATTTTATTAAATTTAAATCTGTAATTTCTAATGAAGCAATTTTGTAAATGGGTACTTTAAATTTTTCAAGAAAATCAACACTCCTTAAACTAAATGGAGTGCTAAATAATACAGCATTAATTCTTTTAGCAAGTTTAAAAGCATCATTATGCCATGAGTAAGGTGTCTGTGCTTTTTTATAAATTTGCCAAGGAGATTTATTTTTCCAAATCCCTTTTTTTATTTTAACCTTATCAGAATATTTTTTAATAGTAATATCATCAGCTTCATAGGTTTGAATTTTAATCATATCAGCTCCTGCCTTATGGGCTTCCAATATATGTTTTAAAAATTTTTTTTTATTTCCACCATGATTTGCTGAAATTTCAGCAATTAATAAAGGTTTTGCTCCTATTTCAATTTTTATTTTATTAGTGATTTTAATTAACATAAAATTTTATTTATAAAGTACTTTATTTTTTATTTAATAAGTGTATTTTTTTTGCAAGTTCTAAATCTTCTTTATTATCAATATCTATTGATTTAAAATTCGACAAAACCTCCACGCAAGAATTTTTAGTAAAAGCAGATTTTTTTAGTAGCCAAGAATTTGTCTTGCCCCAGTAAAATTGCCCTGCATCATGATACATTGGTTTTAAATCTTGAGTTCTTACTTTGTAGAATTTGAAGTTTTTGAAGTTTATTCTGTTATCATTTGTTAAATTAAAACCACGTTGTGGTGGGTGAGAATATTTATTAGCAGCAAAAACAAAATTAAATTTATTTGTTTTTATTTTTTGATAAGCATTTATTAAGTCTGTTTCACATAAAGAGACTGCTGTTGGGTAGATACAGCATACATATTCTGGGTTGTAAAGATTTTTTTGAACCCATTCAATTGCATGGTTTATTACACTAGGTGTTCCTGTATAATCACCTGATAAAGATTTTGGTCTTTTAAAATAAACTTTTGCTCCATACTTTTGAGCAATTTTTTGTATTTTTGCAGAATCTGTACTTACTATAACATCGTCAAATAATTTTGATTTAATAGCTATTTTAATAGAATTGTATATTAATGGCTTACCAAAAAAATTGACAATATTTTTATTTTTTATTCTTTTGCTGCCAGCTCGGGCTGGGATTATTGCAATGTTCATATTAAATTACTTTAAAGTTTTTTTAATTTAAGTCAAAAATATATTTTTTAGGTATCAATTTTTATATACAGTTAGAAATTAAATTATAATATCAAACAAATTTAAAATTAAATTAAAAATTTCTAAAATGAGAAATGAAAAACTAGCATTATTTGGTGGACCTAAAATAATAAAAAAAACTTTCAAAAGATATAATTCAATTGGAAAAGAAGAAATTAACGCAGTTAATAAAGTAATGAAAACTGGAATTTTATCAAATTACATAGCTAATCGTAGCGATCAATTTTATGGAGGAAAAAAAGTAAGAGAATTTGAGACAATGTGTCAAAAATATTTCAATGTAAAAAGAGCTATATCTGTAAACTCTTGGACCTCTGGCTTAATTGCAGCTGTTGGTGCCCTAGATATTAATCCAGGTGATGAGATTATTGTTAGTCCCTGGACAATGTGTGCTACAGCGACGGCAATAATTCACTGGAATGCAATCCCTGTATTTGCAGACATAGAGAATAAAACTTTTAATCTTGACCCAAAAAAAGTAGAAGAAAAAATTACAAATAGAACGAAAGCAATCATGTCTGTAGATATTTTTGGACACCCAGGTCCAATGGATGAGCTAAAAAAAATTGCCAAAAAATATAAATTGAAAATAATCTCAGATGCAGCACAATCTCCAGCGGCAATGTATAAAAATAAATATGCAGGAACAATGGTCGATATTGGAGGTATAAGTTTAAATTGTCATAAGCATATTCAAACTGGTGAAGGAGGTGTGTTATTCACAAATGATATTAAGCTTGCTGAAAGGATGTGCATGATAAGAAATCATGCAGAAGCTGTTGTTGAAGGAAAATCACCAAAAGAATTAGCAAATATGATTGGATATAATTTTAGATTAGGTGAAATAGAGTGTGCCATTGGAATTGAACAATTAAAAAAATTAAAATCAATCATTTTCTCACGTAGACAAATTGCACAAATATTAAATAAAGAATTAAAAAATTTAAGAGGGCTTAGGACGCCAATTGTGAAGAAGGGATGTACACATTCATATTATGCATACCCAATGGTAATAGACACAAAAATGTTAGGTATATCCAAAAAAAAAATATACAAAGCACTTATCGCAGAAGGTGTTCAGGGATTGCAAATAAATTTTACAAATGTTCATAGACTGCCAATGTTTATAAATAAAATTGCATATGGAAAAAAAAATTTTCCATGGACCCATAACAAGAATTCAAAAAAAATTAAATATGGCAAAGGTACATGCCCTGTAGCAGAAGATTTGCTAGATAACACTTATATGGGCTTTGGCATGTTTGTTTATGAATATACAAAATCTGACATTGATTTAATTATTAAATCTTTTAAAAAAGTTTGGTCCAATCTTCACAAACTAAAGTAGATGCTCTCTAAGAAAACAAATGTCATAAAATCAAAAAGAATTTATCTTAAAAACTTTACTAAAAAAAATTTAATAAAAAGATATTTTAATTGGTTTAAAGACGATGGACATCTTAAATTTAGTCGACACAAAAAAAAAAATTACAAATATAATTATTTTTTAAACTATTATTTGTCTATAAAAAAAGCAAAAAACTTATTTTTTGCAATATATACAATTAAAAAACATTTTTTCTTAGGAACAATAACTGCAAATATCGATAATGAAAAAAAAAGTGCAGATATTGGAATTTTAATAGGAGAAAAAAAATATCTAAAAAAATCTTATGGAACTGAAGCATGGAAAGCTACTATGAGGCATTTATTTAGGTGCTATGACATAAAAGAAGTGACTGGTGGAGCAAAAACTAAAAATATAGGAATGATCAAAATTTTTAAAAAGAATAAAATGAAGCTACGCAAATCAAATCTCAAAAAAAAAACACAGATATTTTTTATTAAAAAAGATGATTTCAAAATTTAAAAATATAGGAATTGTAGCGAATGATGCAGCCTCAGGAAATATAATTTCACACTGGATAAAAAAATATAATAATATTAATTATTATATTAAAGTAGAGGGTCCAGCTAAAAAAATTTTTAAAAGACTTAAGATTAAGGGAAAACTAAACACAAATTATACAACTATAATTAAAAAAAGTGATTTTATTATCTCGGGAACAAGCGCCAAAAGCAAAATTGATCATAAAATTAGAATATTAGCAAATAAAAATAATATACCTAATGCAGGTGTCTTGGACCATTGGGTTTTATTTAAAGAAGGATTTTTGTTTAACAAAAAACTAATACTTCCCTCTGAAATTTGGGTAACGAATATAAATGCTTTTAAATTGGCAAAAAAAATATTTAAACAGAAAATAATAAAGATTAAAAAAAATATTTATGAGGAAGAAATTTTAAAAAAAATTAATAAAAATAAAATAAGGAACAAAAAAAAAATACTTTATTTGTTGGAACCTTTTAAAGATAAAACTCAAGAAAAAGCTATAAATAAATTTTTTTTAAAAATAAAGAACGAAAAAAAAATAGAAATAATTTTTAAACCTCATCCTTCTGAAAACATCAATAAGTATAAAAAAATAATGACAAAATATAGAAAATTTAAATCTAAAATCGATAATAAGTCAGAATTAGAAAGCTTGATTTCCTGGTCAAATGTTGTTGTTGGGTGTCAGACATACGCAATGGTATTGGCTTTAAAAGCAAAAAGAAAAGTCTATACAATGTTACCTATAAATAACTATGAGTGTAATTTACCATTTAAAAAAATACTAAACTTTAAAAAACAATATTAAATTAAACAAAAAAAAGTCAAAGTGATTTTTTAGTCTGCACCACCATCAATCTTTACTACTGAGCCATTCATAAAACTTGTATCAATAATAAATTTAATAGTATTTATAATGTCTTCTTTTTGACCTAATTTATCTGAGGGGATTTTTTTTATTATTTTATTTTTAATTTTTTGATTAAGTTTTTTATACATACCAGTATCAAAAGCACCTAATTCTATAATATTTGAAGTAATATTATATTTGCCATATTCTTTGCTAATCACTTTTGATAGTCCAATTAAACCAGTTTTGCTTGATGAATATGCGCCAGTACCCAAGTCCCCATCTCTAGCGCCAGATGAAGAAATAAAAATAACTCTTCCCCATTGGTTAAAAATCATTTTTTTTAATAAATGTTTGCTTAGCAAAAAAGATGTATTTAGATTCAAATCAATTATACTTTTCCATTCTTTGTAGGGTTGGTTTATAATTAAATTATCTTTTTTAACCCCAGCACAATTAATTAAAGTAATCTTTTCTTTTGAGCTTCCTATTTTTTTTATCAATTTTAAAATTTCTATCTCTTTGAGTAAATCTATTTTTATAAAAGACACATTTTTTAAATCAATTTTTGGTTTTGTTAAATTATAAATTCCAATAATATTGTCAAATTTAGATAAGGGTTTAATAATTTGTTGCCCAATACCGCCAGATGCACCAGTTAGAATTATCATTTATTAAATAAATTTTTTTTTCTAAAGTTATTAAAAATTTTTTTTTTTGACCTTATCCAATCTTCATAAAAAAGCGATGTTATAATTATGTTGTGATAAATATTACCTTGTTTGATATGTTTTTTTAACAATCCTTCTTTTTTGAAACCTAAAAAAAAGTGTATCTTTAAAATTTTTTTATTATCTGAAAGTGTTTCACCCCAAATTTTTCTTATTTTAAATCTGTTAAACATCATATCAATTAATTTAATTTCAACAAGTAAACCTAAATATCTAAAAGATTTTTCTCCTATATAAAACCCCCAAGTACATGTTTTGTTAACTTTATCAATTTCTTTAATGGTAGCTAATCCAATAGGTAAATTATTAAAATATATAATTAATACTTTTTGATCTTTACTTTTTTTAAGAGCCTCGTACCAAGATTTGTGAGTAGAATATGAAATAATTTTTTGATTAATCATTTTACTTCTTACATCGTATTGATTTCTCCAGGTGAGAATTTTATTTAGATAAATAGCTTTTATTGGTTTAAATTTTATGTTCTCTAAATACATTGTGTTAATTAAATATTAACTTAATTTTTTCCATTTAATAATACATGAGCCCCAGGATAGCCCCACACCAAAACCTGATAAAATTAAAGTATCATTATTTTTGACAATTTTTTTTTTGTCAGCTTCTTTGAGTGCAAATGGGATTGTAGATGAAACAGTATTACCTAAATATTCTAAATTACTAAATATCTTTTTACCATCAATTTTCAGCGCATTGCCTAAAGTATTCAATATTATTTTACTTCCTTGATGAAAAAAATATTTTTTAATTTTATTATCATCGATTTTTGCAATCCTAAAAAGTTTTTTAATGTTTTTTGGTATCTGAGAAATTGTAAACGAAAATATTCTAGAGCCATTCATAAATAATTCATTTTTACTTTTACTCTTAAAATTATTATTTCCCGCACCTTCTTTTACTATTAAATCAGAATAACCAGACCCATCTGTCCCCATTAAAAATGGGCCAATATTTTTTTCCTTTGATCTCGAAACTAAAATAGATGATGCCGCATCGCTAAATAAAGGTCTACATGTTCTATCTGATTTGTTAATAAATTTAGTGTAAGTGTCAGAACAAATTATCAATACATTTTTACTCATTTTACTCTCTATAAATGAGGCAGCAGTAAATAAAGCATACACAAATCCAGAACAGCCTAAATTAATATCAAAACACTTTATATTAGAATTGAGTCCTAGTTTATTTTGTATGATGCAGGATGTAGAAGGAAGAAAATATTCTGGTGATTGAGTCACGTACAATAGTGTATCAATTGAATTTTTGTTAAATTTTTTTAATACTTTTTTTGCTGCCCCAATTCCTAAATCCATGGCTGTCTGGTCATTTTTGGTAAACCAAATTTTATTAATTCCAGTTTTGTTAATTATTTTTTTCATGTCCCATAAAGGATTATTTTTTTTTAATGAATTGACTTTAAGGCTGTTCTTAGGCAGCATTGTTTCTATGTATTTAATAGTAGAATGATACTTCAATTTATTTCAGCAGTTTTTTTTTTCTTAAAATTTTTTCTATCTTTTCAACAGTATCTGCATCAGCAAGTTCTTTGATATTTTTAGCTTTACCTGATAATTTTTGGTCTAACAGTAACATTATATTAAGATGTCCAATAGAGTCCCAATCCTCAAAACTATTTAAGCTAGAAGTATTTTTGTATTTTTTTTTTGGAAAATTTATTGCTTTAATAATTAAATTAATTAAATCTTCTTTTTTTAATAGTTTCATTTTTTTAAATTTAGTTTTTTATTAATACTACTTGAATTAAAAGCAAAATAAATATCTGTTTTCCAGAGCAGCATACCAAAATTGACTTTATAATTAATTATTTTTTTTTTTTTAAGTTTTTTTAAAATAGGAAGGTCTTTATACATTTTTTTTGGCAATAACCATTGTTTACTAGAAATTTTTTTAACATATTTAAATTTATTATTTGCATATTTAATGATTTTGCTTGTATTAGAAAAAGATAATACAGGAAAAATTAGAACACCCTCTTTTAATAAATGATTATTAGCTTCATTTATCACTTTCTTTACTAATTCAGTACCATCCTCTCCAGCCATGCAACTAACCCTGTTAAACCAAGGTGAAATTTTTGCAACTTTTTCTGCAATACCGGAAACATCATTTATTATAAAATTAAATTTTTCTTTTTTCCAAGGCTTAAGCAGATCGCCTTCTTTAGCATTAATATTTACATTATTTTTTTTGGCATTGAGTTTTATTAGGTTTATTGTTTTTTTATCTAAATCTGACGCTGATAATTTAAATTTTTTTTTAAAAATTTTTAATAATGCTATACCAACATAACCACTTCCAGCACCCACATCTAATACACTGCCATTTAACCTTAGATTATCCTTAATAGCTTCAATTAATAAATCACTAGTACCCGTGGGATGAAAAACATTACTGGATAATTCTAGCTTGATATATTTATTTTTAAATAATTTCATTAATTTATTCTTATAAAATTTTCTATTATTTTAAGATTTTTATTAATTGTTTTTTTACATTATGTATTGAAAATTTTTTCATTTTATTTGCTTAATTACCGACATTGTTTGTATTGCATTATTTAAAGAAGACAAATTGTTTTTTTTACCATTAATTTTTTTATATAACTCCTCATAAACTTTTGATTGAGATAACATAATATCAGACTTAATTTTTTTAAAAGTTTTTGATTTATAATTTTTAATATAAATCTTATGTCCACCTGACAAATATTTTAAATGAAAAAATCTATTTTTTGCTTCAAATGCACCATGAATTTTTTTATAATTATTTTTATATTTAAAGTTAATTATTCTTTTTGGATATCTAATAGTAAAATTAGAAGCAAAATCTCTAGATAATTTTTTTTTAAATTTTGATTTATTAACAATATAATTATTTCCAAAAAAACTTAAAAATAAAGAAATATAATGACTGGCAGAGTTTAAAACACCATCAGAATAAGTTACATTGATTTTAATATTGTCTTTTTTAAATAAGATTTTTTTTATTTTTTTGGTTGAATTTAAGTATAATCTTTGAAAATTAACAAAGCATTTTGAATTTTTTCTTTCTAATAAATTTGATATTTTTTTAACTTGTGAAAGATTTTCAGTGCATGGTTTTTCGCAAAGAATAAATTTATTTTTAGTAACTTCTAGTATTTGTTTTAATACTTTGTATTGTTTTGATGTTGGTACGCTCAAAATAATTAAATCAAATTTTTCCTTTTTTATCAGCATTTTTAAAGATTTATAAGTATTAGTTTTATAAAATTTTTTAAAACTTTTGAGTTTATTAGAATCACTATCAACACCTGCTATCAATTTAAAATTTTTAGATGAATTTATTGCTTCTGCGTGAGAAATGCATTTGCTATTTTTTAAGTTATATAGGTAGCCTGCTTTTCCCAAACCTATTATTGCTGCATTATAAATTTTCTTTTTCAAAATTTCTTTTAATTAAATTAGATTTTATAAGTATTCTATATATTTCGATTATTTTTTCTAACTCAATTCCGGTAATGATGCTCATATCGAAAATGCTTTTGGAGTTAGAATAAGCCATAAAATTCATTATATTTTTTGTATATTTTGAATAATTTCCTACTTTAGATAGTGTTGGATAGAGGTTTCTTTTACTCATCATTGGTTCACACTTTACTTTTATGCTTGGATATATACCAAGTTCAAAAGATTGAATTATATTTTTAAGAACATTTAATGATTCTTTTAAATTTTTTTCATTTACTAATTTAAGATTATCTAAACTAGTATGATATTCTCTAAATTCTCCAAATTTTGATCTACAAAAAGTAGACATAGGTAAATCTATACCTGGCGAGCAGTATTGTCTTTCATCTGATCCTCGATCTAAAAAAGAATAGATATTATATTTTTTTTTCTTAATTATTTGACATTTTAAGGCTTTATCAGCAATTGTGTTTGCCGATCTACTTTCAATCATGCTATAATTTCTACCATCACCTACGCAACTTAAATTAAAAGCAGCAAAAACATTTTTTTTTAAATGTTTATGGTACTTAGATAAATAGGCTATAGAACCTATAGTTTCTGGCATTAATATAAATCGATATGTGTAGTGTGTATTTTTAAAATTATCTTTTAGGTATTTTAGAACAGCATTAAGTAATATTGGTCCAGAAAGTTCATTATTAGCCATAGAAGGATGACAAACATAGCTTGAAAATAAAATTTCTTTTTTAGATTTACCTTTAATAATGGCGTGCGCACCATTCATATATCCTTTTTTTAATTGGCTATCTATTTTAATTTGGTATTTACCTTTTGGTAATTTTTTAAATTGATTTTTTGTTAAACAAAATCCCCAATCTTTTTTATAATAAGATGTTATATATGGAATAGCATTAGAAATTTTATGGAAATATATTTTCTTTTTAAGACCTTTTAAATCTAAAGTCATATTTATAGGTATAGAGTACCCAACCAAATGAAGATTATTTTTTTTGAATTCAGCAAATTTTTTATTTGTTTTTAAATGTTTTATAAAAGCATCCTTTACATTCCATTCTAAGGGTATTTTCCAGTCAAAAACTTTTGAACCTGATTTAAATTTAATTATTTTTAAATCTTTATTAATTTCTTTAAAATAATTAAGAGTTTTTAAAGTATCTTTTCCAGTTATGGATCTATTTAAATTAAATAAATCTTTAAGACATTTTGTAAAATTAAAATTTTTCATAGAAGTTTATTGATACATTAATTATCTTGAATTTAATATTAATGTGCATATATCTAATATATAAATCAATATTTGACTAAACCAAATTAGACCAATTTAATGAAAAAAAGTGTATTTTATATACCTTGTTATCCAAAAAATGTAAAAACTTATAAAATCATTGATGAGATAAGACAGTCAATTTTAATGTGCGACGGGCACGGTTTTGAGGAAGCTTTTTTTGGTGAACACATTGCTGATAAACATGAGAAAATATCATCAAGTTTAATGATTGCTGCTTCCTTAGCTTTTATCACAAAAAAAATAAAATTAGGAACGCTTACAACAAATTTAAATTTTTATCATCCCTCAGTCTTAGCTGCTCAAGTAGCTTTAATTGATAATTTATCAAAAGGTAGATTAATTCTTGGTATTGGATCTGGTAGTAATAGATCAGATGTTGAGTTAAACGGTTTAATAGATGAAAATAATTATCTTTTGTCTTTGGAGATATTAGATATTGTTAAAAAACTTTTATCTAATAATCAATTGATAAACATAACATCAAAAAATTTTAAAATATCTTCCAAAAAATATGGAAGCCAAACTTTAGGACTTGGCTACTTTGACAATCTTCATAAAAATAGAAATAATCTTGAATATATTATGCCAGCACTAAATCCCAACTCAAGAAATGTAATGAATTGTGCAAAGAAAGGGTGGGGAATAGTAATATCAAATTTTTGTGACCACGAGGTAGTTAAAAATCATGTAAATAATTATTTAAAACATAGTTCCTTATCTAAAAAACAAGCTTTAAAAAAAATAAGATTAGCAAGATTTATTCACGTCGTTAAAAATAAGAGAGATATAAATAAAACATTTTTGAGCAAATCTCCTTATATGCAAGTTTTAAAAATTATTTATAAAAAGTTAAAGAAAAATAATATCACAGGATGTTTTGGTGATAAAAATAATTTGAATAGTATAGCTAAAGGCTTGATTATTTCAGGAACTTCAAAAGAAGTAAGTAAAAAAATAAAAGCTATGAATAATGAAATTGGTGAATTGCGAAACTTAACTTATGTTCATGTTCCTTTATCAGGAAATAAGATATATGATGACTCCTTAAAACTTTTCTCTAAAAATGTTAAAATTTGATACTGAAATTTATTTAGACCCATCTTTATCAAAAAAAGTTTTAGAATCGATAAGAGATCAAAAAAGAATTGATTATAATACTTTAGAGATTTCTTACTTAAAGAAAAGAATACAAAATTTAAAGAAAAAATTTCAATTAAAATTGAATGATAATTTAAAATTAAATTATAAAAATTATTTATTCTGGCAACTTGTAAAAGAAGAATATAATTTAGAAAATTTAGATATTAAAAAAAAAAAAATTGGAAGTAAAAAAAATGAAGTAAATGTAAATTTTACTTATTTTATTAAGTTTTTAGGTTTTAATCCTTCGCTTTTGAGTTTATTGATTTTTTCTAAAGAAATAAAAAAAATCGTTAAGCTAAACAAATTTTTTGAAACATTACAAAATAAGATTGATCTTGAAAATATTAGTACTTCTGAGCGTATAAAATTTATAAATTTGCTTGAAAAAAAAGAAATAGATTTAGTTACTCCACTATGTCCAGATTATGAGCATGTGAAGGTTGGAAATAATTTATTCAAATATACTTTTAAGAAGTTAGGGAATGGAATAGGCATGATGGGAACTAGATTTTTATCAATCTATTCTGATCTTTTTGCTCTTTTTTCAAAAGAAAAAGCAAATTTAAAGATACATCTTTTATATGGGGATTTTGAAGGTTTTAGTAAAATTAATTGTAATAGGCTCAAGGAAACAGAGGCTAGTTTTTTAAAAAAAATTGATCTTAGTTCTCAAAAACTTTCACAAAAAATAAATAAAAAAAAAACATGTGGTTCGGTTGTTAAAGATCTTACAGATAAGAAAAATTGGAAGAGCATGGTTAAAAAAAATATTCAAGTTATTAAAAATAAAATGAAAAAAGATCTTGAATTTCGAATTAAAGTTTTAGAGATAGTAGAGTCTAGAGCACATCTGTATGCATCCTGGTTTCCAACATTAGATAAAAGCAAATACTTAGAAATCGTGATAGAGCAAGGAGCAGAATACACAACTATGGGTGACTTGTTCTATAAAAAGTATAAAAATCTTTGTGT
>Ga0209335_10000931_pt1 | contig 34868 bp, 30 predicted proteins | sample COG_09_FD_184753 | JGI IMG/M metagenome (GOLD analysis project Ga0209335, IMG submission 184753) | Pelagic Microbial community sample from North Sea - COGITO 998_met_09 (SPAdes) (version 2) | ecosystem: Environmental > Aquatic > Marine > Neritic zone/Coastal water | place: Helgoland, sampling...
CAAAAACCTTAACTAAAAAATATTATGTAAAAGATTCAGTTGACTCTTCTTATGTAGGTTTTTTTAATAAATATTATTGGTTTAGAAGATCAGAGCAGCATGATTTTTACACCTACATAAACAAAAGTACAAAATTAAACTTGGATTTTATTGTAACAAAAATTATTAACTTTTTATTAAAAACACTAAATTAAGTGCTGATTATTTCTTCTAAATTTTTGAAATGTTGAAATTTAGTAAATAAATAAGATTTTTTTTTTGCAAATAATTTTTTACTATCAATTTGTATTTTATCTAAACTCATAATTTGATTAAATTTATTTATAAAATCTTGTTCGTTATCAACTTTATATAATTGTCCTGCATTATTATTATCAATAATTTCTGATGGACCATTTTGGCAATCACTTGATAAAATTAAAGTATTGCTCGCAGCAGCTTCTAGTAAAACCCAACCTGGATCTTCCCATAAGGATGATAATATAAAAAGCTTAGCTCTTGATAGATAGCTAAAAACATTTTGTAAATGTCCTAACAGAAAAATATTATTTTCCAAATTTTTTGTTTGTACTAATTTTTTAAGGTTTTGCATCTCTTCACCGTCACCAATAATTGCTAATTTAAGATTTGGCTGAGAAACAGTTAATTTTTGAAATGAACTTATTAAAAATTTAAAATTTTTTTGTTTTGTTAATCTTCCAATTGCTACAAAGAACTGGTTATTTTCAAAATAAGGGTCAATTCTTTGTTTTTTTAATTTTTCAATTTTTCGAATATTAATTATCGGGTCTCTCAAAAGAAGTATTTTTTTTTCATCAAATATTTTTATAAGTTGCAAGTGATTGATTGTAGCATTTGTAGGTGATGTAATCTTAAAAAAAACATTTCCACATGTTCTCCAATAAAATTTACGAAAAAAATTAAACTTTGGAAGACCAGATATTCTTAATATAAACTTTGAATGGAAGTTAAATAACTTTGCCAATAGCATTGGTAATGACGTTATCAAGTGACATATGAAATAGTCTGGATTTTTTTTTTTAATAAATTTGTATAGCGGAATAAATGAGAATAAAAAAATTAATATATATGAAAATCTACTCTTAAAAAATCCATTTTTTGGTAAAAATCTAAAATATTTAAATGATGTTAAATTTATAGTTTTAATTTTATTTTCTAATAAAGTTTTACTATAACTCTCAAATTCTCCACATGCATCTATTATCACTGGGTCATATTTTTTTGAATATTTTTTTAAACTTTTTGCAGACTCAATTACTGCAGATATTGTTGCTACATGTGTTAGAAAAGGTGACCAATATACAACCGTTTTCATTTTTTAATTTATTTAAAGTATTTCTTATTTTTATTATTTTTAATTTTAAAAACTAAAAACTTGAATATTGGATAAATTTTTTTAATCAAATTATAAATTTTGATATTAATAAATCTTCTGAATCTATTTTTTATAAACTCAATTATATTAAATATTTTTGTATCTTTTAGTCTATAGTCCTCTGCATTCATTACTATACCCTCATTATCAACTGAATATGATGCCTGAGCTCTATTTTTATCAAAAAAAAATACAACAACAGATTGGTAAAACTGAATTTTATAAATTTTTGCTATATATGGTGAGATTTTTTTATTAATTTTTTTTTTATTTATACCGTCCACTAAACTATAACAAAAATTTATAAAAGAATATTTCGAAGGATTGCCAAATTCTTTTAAATAACTGCAGTGTGTATCCTCAACAAAAATTATTCCATTATCATTTATATTTTGATAACATGAATTAAATGTTGCAATTTGTTGTTGGTTTGTATGTCCTCCATCATCTATTAAAATATCAATTTTGCCAATCTCTAAAAAAAAATTATTCCAAAAACTTGGGTCTGATTGATCTCCTATAAATATTTTAAAACCATGATCTTCCCATTTTTTAGCCGAGGGATTAAAATCGATTCCGACAATATTTGCATTGTCTCCAAAATACTCTCTCCACATCATCAGAGAGCCACCATTGGTTACTCCTATTTCCACCAAGGTTATCTTTTTATTCCTATACTTTTCAAAAATCTCGTCATATATATCAAAATAATTTGAATGTTTAAGAGATCTAAATTTTACTTTTTTAAATATCTCTAAGAAATTTTTTTTTTTATTCAATTTCGATCTTTTTATTGTTAAATTTTATTTAAAGAAGGATAAATTCTTTTTATACCATTTTATCGTTTCTAGTAAACTTTTTTCTAAATTTGCACTTGGTTTCCACTTTAATTCTTTAAAAGCTTTTTGATAATTAAGTTTTTGTTTTTTTATCTCTATTTTAGAATTATTTTTTATTAAGGGATTAATCTTTTTTTTCATCAATTTTTGAATTTTATTTAGCATTATTAAAGCAGTAAGATTATGTTTTGAGCCAATGTTATATATAAATAATTTTTTATTATTTTTGAGCATTTTTTTCAAAAGCATAATGTAAGCCTTAGCAGCATCACGAACATAAATATAATCTCGAATTAATTTACCATTTGATCGAATTACAATTTTTTTATTTTTTAATGTATTAATAATTATACCAGGAATCAATCTATCCAAATTATAATCAGCAGGTCCATAGATGTTACCACATCTTATTATGCCAACTCTCAAGCCATATGTTTTACTGTATGATTGAGCTACGAGATCAGATGCAGACTTTGATACATCGTATGGGTAAATACCTTTTAATTGGTGATTTTCCTTATAACTTTTGCCTACCAATTCTCCATATGCTTTGTCAGATGAGGCATATATAAATATTATCTTTTTATTAATCAATCTAATTGCTTCCAAAATATTAATAGTTCCATCAATATTAGTTCTAAAAGTTTTCATTGGACTTTTATAAGCATCAATCACTTGAGTAACGGCACCTAAATGAAATATTGCTTTAAAGTTGTGTCTCAAAATTAAAGATTTCATTTTATTTAAATCAATAAAATCTCCTCCAATAAAAGTAACTTTATTTGTGAAGGTAGTTTTTTTTAGTCTATTGACGTTTTTATTATAATCCAGAAGAAATACTTGATTTTTTATATCTTGGCTTAGTAAATCGATCAATTGATTTCCTAAAATTCCAAGTCCACCTGTTACTAAAATTTTATTTTTCATTATTTTAAAAAAAAGTTTCTTAGAATTATTGCTAGTATAGTAAAACCATCTTTGAAAGCTCTTAGTTTTTTCCCCTCACTATAAGTTCTTGGTTCATACTTTGAGTAAAATTCACTTATTTTTTTATTATCTTTTGCAAATTTGCATAATACATCAAATTCAAAATCAAATTTGGTAGTTTTAAAAGTATATTTTTTATATTCTGACATCTTAATCATTTTAGTTGCCCCTGCAGAGTCTGTTAATTTAATATTAAATAAATAATTAATAATCGCAGTAATTAATCTTACTCCATAATAATTTTTTTTATAAATAAAATTTTTTTGGTTTTTAAGAATTCTTGACCCTACAAGAAAATCATGGTCTTCTTTTTTAATAATATCATAAACCTTTTTTAAGTCTATCAATTCATATTCATCTATGTCAAAAATAATTGCATACTTTTTATCTGTTAAAGATAGGGCATTTTTAATTGATCCCCCTTTACCCAAGTTTTTTTCATTAAAGATAAAAACAAAATTTTTATTTCTTTTTTGCTCTTCTTTTTTTAAAAATTCTTTTGATCCATCTGTAGAATTATTATCAACAAAAATAAATTCATGATCAAAATTTAATTCAGACGAAAATTTTTCAAATCTATCAAACTTTTTCTTTAAAATGTTTATTTCATTATAATAACAGCATATAAAAGAAAAATTAATACTACTCATTTTATGAGTTTATGAACTTTAAAATTTTTTTGTGGATATATATTAATTGATTTTTTTTAAGTCCTTGATGACAGCCTATAAGAATTCCATTTTTCATAATATAGTCAGCACCAGGGAAACTATTTAATTTATTTTTTTTATTTATTAAATTTTTAAAGCCAGGATGCCTTAATATATTTCCACTAAAAATTGGTCGAGTTTGAATATTATTTTTTTCAAGATATACTTGAAGTTTTTTTCTATTGAATTTAATTTTTGATTTAAGAATTACTGGATAGGCTAAAAAATTAGTTATAATATTTTTATTTATTTCAACTGGAATAAAGTATTTTTTTAATTCTAAGAAAAATTTATGATGAAAATTAAAATTTTCATTTCTAATTTTTTGAAATTTATCAAACTTTAATAATTGCTGTAATCCGAATGTAGCGCCAAGCTCACTAGGTTCAAAATTAAATCCTTGCTCGGCAAATACAAACTTTCTATCATAATTAACTCCCATTAAATTTATATTTAATCTTTTATTGATGTCTTCTGAGTTTTTTAAAGTAGACGAAAGTCTGCCCCAACTTCTTAAGATCAATCCTTTTTTGTAGTTTTGTTTATTATTCAACATCAGCATACCACCATTGCCTGCACAACTAATTATATGCGAGCCATAAAAACTTGTTATGGACATATCGCTATAAAAACCAGTAGATTTTTTATCAATTTTTGCTCCCAAAGTATCAGCTGAGTCTTCTATGATCTTTAAATTATGCTTAGTTGCAATTTTTTTTATTCTTTTCCAATTTGGTATATTCCCAATTAAATTCGGAATCATTATGGCTTTTGTTTTTGAATTTATTTTTTTTTCAATCAAATTCGCATCGATTTGCAAAGTTTTTATATCAACATCTACAAATATAGGTTTTAAATCACAAAAAGTTAAAGAGGAAATTGCGGTTCCAAAATTTAAACATGGAACAATTACTTCGCTATTTTTTTTTAAATTTAAAATTTTTAGACCAAGATGGATTGCTGATGAACCTGAGTTTACCATTATTCCGTATTTTTTATTAAATTTTTTAGCTATTTTTTTTTCAAAAGCTTTTACACTGGTTGACATTTGGGTGGTTTGCCTAATTCTTTTTAGTACAGCATTTATTTCTTCTGAACCATAAACATTTTTACCATATGTTATTTGTGATTTTATTATTTTATCCATGGTGCTTTTTTTAATTTTAATAAATTATTTAAATATCGTTTATCTCTCAATGTATCCATAGGATGCCAAAACTTATAGTGTTTGAAGGCCATAAGTTCTGATTTTTTTGATAGCTCTTGTAGTGGTTCTTTTTCAAAAATACAATTGGATCTATTATTAATATAATTAAAAACTCCATAATTTAAAACAAAAAAACCTCCATTGATCCATCCTTCGCCTAATTGACTTTTTTCTTCAAACTTTATAATTTTTGAACCTCTTAATGTTATTTTTCCAAAACGGGGAATGGGTCTAACTGAGCTCATTGTGGCTATTTTTTTATGTTTTATGTGAAATTTCAAAAGTAATTTAAGATCAATATTAGACAAACCATCGCCATAGGTCATAAAAAAATCTTCGTCTTTATTAATTAATCTTTTAATCTTTTTTATTCTTGCGCCAGTTTGAGAATTTAATCCTGTATTCACAACATTGATATTTTCAAAGTTTTTAAAGTAATCAAATATTTTTTTATATTTATACCCAGCACACAGTATAAATTCATTAAAACCAAAAGACATATAGTAATTAATTATATGATGAATTATAGGTATTTTTCCAATTTGTACTAATGGTTTAGGAATTTTGTCTGTTTCTTCAGCTAATCTTGTTCCAAGACCTCCACATAATATAACTGTTTTCATAAACCTAATTTTAATATATCAATAGTAATAAAATCACAACAAAAACCAAATAAATAATTATCTTACTAAATTTATTCATAATAAATGAACAAATCACTAGGCAATAATAAAACTTTAGAAAAATTAAATTTTTTTATTAAAAATGATTTAATTAAAATTAAAAATTTGAATATATTAGAATTTGGTGTTCATGCTGGAATTTCAACTAAATTATTTTTAAATATAATTAAAAATAATAAAGGTAAGTTGATTTCAATTGATACTGTTGACTACAAATCATCATTTGATGATAAGAATTGGTTATTCTTAAATTGTAGAGATGATAATTATAAATATATAAATAAATTTACTAAACAAAAATTTGATTTAATATATTTGGATACCCAACATAACGAGAAACATATAAAAAATATATTTAATTTATATTTTGATAAACTTAAAATAGGTGGAATTTTTCTTGTAGATGATATTTTTTGGTTACCATATACCAAAGGTAGCTATAGGGACAACTTTCACATAGAAATAAATAATCGTGAAAGTTTTTCAGGTATTATGGATATATATAATTCAAATTCAGATAAAATTGAGCTTATCTTATCGCCAAAACATACCGGTATGGCAAAATTTATAAAATTAAAAAATAAAAAACTCAACTATTTTAGAAAAATTAAGAACAGACAGTTTAGTTTCAAAAATTATATTAGAAGTTTAAGAAACTTTTTTATATAATTTTTTATAAATTATTATTAAAGAAATAATAAAAAAACCAGAAATTTGAAAGAATAGTCTATCTACAGAATATTTTAGATGAAACTCTAGTGGTAAATTTGTAAAAATATATGCACAAAAAATAAAAAATGAATAGAATATTAAGAAAAGTAAATAGTATTTTAAAATATTTATTTCTATTCTATTTTTAATTAATAATAATCCCGCAAGAATTGAAAGTAAAAAAATTAAATTCTGAAAAATTCCGAAAATAAAATATTTTACTATTAAAAGTATTCTTTCAAATTTTACATAATCTGTAAAATTTTCAATATTAAAAAATTCATAATTTCCACTTTGGAATGAAGAATTTAAGTCAATTGAATTTGAATAAATAAGTTTTAAAGCTATAATTATAATCAAAGAAAAACTTGCTATTAATTGTCTTTTTAAATTACTTTTTAAGCTAAAAATATAGATACATAAGAATAATAAGGCAAAAATCATTCCTTCACTTTTTATCCAGCTCATTGAAAGACAAGACAATATAATTATCAAGAATCCACTTAAATTATTATGATTATTCTTATCAAGAGATAAATAAAACTCTTTAGTTATTAAGATAAATAAAGAAAATATCAAAACCTCTTGATAACCATTAAATAGAGAATTTTTAAAACAAATTAAAATTAAAAAACTATAAAAAATTAAGTTGTGTAACTTGTTATTTGATAAAATTTTTGAAATAGAAATTAAAGATAAGCAAAAAAAATAAATATAAAAAATTCTTCCGTATAATTCATTATTTATAAGTGAAAATTTAGCATAAAAAGACCAGATAAATGCTCCTAAATGGGGATATTCAGGTCTTGTTGTATATTTCAAATTTTCTATCGAATTATCATTATAAATTGTTAATGCTTTTGTTACCCAATAATTCTGGGCATCCCATCCAATTATAAAGTTATTTAAAAAAAAAATAACTATTATAAAAATTGTAAAATATAAAAAAAATACCTCTAATTTTAAATCTGATGTGTTAATTTTTTCTCTTAAAATAAAAAATAAATTGTGAGTAAATACAATTCCAAAATAAAAAAATATAATTTTATTACTAAATAAAGTTAAAAATGATAAGATTAAAAGTGAAAAAATGTGTATAATCGTTCCGAGTGATAATTGATTAATAAAGTTTTGTTCTGATTTTTCTAAAATATTAAAGTTATAGCAATATTTCTCTGGAAAATAACAATTAATTGTTATCAAGAATATTGTTAGCATCGATTGAAACAATTCAAACATTTTTTTCTAATAGGTAGCAATTGGAATTTTTTTCTAAAATATTAAATTTTGTAAGATCAAATTTAGTAATATTGTGTGAAATTATAGTTTGAATTTTCATATTATTAACAGATGCATTATTTAAACTTTCTAACTCTACATATAAATTACCAGCTCTGATATTCAAATCTTTACTAATAAAATTCAAAAAAATTTCATTGTTTTCATTAATTGTTATTTTTTTTTTAAAAATAACAATTCTGTCTTCAAAAACTTCATGAATAATTGATATTTGAAATTTTTGATCTTTAAGGTTTTTTTTTGTTTTAAATGTTAGTCTATCAATTCCATCTATATCACTTGGTAAAAAATTTGTTTTAAAATTATTGTTATCAATTTTTTCAAATCTCATCTTTGACTCATCTTTATAATTCAATAATATTAATTTTGATTCATCTAGTTTAGATTTTGCACTATTATAAAATATCCAGCTTGGGTTTGGTGAAATTTTATAATTTTTAATAGGTATATTTTGTTTTATTTCATATTTTTTTTTTATATAAAACAAAAATCCGACTGACTCATTGTTACAATACTGATAAACATTATTTAGCCTTGTCGAAAAATCTCTATTAACTAAAAAATAAAAATTTTTAAAGAAATTAAAGTGATTTAACAGAATTATAAATAAAATTATCAAAATAATACTTTCTTTATTGGGTATCTTAATTTGTCTCATAAATTTTATTACAATTTGTTAAACAATAGTATATTTCATAAACATGAAATTTATAAAGCCAATTTTAATTATATTAATCTGCATACCTTTGTTTTCATTAATTTATTTTAGTAGTTTAAAAAACTGTAGATCTATCTATATTTTCAAATCTTATCTTGATTTTGGGTTAAATCATATTAACGGTTGTGTTTCTATTTCAAATCTTAAAAGTAATACTAAAGTAATTTTTTCTGATAATCCAATTTTTTATGAACTGTCTAGAAAGTTTTACAATCATTTTATTAAAGATAGAGGGGAATTTAAGTATAATATTTTAACAAATATAGATGAGCCACCTCAGAAATTTAAACCCTTAAAACACAGGTTTGTTGAAGGAATTTTACAAAATGAAGGTTATGATTATCTCTTTAAGAAAAACAACTTAAATATCAATAATAACATTGAATATAATAGTTGGCATAGGTCACATGGAGGGGATTGGAACACAAAATATTCATCAAATAAAATTATTAACAAATCTAATATTGGCTCACTAAAATTAATTTGGAAATACTCATCAATTAATGAAGAAAAAATAAAAAAAAAATGGAAACAAAATATTCAAGCTAACCCAATATTTTATAAGAATAGTTTAATTGTAATTACTGCAGATTGGAAAATTATATCACTTAATGGAATTGATGGGAAAAAAAATTGGGAACTTCAATCAATTTCTCCGCCATCAAGAAGAGGATTATTAGCTGAAAATGATAAAAAGAATAATAAAGACTACTTATATTTACCAGTTGGTGGAAGAATATATAAGATTAACATAGCAAATGGAAAATTAATTAAAGAATTTGGTGATAAAGGTTCAGTGTATGCACCTACTCTTGTTGCACCAATGGTTTATAAGAATTCTCTAATAGTTGTAACTTATACCAATAAAGCAGTTTATGTATTTAATAAAGACAGTGGTATCTTAGAAGATTTAATACCTCTTTATGATGAGAGGCGGAATTTTGTGGGTGGGGCGCCATGGGGTGGGGTAGCTTTAGATAAAAAAAAAGGAATTGTTTTTGTTGCCACTGGAAATCCTATACCAAGCTTGTATGGAGTAAATAGAAAAGGTGCTAACCATAGATCCTCAAGCTTAATTGCAGTTGATATTAATAAAAAGAAAATACTATGGGATTTTCAAGAAACATTTCATGATTTGTGGGATTTTGATATCCCATCCCCACCAATATTGCATGATTTGGTAGTTGATAATAAAGTTTTAGAGATAATAATTTCTCCAACAAAAGTTGGAAATACAATCATTCTTGAAAGAAATACAGGCATACCACTATTTAACTTAAACTATAAAAACATAAAATATACTTCTGATATTCCTGGTGAAACGACATCTGAATTTCAACTTGAAATTAAACTTCCTGAAAAATTTCATGAGATAGGTTTTTCCAAAAATGATATTGATAATTTAAGCCAAGAAAAAAAAGAAGAAATCTTAAAAAGATTAGAATTATCAAATTATGGATCTTTTTATCCACCCTCTTTTAATAAAGATTTAATAATAAAAGGAATACATGGTGGTGCTGAATGGCAGGGTGCAGCTATTAATCCAAAAGAACAGGCAATTTATATACCTGCAAATAATCTACCCTGGATATTAAGACCTTATATGTTTTCATTGGAAAATATAATTTCAAAAGAAATTAAAGATTTGGAGGGCTACAAAATATATCAAGAAAAATGTGCTTCTTGTCATAAAAAAAATAGAAATGGATTAATTCAAAAATTTGGAGAAAAAAGATCAAAATATATACCTAGTCTAGTGGGATACAGCCTAGTCAATAAAGAGGAGTTTATTAAAAAAATTGATAATAAAATGAAAAAGATTCATCGCAATTTAGATATTACAAAAAATGAAAAAGACTTAATATATCAATTATTTTCTAAATGGGATAAAGATTTATATTCAAAAAAGAAAATAAGAGTAGCTGCTGATGGTCGTGCATGGTCACAATTCTTAACAAAAGATGACTTGCCGGCATCTAATCCGCCCTGGGGATATATAGCAAAGATAGATTTACTTACTGGTAAATTAATTTGGAAAAAAAAGATAGGGTATAAAACAATTAATAAGAAAAAAGTATTAACTGGAACCCCTAATTTTGGTGGATTAGCAATTAATGGTTCTGGAATTATTTTCTACACAGGTACTGATGATAATTATGCCTATGCAATAGACTCTAAAAGTGGGGAAATATTATGGGAATATGAGATGCAGGCTGCAGGAAGTGCTCCACCAACTATTTATGAAACAGGTGGAAAGCAGTTTATAACCTTTGTATCAACTGGTGGTGGATATCACAATTACAAAAAAAAGGCTTCAACTATTTACACTTTCTCTATTGAGTAGTCTTTAATTTAAATAAAATTAAATTATGTAATTTTATAAATTTTATTTTTCATATACCAATCGATGGTATTCTTTAGTGCAACACTAAAATTAGTAAACTTTTGCTCTTTCATTAAATTAAGTATCTTTTTGTTGTCTCCATGAGTTTTATTTACTTCGATTTTCTTTAATATTTTTGGATTTACATTTTTTATTTTTAACCCTTGTAAATTATTTTGCATTTCATTTATTATCTTGATTACTTTAATTGGTCTATTAGAACAAACATTAAACAATTGAAAGTTATTTTTAAAATTAACTTTTATTAACTTATTAAGAATTGAAACTACGTCTTGAATATAAGTAAAATCTCTAAAATGTTTTCCACTATCATTTAGATAAAAAAATAAATTTTTTTGATATGATTCCATCACTTTAAAAAGCATCATATCTGGTCTGCCCCATTCACCAAAAACAGTAAAAAATCTTAAACCAATAAATTTTATTTTACCGTCAAGACTTAAGGTCTTTGCTGATATTTCATTCATTTTTTTAGTTAAACCATAAATATTCTTTGGGTTTAAATCGAATGACTCTTTCACTGGATATTTCTTGGCATCTCCATAAACTGAACTTGAAGATGCAAAAAAAACTTTTTTTACTTTTAATGATTTTGCTAAATCACAAATATTTAAAAACCCAATTAAATTTGAAAAAAAATAACTATCAGGTTTAATTAGAGAATATCTTACACCTGCTTGGGCAGCAAAATTGAAAATAATATCTATTTTTTTTTTTCTAAAAAATTTGAACAAAAGATTTCTATTAGAAATATCAATTTTTTTAAAAATAAAATTTTTATTTTGTTTTAAATTTTTTAATCTTAATTTTTTTATTGAAACAGAGTAGTAGTCATTTAAATTATCTATTCCATAAACAATATTATTTTTTTTTAATAGACTTTCTGCAAGACTATATCCAATAAATCCACAAGTGCCTGTTATTAAAATTTTCATGTTGTATTTAAATAAAAAATATACATAATTTTCTCATTTTTATTTCTCACCTATTAAATCATTTAACATTTTTTTATTATGAGAAATATTAAGAGAATGTTCATTAGAATCGTAGAAATTCTCAAAAATATTTATCATATTTTTTAAATTTTTATCATTAATATTTTTTATCCAATAATCATAAAATTCAAAACCATCATAACTATCAAAATTATTTTTTTTAGTATTTATGAAATTTCCAAATTTTTCAAAAAATGCATTATAGTCATGATAAATATATTTCATAAAGTAATACTCTAAAATTTCATTTTTATTAATGTTATGACTAATTTTGTCTAAATTTTTTAATGTATCTTCATAATCTTTAAAGTCTTTTGGCAAAATATTAAATGTATAGTTTGAAGTTGAGCAATTTTTTGTTGCCATCACTACCGGTATACCCAGGTACGCATATTCAAAAGCAATTGTTCCATAAATAGTTAAAACATAGTCAATTTTTTCTCCTATTATTTGATGATGGGATATATCAGAATCTAAATATATTATTTTATTATTTTTTTTTATTATTTCTTTTGATAATTCTGTGGTTCTGTCCAATGACTTTGCATATTTTAAATCTGAATAATAAGGATGATCTTTTAAATACCAATCAAAATCAGTTACTTTAGACAAATTGGACAAACATTCTAACCATTCTTTAAAATCAGGAAAAAAATTTCTTCCCCAAAAATTACAGGCATCACCAACTTGATGAGTTGCAATAAGTATTTTTAATTTTTTATTTTTATTTAAGACTTTTATATTTGGATCATATGGTTTTGAAAATGCTGACTTGGTGGTAACCAACTCTTTTATATTATCTCCCAAATGACCATTTAATCTATTTTCTATCGATTTTGATGAAATTTTTAAAAATTTTTTTTTTTCAAGACTACTAAAATTTGAAAACTCTGATCTAAAATTTTTATATTCACTAAATTGATATAAACTTTCTTTATTAAGTCTAAAAATTCTACCATTTAGTATTGTAAATACTTCAATATTTTGAAATATAGCTAATCTATGTATAATGCCATAAGCATATAAGCTGTGAACACCCACAATACTTTTAACATTGTTGTCCTTTAAGTAATTTTTCCAGTACATGAATATTAAAATAAAATGATACAAATAATCTTGAAAACCTTTTGATTTTAAATCAATTGTAACTTGATAAGTTAACTTTAAATATCCATCATATATTAAATCCCCAAATAAAATATTATCAATTTTGATTTTGGTAATATCAGATTTTGTTTTTAGTTCTTTAATAATATTTTTATAAATATCTTTGGCTTCTATATAATCTTTTTTTTTTGAAGTCGGTTCAATAAAATCACAAACACCAAATGAGGAGTAGATACCAAAAAATTTTAATTTAAAGCTTTTTCCTAAAAACCATTTTATTTTATTTAATAGGTTATCTTCATAATTTACAGCTGTTAATTTATAATTATTAAAAGCTACTAACTTAGAATTATGTTTTTTTATCAAATAATTTGATATCAAAGACATAAAACAATGACTAGAATGAAATGCATTAAACTCTACAAGAACTTGGCTTTTACTATTTTTATTTTTTTTATTATAAAAACGATAATTAAATATTTTAAATTTTATTATTAAATATAAATTCTTATAAAAAGAAAAAAAATTTTTAATCATTTATAATGTTGGATTTTTAAATTCTGCATTTTTATGTGTAAACTTGGTTATTTTCTGTAACTTATTTGTTAATTAAATTAATTTTTTTTTCCATGAGCTTGGTGTTTTTTCATTTATGATTTCAATAGGAATGTGGTAATCAAAAGATCTTGTGCCCTTTTCTTTGATAAATTCTGCTGTAAGTCTTATTGCTTCTTTAAGAGAAGTTTTCGTAGTATAGCCTAAGATTTTCCGAGCTTTATTAGCATTACATGTAGCAACTTTTACTTCTTGAGGTCTATCCAACACATGTATTGGTTGACCATTAAAGCCTACTTCATTTGCAACTAAATTGGACAGTTCTTTAATTGAAATTGTTTCTTCATCAGGTCCTATGTTTATAATTTGCTTATTAATTTCTTTATTTAATGCAAGTTTTTCCAAACAATAAATAACATCGTCAATATAGGAAAAACATCTTTTTTGCATGCCGTCTCCATATATTATGGCTGGTTTGCCTTGTAAATTTCTGTTAATAAAAATTGATAAAACATTTCTAAATGGATCGTCATATTTTTGATTTGGACCAATAATATTGTGTGGAACTGCAATATTATATTCCATGCCATGCACATCAGCTAAAATTTTTAATGTTTCTTCACCAGCTACTTTTGCAATACCATAAGGATCAACTGGTTTTGTGGGCATATCCTCGGTGAAAGGTGGTTTTTGCTCTCCATATCTGGCCATAGAAGAACAGTATACAAATCTTTTTACTTTATTTGCAATTGCAGCCGTAATGGTGCTAACGGTTGCTCCATAAATATTTTTGGTAATTGTATGGGGAGAAAAAACAGACAAGCCTTCGTGCGCAGTAGCAGCACAATGATACACTAAATCATATCCTTTGATAGCTTTTTTCATTGCATCATAGTCATTACAATCAACTTCGGAAAATAATAATATTTCTTTAGGCAAATTACCTCTATCTCCACCAATCATATTATCATTTCCCCCGACAGAGTGACCAAGTTTTATCATTCTTTTAGCTATGTGGCAGCCTAAGAAACCAGCTATTCCAGTAATGAATATTTTCATAGAATTACTTATATTTTTATTTTTGTTTTAAATCCACCTAAAAAAGATGGCAAGAAACTTTTTATATGCCACGCCCATCTTCTTAGTGCTGGATTTGAAAAATTAGTTCCATTGTTTATATAAAAAATTTTAGAACTATTGTTGTTAATTTTAGAAAAGAGTCTGGCAGCTTCAACAACATTATTCTTGGTTGATAATATAAAATTACATTTACTAAGTAATAAAGTTTCAATTAAAGTTTCTTTTCCCATCAAGTACCTGTGGTTTTTTCTTGGATAAGTGTACATTCTATTTTTATTGTATGATCTCAAAGTGTTGTAATAAAAAACTTTGTCCTTAAATTCTTTAATAAAAATATCTAAATATTTTTGCTCTTCAGTGCATAAGAAAATTTTATCAATCTTTTTTTTTTTAATTAAATTTTTTGTATTAAAAACCATTTGTTTAATTGTTGCTGGAAAATAATGTCTCGATGAATATCTAAGTTCTTGACCCCGAAAATGAATACCTAGAATTTTTTTATTTTTAAAATTTTTTTTATAAAAAACTTCAGTTTCTTTTAAAATATCATCATTAATTTTTATATATTTTTTTGTTAATTTCGTAAATTTATATGATGTTGGTAATGTATTCATTTCTTTTTTCCATTTTCCATCAGTAAATATTACATTTTGACTAGAATAAACCTCCTCTAATTTATAACTAGATAGCGGTTTAAAATAATATCTCCAAACATTATGAGTATTAAAAATTTTTTTTTTCTCGCTATACATGTTAGAAAAATTTTCCATATCTACAACTGGTATAAATTTATTCTTTTCAGATATTGAAAGTTTGTTTATTACATAAAAAACATTCGAGAAAAGGCCCGAATTAATATTTTGTCTTTGTATTACAAAAAAAATTTTGTTTTTATTTTTTTTTCCTAATTTTATTTTTTTAAATTCATCAGGATTTTTTTCTACTATATTTGATATTTTTTTTGAAAATGAATTTTTTTTTCTTAATATCTCTACATTTTTTTCAAAATTGTAAGCTGGACTTAAATGTTTAATATAAAAAAAAAAATTATTCATAAACTAGGTTAGATTTTAAAATTTTGTAAATCTTTTAGACAGCTCTTTATAAAGTTTATATAAAAAAAGAAATATAACAAAAAAAATATTTTGACCGTTATCATATCTGATCATAATTTCATCCTTTAGTAATTTTAGCCAAGGTATTTTACTAGAAAAACCTCCCCTCCTAAAGTTTCCAAAAATTTCCATTTTTTTTGTAGCTATACCATTCATTTTTTCTTTAACTATCATTCGGTAAAAATAATCATAATCTGCATGATATTTGTATTTAAGATTATAAAATCCTATTTTCTTTGCTGAAGAATTTTTAATAAAAAATCCTGTCGAATGACTTGAATAAAATCCCCAACTATAATTGATTTTTTCTGGTCTATATCCGTGAAGAATTCCCCAATGCTTTTTTACGCTACCAAAAATAAAATCAATATCAGGATATAATGCAATATATTTAGCTAATATTTCTAGAGCATTTGCCTCATAAGTATCATCTGAATTGATTATGCCGATATAATCTCCTTTTGCTAAATTCAAACCTTTGTTAAATGCATCATATATTCCCTCATCCTTCTCACTTATCCAGTAATCAATCATCGAGGAATTATTTTTGATAATTTGTAAAGTTTTATCAGTGGACCCTCCATCAATAATTATATACTCATAATTTTTATAATTTTGCTTTTTTATACTATCAATAGTTTCTTGTAAGTATTTATCACCATTAAATACTACTGTAATAATTGTAATTAAAGGTTTATTGGGTAAGCTAATCTTATTAACTGAATTTTTTCTTAAACCACCCTCTGAATATCTTTTTTTATTTTTTGATAATGGGTAAAAATCTAGTGTCTCAAATTTATTATTCATTATAATTTTAAATTTCTTTTAAAATTAATTTTTTTACTACATCCTCAACATAAAATTTTGGCGTCCATTTTAGAAAAAATTTTATTTTTGATATGTCGGCTCTGCTTTCGTTAATATCTCTTGCTCTAATGAATTTTTTATTCACTACAACAAACTCTTTCCAATCAAGATTAAAAGTTTTAAAAACAAGGTTTAATAAATATCTTATAGATACACTTTTTCCAGTACCAATTACAAAGTCACCTGAAATATTTTTTTGCATAATTCTGTATATCAAATTTATATGCTCGGGTGCCCAGCCCCAATCCTTAATATTGTTTATATTGCCCAGATATAATTTTTTTTTTTGTTTTTTTGATATTTTTTTTGCAGCATCAATTATTTTTGGAATTAAAAAATTTTTATTTCTTAAAGTTGACTCATGCTGAAAAGCTATACTAGAAAAACATCTTAATTTATACTGCTCTCTATAAAATTTCGTTAAATAAAAAGTAATTAATTTTGACAAACCATAAGGACTTGATGGTTTCATTTTACTTTTTTCATTTTTGATATTTTTTGAACTTTCAAATATTTCGCAAGATGATGCATTAAAAAATTTAATTTTTTTTTTTGAATTTTTTATTGTTTCTAAAATATAATAAACTGGTATTGCGTTGCTAATTATAGTTTTATAAGGCTTCTTATAAGATTCTAGTGGGGATGGCTGGCCACCAAAGAAATAAATACTATCACACTGTGAATTGTTAATTAATTTTTCAATCTCTTTTTTTTTGTAAATATTAATTTTTTTTCTTAGTACTCCTTTTTTTATTTTTAATTTTTTATGATTTAATTTTTTATCTAAATTTCTAGTAACACTTATTATCTTATACTTTTTTTCTAATAAAAGTTTACACATGTATGAACCATCCTGACCACTACCACCAAAAATAATTGCTTTTTTATTCGTCATTAAATTAATTTTTTATAAATTTCTTTTGTTTCTTTTGCACATTTCATCCAATCAAAAAACTTTAATCTTTGTTTGCCCTTATTAATTAATTCATTTCTAATAAAATCTGAAAACAATACTTTATGCATTGATTCTGCTACAGAATCAGCGTTATTAGGATCAAAATACTCTGCCGCTTCATTTGCTACTTCTCTAAAGACAGGTATATCACTACAAACAACTGGACAATTATTTGAAAAACCTTCTAAAATTGGAAGTCCAAAACCTTCATATTTCGATGGGTAAATTAGCAATCTTGCATTTTGATAAAATATATTGAGCAAATCATTATTTCCTTCAAAAAACAAAAAATTTTTAGCATCTAAGTTGTATGATTTGATTAGATTAATTTCATGCTTTGTTAATTTTTCTCCTCCAAATAAAATAACCTTAAAATTTTCAAGTATTTTTAAATTAATTGAAAGAGATTTTAAGAATACTTGAAAATTTTTATATTTATGTCTATTTCCAACGTATAATATATATGGATAATCTACAGGTGAATTGGATGGGCTTATAAGTTTTTTTTTAACACCTAAATAAGTTATTGAAATTTTATTAGGATCAACTTCATAAAACTTTGTTAGGTCATTAGCAGTTGACTTTGAAATGCAAATAATATGATCGGCTCTCTCTAAAACAATTTTTTTTGTTAATTGAGGTGATTTATAACCATAACTTTTATAAAAAAGCTCATGTATTAAGTCATAAACTGTAACAACTAGAGGCTTATTATAACTATCAAAATTACCATTATAATAAGTAGTATGAATTATATCTGGATTAAATTTCTTAATAAATTTTAAGTTTAATATTTCATTAAACTGATTTAATTTAAGTACAAAATTTGTTTTAACTAAATAGTTTGAAAAAGGTAGCTTCTTTTCAAATCCAATATTATTTTTTTTGGAATTCTCTTTTAAAAATTTATTCAAATGAAACCCTGCAAAAATTTTTGCATTAACGTTAGTTTCTATAAGTTTTTGAGTTAATTCTAAAAAATATTTTGATGGCCCTCCTCTTTCTTGTTTACAGAATATTTTATGATCATAAAAGATTTTCATAATTATTTAATTTTAATCAACTTTTTGTCTTTGATTAAAAAAGCATTATCACAAAATTTTATTATTGATTTTTTGTGCGTAATAATCAAAATAGTTTTACTTTTTTTAAGTTTAATAAAATTTTTAATAATTTTTTGTTCTGATAATGCATCTAAATTACTGTTAAATTCATCTAAAATTATAATATCTGGATTATTATATAATGCTCGTGCTATACCTATCCTTTGAGCTTGACCGCCTGATATTTTTATTCCTCTATCTCCAACAAAAGTATTAAATTTTTTTGGTAGTTTTTTTATAAAATCATTTATACCACTCTGTTTAACACTATTAATAAAATTTTTTATTTCAAATTTTTTAACATTATTTCCAAATATAATATTATTTTTTATTGTGTCATCTATTAGATTTATATTTTGTGCAACATATCCAAATTTTAATGAATTTTTATTTAAATTTGAGTTTTCATTATAGAAAACTTTTCCTTTAGTTGGTGCCAATAACCCCGAGATAATATTTATTAATGTTGTTTTTCCACTTCCATTTTTGCCCACGAAGCAAGAAATTGTATTTTTATTTATTTCTAAATTAATGTTAGACAAAATATTAATACTTTGATTATAGTTAAAACTAACATTTGATAACTTTAGTTTTTTAAAATTTGTTAAATATTTTGTGTCCTTATAAATATTATTGTTCAATTTAAGTTTATATTCTTTACTTATTAAATTTATTAAAGGTTTAAAAAAAACAATTCTTTGAATTGAAGCTGATATTCTGGTTGCTGAAGGCATCAATCTTACAACTGTTGCTGCATAAATACTCACCAAAATTACAATTTCATTAAGAGAAAAGAAACTCAAGCTTATATAAATAACAAAACAAATTACCATTACACATAAAACTTCAATAATCACTCTTGGAAACTGTAATAGGATATCAGTTTTAAACTCAATATTAGCCAGGTACTTATCTAGATTTATAAATCTATTCGAAAAAAATTTTTCTTTATTTAATATTTTAATTTCCTTAACGTTTAAAAAATTTTCAAAAATATTTTTGTTTATATCTTTTTGATATTTCTGTCTTTGTAAGCCCCAATTAAAAAGTCTATTTTTGCTAAATTTATTTATTAATAAAACTGCTATTGTTAAGCAAATAAGTACCGGGAGGGTTACTTTAAAATTTATTAATATAAGAAAAAAGGTTAAAAAAGATACTACAAGTATTTCCAAAAAAAAAGTTAGATAACTAATCAAAACTACAGAAAAATATTGAGCTTCATTTATATTTCTAATTATTTCAGAAGTATTCTTAGAAAGAAAAAATTCATAGTTTTGTGATAGATATCTTTTATACAAATCATTAACCAATCTTAATCGGATATTCATCGCAGTTCTTCCTAAAAAATAATTGTAAAAGATAATAAACAAATTTTTTGTAGTAAAGATTAATACAATCAAAATTAAAATTTTTCTTATATCCTGTGAAATAAATAAATTATTAAATATTTTATCGAAAAACAAGATATTAGAAAATGTCGAAGTATTGTTTCCATCAAACATTATTGTAATAAGAGGTATAAGTATACCTATGCTTAAAATTTCTATTAAAGAATTTAAAAACATTAATATAAATAAAAAAAAAATTATAATTTTTTCTTTTTTATTTAATAAATTTTTAATTTTATTAATTTGACTAAAATTCATTTTTTTTATCTAATTCATTTTTTAGCTCTTCATACTCTAGCATTTTTTTTTTCATAAATACTAGAGTTAAATTCAACTTCTTCGTGATGCCCTTAGCTGTCAGAATATAAAAATAATTAATTTTATTTTTGTTTCTTTTAAAATTTTCTATTTTAATTAGGCCTTTTTGTTTGAGCGCATTAATACAGTAATTTAATTTACCCAAACTAAAACCTAATTCGTTGGCTAGCTTTCTTTGTGTAATATTCTTTTTTTTGCTAATCTTAATTAAAATATTTAAATTATCTTGATTATTTTTCATATTTGTTCAATTATTGAACATGCTTAAAGATATCAAAAAACAAAGTAAAGAAATAATATATTGTAGATTAGCTAATTAAGCTGAAATAACAGTATTTATATAAATTTGTTTGGTTATAATGAAAGTTAACATTGTATATAAGTGCTATTTAATTTAATTCAAATTAAAAAATTATGGTAAATAATATAAATTCAGGCTTTGAAGAAATTTTCTCTTCTCATAACATTGATGATAAAAAAATTTTATATCTTTTAAAAAAAATTACCCAACCTACTTTAGATAAAAAAAAATTTAATATATTAAATAAAATTTTAAAAAATTATGAAAGAATTGTTCTCAACAATAAAAAAGGTGTTGATTTTTATTTCGATGATTATGATAAATTAGAAATTTATAAAATTGGTGAAAATCATAATGATTTACTCAGATATTTTGTTTACAGATACAAATATAAAACTTACCCAGTTCAAAAAATAATAGAGGAATATCCTCCTTGTATACAAATTGAACCCTCTTCAATTTGTAATTTTAGATGCATAATGTGCTATCAAAAAGATAAGTCTTTTTCTGACAAAGAAAATAATTTTATGGGATTCATGAAGTATGACTTGTTCAAAAAAGTAATTGATGAAATTAGTGGAAAAGTTGAGGCTATAACTTTTGCCTCAAGAGGTGAGCCAACACTAAATAAACAATTTATTAAATTTTTAGAATATTGTAAAGACAAATTTATTGCGATTAAAATAAACACTAACCTTTCAACTTTAAATGAAAAGCTTGCAAGAGCCTTTTTTGAAAATAACGTTCAAACGATAGTAATTTCAGCTGATGATGCAGATAAAGAAAGTTATGAAAAAATAAGAATAAAAGGAAAATTTGAAAAATTGCTAACTAATATAAATTTACTAAATAAAATAAAAAAAGATTATCCAAATTCTAAAACTATAATTAGAGTCTCTGGTGTAAAAATTAATAAAAATCAGGATATCAATAAAATGAAAGAAGTATACGGAAAATTCACTGATTCTGTAGCTTTTGTAAACTATTTACCTTGGGAAAGTTCATATGAAAATGAGTTAAACAAAATAGAGGATGCTTGTTCAGACCTTTGGAAGAGAATGTTTGTTTGGTATGATGGTAAGATGAATCCTTGTGACTATGATTATAAATCTCTATTAAGCAAAGGTAATGCGAATGAAATAACCATAAAAAATTATTGGAATTCAGATCATTATAATTCAATTAGATCTCAACACTCTATTGGAGAAAGGGATAATATAGTTCCATGCAATAGTTGTACAAATACATAGTAATATGAAGGTTGGAGTTATTGGTCATAAAAATCATGCTACAAAAATCATCAATATATTAGCTGATCAAAAAAATATTAAAAAAATAAAAATTTTTTTATATAAAAAATACGACAAACAAAACTTAAATCTAAAAAGTAAAAAAATTGAGTATGTTTATTCAATAAATGATTTGTTTGATACTTGCTCCATATTTATTTCGTCTCCAACTAAAACACATAAAAAATATATTAAGTTATTTTTAAATACAAAAATCTACATCTTTTGTGAAAAACCTGGTGGAAATGGAATTATTGATTTGAATTTTTTGAGAAAAATTAAAACAAATAAAAAAGGAGAAATATATTTTAACTACAATTTTTTATTTACTAAACAAATTGAATTTATCAAAAAAATGATACAAAATAAGAAAGTTTATGGAGATTTAAGTTTTATTGAGCTAAAACTTACGAATGGTATTTCATTTAAAGAAGAATTTTCAAATAATTGGAGATTTAAATCAAAAAATATATTTGATCAAATTACTGGCAACGTAGGATCTCATTATATTAATTTGCTAATCTGGCTTTTTAAATCAGTGAAGAAGAAAAATATTTTAAAATTAAGTGTAAACAAAAAAAATGATACATCACTTATAGTGTTAAAGGCAGGTAAAAGAGTTCTTGTAAATATGTATTTTTCATACTCAAACCCTTTATCAGACGAATTTAATTTCTTTTTCTCAAATTCAATTTTAAGGATTAAAGATAATAAAATTATAATTTTAAAACCAAGAGATTATTTTGATAAAAACAAAAATTTTATATCACCCCCAATTGTGCTAACTGAAAAATTAAATCAAACTTACGAATACTTAAGCTCATTAGAAAAATCAATTAAATTTTTTTTATACAAAGTTGAAAATAACAAAAAATTCTCTTCAAAATATTTTAATAACTCTTTAGATACATTGAAGTTTTTTATATGAACTATCATAATTTATGGAAAAAAGCAGAAAAAATAATTCCGGGTGGTAATGGTTTATTATCAAAAAGACCAAAAAGATTTTTATCGTCTGGATGGCCAACATATTTTAAAAAAGCTAAAGGAATATATTTGTGGACTCTTGATAATAAAAAACTAGTTGACTTTAGTATTATGGGAATTGGAACCGCAATATTAGGCTACGCAAATAGTACCATTGATAAAAAAGTGAAATTAGCAATCGATAAGGGAATAAATACAACGCTTAACTGTATTGAAGAATATCAATTAGCAAAAGAGATACTAAAATATAATAAATTTGCACAACAGGTTAAATTTGCAAAGGGGGGTGGTGAAGCAATGGCTATGGCAATAAGAATAGCTAGATCTAATTCTAAGAAATACAAAGTTGTTTTTAGTGGATACCACGGATGGCATGATTGGTATATTTCTGCAAACCTTTCAGATATACAAAATTTAAATAATCATTTACTGAAAGACCTTAAGCCCCTGGGTGTTCCTAGCAATTTAAAAAACTCTATCATGCCTTTAAAGTTTAATGACCATGAACAATTAATAAAGATATTTAAAGAAAATAAAGATGCTGGAATTTTGGTTATTGAAGGCGCAAGAAACGATTATCCTTCTAAAGAGTTTGTAAAAGCAATAAATAAATTAAAGCTAAAAAAAAAAATAATTGTTATTATTGATGAAATTACATCTGGATGGAGAGAGTGCTTGGGTGGTGTCTACAAAAAGGTTAATTTGAATCCAGATATTGTAGTATATGGAAAAGCATTAGGAAATGGTTATCCAATTTCTGCTGTAGTGGGAAAAAGAAAGATAATGGAAATTAGTAACCAGACATTCATCAGTAGCACAGCTTGGACTGAAAGAATAGGATTTGTAGCTGCATTAGCAACAATTAGATTCATGAAAAAAAATAATGTTTCATCCAAGATTATGAAAAAAGGAAAAAAAGTTATTGATGGTTGGAAAAAATTAGCTTTTAAAAATCAATTAGAAATTACAACCAACAAATTTTATTCTATGCCGACCTTTAGCTTTAATTATGAAAAAAATAATGACAAATTGAACACTCTTTTTACAAAATATATGCTTGAAAAGGGTTATATTGCAACAAATTACATGTTTATTACATTTGCACATAATGAAAATGAAATAAAAAAATATTTAAAAGTATGTAATGTTGTATTTAAAAAAATAAAACAAGATTTGTCAAATAAAGTAAAATTAAAAAAAATTACTTCAAGAAAAATGACTTACTAACCCTATAGTTTTGAACTATAGCCACCATCAATTACAATATTTTCTCCATTAATATAATTGCTTTTATCAGAGAGTAAGAATAAAATTAAGTTTGATATTTCATCTGCTTTTGCCATCCTTTTAGAGGGAATTTTTTGTGAGTATCTTTTAATAAAACTTTTTGTCTGCGTGTTTTTATTTTCTACCCCCGCAGGTGAAATACAATTAACATTAACATGTGAATTTGACATATAATTTGAGAAATATTTTGTTAACTGAATTATGCTGGCTTTTGTTGCGCCATAAATTTCTGATGACTTCCTGTCTCCCTTTTTATAATTATTAAAATCTGGAGAATACATACCAAAAATAGATGAAATATTAATTATTTTTCCATATCCTTGTTTTTTAAAAAAACTTTTAAATATGAATTGAGATAAAAAAATATTTGCTTTTATATTGACATTCAAAGACTTATCAATTTCGCCTAGAGTTCTATTTTCAAAATCTGAAAACACTTGATAAGCGGCTAAGTTAATTAGCCCATAGATATTTTGATATCTTTTTTTTATTTTTTTTGTAACTATTTTTAAATTTTGATTATTATTAAAATCTAGAGAATAATAATTATCTTTAACTTTTTTATTTTTATCTAACAAAATTAAATTATAGTTGTTTTCTGATAATAAATTAATTAAGTTTTTGCCGATTTGACCTTCGGAACCTGTAATTAAAATATTTTTATTTAAATTTTTCATCTTTTAATAATACCGAACTCCAGCCTTCATTTCTTTTTATAAGTTTTTGATATTCAATTAGTCTAGGGTTTTTTTTAACATAATTTACTAACTCTATCATATTTATATTATAAACTTTATTTTTAAAATGATTTAATATTTTTTTAAATAAGTTGAAATCATTTTTGTAATCTATGCAAAACCTATACTTTGATAAATCTTTTTTTAAATCTTTTCGTTTAAACTTAAATTTATTAGAATTATACATGTAGGGAGTAACATGCTCTCTTTCAGATGGTAAAATTGCTTTTTTGTTGGTAATTTTCAGAGTTGAAAAATTAAAAATTTCTATATCCATTCCATCGGGATACATTGTGGGAAGAGGATATGTATTGGCATAATAGTCTATGTTTGATTTTAAAAATGTATTTAACATATTGTTAATTATTCTATAATCAACAAGTGGACAATCAGATGTAACTCTAACAATTATTTCAGATCTAAATTTTTTTGCAGTCTCGTAATACCTTGAAAGCACATCATTTTTACTCCCTCTATAAAATTTTATATTCTCTTTTTTACAAAACTTAACTATCCTGTTGTCTTCTAATAATCTTGTCGTGCAAATAATAACATCTTTAATTTTATTACAATATTTGAGTCTACCAGTCATAATTTTAAGGGGGGTTAAGCCTCTATGTTTTTTTAGAACTTTCCCTTTTAGTCTTGTAGAACCAATACGCGCCTGTATAATAATATCTACTTTTTTTTCATTTTTCATATTAAATATATATAAAGAAATTATAACACACTATTTATGAAAGAACTTATAAAAATAATTAATACAATTAAAAAAAAAAAAACTAAAAAAAAAATATGCTTTTTTTTAGGTAATACAAAAAAAAGAGAAAATAAAAAATTTTTTTTTACACCCATTAGAGAAAATAGAAATTTTATTTTTTTTGGAGCAATTGTCTACAGTGATTTAATAACAAAAAAGATATTAAAAATTATTGATGGAAAAGTAGATATTGTACTGGTTGATATTGAAAAAAAAGTCCGATCTAAAAATAAGAAAATTAGTTTAGTAAATATTGAGAGGTCAGCTAAAGATGTGATTAAAAAATCAAAACTTTACATCTATAAGGCAAATGATCTTGCTGTAACCGCAACTGAAACATTGTTATTTAATCTTTTTCTTAGGGATAAAAGAGGGCTTGGTGGTAAAAAAATTTTAATCATTGGAATAGGAAATATAGGGTTTAAGCTTTCTATTAAATTTGTGGAAAGTGGCTCTAGAGTTTATATTTGGAGTAGAAAAAAAGAATTACTTCCAAATTTTGCTAAAACAATAAATATTATAAAACCTCAAGGCACTACTTCAACTGTTAAGGCTTTAAAAAATATGCCTAAAAGTTTAAATTTCTTTGACATCATTATTTCAACGGCGGACCGAAAAAATATTATTAAAGGAAATATTGTTAAAAATTTAAGAAAAAAAAATATATTTATAGATGTTGGAAAGGGTAACTTTGATAAAAATGCTATTAAAATTCTTAATGAAAAAAAAATTGACATCTACAGACTGGATACTACGAATTCATATTTTTCATATTTAGAAAATATGAGCTTAACTGAAAAACAATATAATTATAATAGGTTTAAAAATAAATTAAAAAATTTTACTTTTGTCTTACGTGGTATTGTTGGTCAAAAAGACGACATAGTTGTAGATGATGTGCTAAAGCCAAAAAAAATTTTTGGTATTTGTAATGGCACAGGTGGATTTTTTAGTCATAATTTTGATGAAAAAAAAAATATTTTGAATAAAATTAAAATTGTTACAAATAAAAAACTCTCATATGACTGATAAAAATAAAAAATTCGTGATATTGGGTGCCGGCCCAGTGGGGCTTGTTACTGGATATTTTTTAGCGAAACAAAATTTCAATGTAGAGATTTATGAAATGAAAAACCAGGTGGGTGGTATGTGTAGAACCTGGAAATGGAAAGATTTTTATGTGGATACTGGCCCTCATGTATTTCATACATCAGACAAAAAATTATGGAGTCTATGGCAAAAATTATTTAAGAATAACCTCATAGAAGGTGTTTATAGGTCGAAAAATATTTTTGGAAAAAATTTCGAAAATATAGTTGACTACCCTCTTTCAAATGAATCGATAAATAAATTTCCTTATAACGAAAAAAAAAAAATTCTTAAAGAATTAAAAGAAGCTAAAAATAATAAAGATAAATATACGAGTAATTTTAAGGAGCATGTAATAAGTCAGGTAGGCCCAACACTTCAAAAATTATTTTTTGAAGGCTATCCAGAAAAAGTGTGGGGTATTCCCACTTCTAAAATGACCTCTGAATGGGCACCAAAAAGAATTAAATTTACAGATAAAACTATACCCTTTTTTGACAAAGAAAGAACTGGTGTTGGAAAACATGGAACTGGACAACTTTATGAAATGATTAAAGATGAAATTTTAAAAAATAAAGGAAAAATATTTTTGAATCATAAAGTCATAAAGATAAGGCATACAGAAAATTTAATAAATTCGATTGAATTTTCAAATGGAAAAAAAATATCTACAAATAAAAATGATATTTTAATATCAAGTCTACCAATTAATTTAATAGCTAAATTTTTGGGTCATTCAAGTAATCTTAAATTTAGAGGAGTAAGATCTATTTATATATCTATTAAGAAAGAAAGATGTTTGCCAAAAAAAGTGAATTGGGTTTATTTTTCAGATAAATCAATTTTATTTAACAGAGTTTCTGAACCAAAAACCATGTCAAAGTTTCTTTCTCCAAAAAACAAAACTTATTTATGTGCAGAAATAACCTATAGTAAAGGTGATCAAATCGATAAAATAAACCTTAAAGAAATTAAAAAAATAATTATTAAAGATTTAATAAAAACTAGATTAATAAATAATGAGAATGATGTTCTGGATATCTCAGAAAATAAAGAGGATATAGTCTACCCAATTCAATTTGTAAATTATAAAAAAACTTTAGCCACTACCAAATCATTTATTTCAAAATTTACACAGCTTTATTCTTTGGGAACAGGTGGTGATTTTGATTACGCAGACAGTCAAATACTTTTTCATAAATCAATGGATCTCGTTAAAATATTAACAGATAAATATAATCAAATCATAAATGTTAGAAAAATCACTAATAATGTGAAACTGAATAATATAGTTCAACTAGGAAAAAGAAAGGTTGGTTCTGGAAACAGACCATTCATAATAGCTGAGGCTGGTTTAAATCATAATGGTGATTTAAATATTGCAAAAAAACTTATTGATAATGCTGCTGAATGTAAATGTGATGCAATTAAATTTCAAACTTTTCAAAAAGATGGACGTGTGTCTGGTTCTGTTAAAAGTGCTAATTATACAGAAAAAGCTGATGGCTTGAGAGAAGATATCAATGAAATGTTTAATAGATTGAATATGAGTCATAAATTTCATGAAGAAATTTTTTCTTATGCCAAAAAGAAAAATATAACTATTTTTTCTACTCCTTTTGATGAGAAAAGTGTTAATTATCTAGAAAAACTTAATGTTAAATTTTATAAAATTGCATCTGTTGATGCAATAAATATACCATTGATATACAAAGTTGGTCAAACAGGCAAACCTTTGATATTGTCAACAGGTATGTGTGATATTGGAAATGTGAATGATGCAGTGCAGGCCTTTAAAAGCACTGGAAACAAAAATTTAATTCTATTGCACTGCCTATCTTCATACCCTGCAGATGAAAAAGAAATGAACTTAAAGGCAATAGATACAATGAAAAAGATATATAATATTCCAGTTGGATTGTCTGACCACTATCCAGGTATAGAAGTTTCAATATTATCCTTAGGAATGGGAGCTGACATTATTGAAAGACATTTTACACTTAGTAAAAAACTAGAGGGTCCAGATCATATTCTTTCCTCAGAGAAAGATGAAATGAGTAAATTAGTGAATATTGCTTATAATAGAAATTCAATACTTGGGTCAGGTGAAAAAACAATTCAACCTAGTGAGTATGAAGTAATTAATAGTCAAAGAAAATCACTTTATGCAAAAAAAAACATAAAAAAAAATGATGTTTTTAGTACTAACAACGTATGTATTAAAGGCCCTGCAGGTGGGATATTACCTAAGTACATTAATATCTTACTAGGCAAGAAGTCAAAAACTTTTATTTTAAAAGATCATCCAATAAGTTGGGAATTATTATAAATTATATTAATATTTTAAATTATTTAGTCTTTTTATGAATAACAATCCAATTCCATGGGCATCTCCTTTTTTATTTGGAAATGAAAAAAATTTAGTAAATAAAGCGCTAAATTCAACCTGGATTTCAGGTGGTGAATACATTGATAAATTTGAAAAATTAATTAAAAAAAAATTTAAAATTAAGAACTCTTTTTTAGTTTCAAATGGTACTACAGCATTACATCTCGCATTTTTATCAATTGGGTTAAAAAAGGGGGATGAATTAATTGTCCCAGGATATGGTTATATGGCTGCAGCTAATATTGGAATTTTAATGAATCTAAATGTAAAATTTGCAGATGTTGATCTTCATACATTTTGTATTTCTTTAGATTCTTTAAAAAAAATTATTACAAAAAAAACAAGAGCTGTTGTAGTAACCCACACATACGGCAATATGTTTGAGACTTTGAAAATAAAAAGTTTTTTAAAAAAGAAAAAAATTATCATGATAGAAGATTCAGCCGAAGCCTTTGGTTGTCAAGATTTTAAAAAATTTTCTGGAACCATAGGTGATATAGGAACATTCAGTTTTCATGCAACTAAAAATATAGTTACAGGAGAAGGGGGAATGATTAGTACAAACAATAAATTTTATGCAAAAAAAATTATACTCTATAGAAATCATGGTGTTGCTAAAGAAAGATATAAGCATTTAGTTCCAGGACATAATTTTAGAATAACAAATATTCAAGCTGCTTTAGGAATTGGTCAATTGAAAAATTTTGCTAAGATACAAAAAAGAAGAATGCAAATTTATAAATGGTATATGACTTATTTAAATCTCAAAAAAGTAAAACTTCAAAAAATAACAAATAGCTTATTTATTCCTTGGACACTTGCTGTAACGATTCCTTTAAAAAATATAAATACTAATAATATTTTAGAAAAGTTGTTAAAAAAAAATATAGAAATTAGAAAAGGTTTTTATTCTGCTAATAGATTAAAAATATATAAAAATAATGCTACAAGAAAATTAAAAAACTCAGACTATTTGTCTAAAAATATTATTTGCTTACCAATACACCTATATTTAAAAAAAAATAATGTAAGGTACATATGCAAAATTTTTAATAAATTAACTTAAAACCTATGGTAAAATATTTTGGTGATTCGCAATAATTGTTCTTTTTTTCAGTTAAAAATAACAACAATAAAAATTATCTATTTGCAGATGGGTACGTTTATCGTGCTGAGATTAATAACACTATGATTAATCTTATGAAAACATTAAAGAAAAATATTGAGCAAAAAATTAGGATCAATTCTAATGATTAAATCTTAGATTCTAAATAATTAAAAAAATGAAAAAATTAAATAAAAAAAAAATATTAAAGGAATGTAGAAACTGCAAATCAAAATTGTTAACAAAATTATTTTCATTAGGAAACCTTGCTTCATCAGGGAAATTTGCAAAGAATAAAAAAACTCATATTCAACGTGGAAATATAATTTTAATGATGTGTAAAAAATGTTCATTAATCCAATTAAAAGAGTCGTATAATAAAAACTATTTATTTAATAAAGGATATGGCTATAGAACAGGAATAAATATTATGATGATTAACCATATGAAAAAATTAAAAAAAGATATTGAAGAAAAAATTGAATTAAAAAAAAATGATGCGATTTTAGATATAGCTAGCAATGATGCCACTTTTCTTAATCAATTTAATAAAAATTTGTTTAAAGTTGGAATTGATCCACTAATTATACACTTCAAAAAATATTATAAATTTATAGACAAACCTATATCTAATTTCTTTTCATATGAAAATGTTTTTGAAAAAACCAAAAAAAAATTTAAACTTATAACAGCGTTTTCTGTATTTTATGATTTAGAGGATCCTAATTCTTTTTTAAATGATGTAAAAAATTTATTGACTGATGATGGTATATTTTTATTAGAACAGGCAGATTTGTTATCAATAATTAAACTAAATATGTTCGATACATTATGTCATGAACATGTGGCTTATTATTCGACAAAAATTATATCTGAAATGGCAAATCATAATGGCTTGCAAATATTTGACTTAAAAAAAAACAAAACCAATGGAGGAAGCATTCAATACTTTATTTGTAAAAAAAATGCTAAGATAAAAATTAACAAAAATAAGTTGAAAAATTTTCTTAAAGAAGAAAAAAAATTTAAGATTGGAAAAGTAGATTGTTACAAAAAATTTTTTTTAAGAGTTAATATGTTAAAATTAGAGCTGTTAAAAATACTAAAAAATATTAAAAATTCAAAAAAAATTATACATGGCTATGGAGCATCTACTAAGGGCAACATACTTCTACAGTATTATAAAATTAATAATAAAACTGTTAACTTTATAGCCGAAAGAAATAAAAATAAATTTAATTGCTTTACACCTGGATCTAAAATAAAAATAATTTCTGAAGATGACTCAAGAAAACAAATACCTGATTATTATTTAGTTCTCCCATGGCATTTTAAGGATAGCATACTGATTAGAGAGAGAAAAATCATAAATCAAGGGACTAAATTTATATTTCCACTACCAAACGTAAAAATTATTTAAAAAGATTTATTAATTTTTTATTCAAATTTATTTCATTAAATTCTTTTTTATAAAGTTTTTTTGATCTTTTTATAAGTTGTTTATTTTTTTCTTTAAACTTTATAGCAACGTTAATTTTTTCAAGGAGACTCTTTTTTTTCTTTATATCAATTAAATATACAAATTTTTTTAATTCTTCTGAAATTATTGAAGAATTATAAAAAACTGGTTTATTAAAATAAAATCCCTCATATAGAGGAAAGCTATGGCTTCCTATATAACTTGGGAAGACCAAACCAAAACAATTTTTATAAAGATAAATCAATTCTTCATCAGAAATATAATTGAGAAATTTTATTTTATTTTCTAGATTATTTTTTTTAACAATCTTTTTTAATTTTTCTAACTCACCTTTATCGTGACCAGAACAAATTAAAAAAAAATCTTTTAAAAATTTTTTTTTTTTAAACTGAATAAAAGAATCGATTATATATTTATGATTTTTATGTTTCCAATATTGAGCTGGATAAAGAAGAAAAAATTTTTTTGTTATATCTAAATTATTTATATTTGAAATATTAGATTTAATGGTGCAAAGCTTAGGTGGAAATCTAATAATATCTACTTTATTTTTTGTGGCATTATAATAATTACAAAACTTTTTTTTATTTTCTAAAGTGCCTACAATAATTTTTTTTGCATTTTTTGCAGCATGGAAATATGATTTGTTTCTTAAAAAAATGGTATGTTTATCATGCTCAGGTAAGCTTTGAAGTTTTTTTTCTAAATGTGATAAATCAAAAACAGTATAAATATAATTAATATTATTAAAATACATGTTTAAATATGATGGGGATAAAAAAAAAACTTCATCTACTTTTCTGTTGATCAAAAAATTTTCAAATGAACTATATTTCAATAAACCCAAATTATTTAAATAATTAGTAAATCTTACAGGAATATAATTTTTATCAAAAAAAATATTATCTATTTTATATTTCTTAAGAAGATAATTACTTAATGATTTATAAGTGGTGATAATACTTAATTTTATATCTTTTGATTTTTTTAGTAAATCTATCTTTGAAAGAACCATTCCTAATGCACCACCACTATCAAGTTTTATATCAACTATTAATGCTATATTTTTTTTCATTATTTTTAATAAAATATTTTTACGATTAATGTTTATTAGAAAATATTTTTTAAATATTTAGATTTGATCATACTATTATTTAAATATTGCAAATCTTCCTAGTATAAGCACATCAATTCCAGAATTATAAAAAGTATTCAAAGCATCATCAGGAGTACATACTATTGGTTCGCCATTAATATTAAAGGATGTATTTAAAAGTATTGGAAAACCAGATAATTTCTCAAACTCATCTAAAATTTTATAAAAATCAATATTCATGTCTTTATTTACAGTTTGAACTCTAGCAGAATTATCTAAATGGGTTATTCCTGGAAGATTTTTTCTATATCTTTTTTTAACTTTAAAGACTCTTTCCATATAATTATTTTCCTTATTTCCCTCAGCATCAAAATATTTATCTAAATCATCAACTTTTATTGAAGGAGCAAATGGTCTGTAGCTTTCTCTATACTTTACTGATTTATTAATTGCATTTTTAATATCTTTATTTAGCGGATTTGCAATGATGCTCCTATTGCCTAAAGACCTATCTCCAAATTCTAATTTACCATTGAAATAACCAACAACAAGATTTGACATGCATTGTTTAGCTACGAATTTATGAAAATTAGTTATTTTTTTGAATGAAATTTTTCTTTTTTTTATAGCAATTTCAATCTCTTTGTAGGTAAACTCTGATCCTACAAAAGGACTATTGTTTATTTTAACTCTTTTATTTTCTAATATTGAATTATTTAAATATAAAGCGCTGCCAATTGAATTTCCAGTATCTGATGGTGCGTAAGGTATATAAACTTTTTTAAAATTAGTTTTTTTTGTTATTTTTCCATTAAAAACAGTATTCAAAAAAAATCCCCCTCCAACAACAAGATTTTTTTGTTTTGTTAAATAATATAGATGATCCAAAAAATGAAACCCTATTTCTTCTGCACAAATTTGTAAGGCTTTTGCAATTTTAATTTGTTTAATACTAGGTTTTTTTTGGTAAAAAACTTTTTTAATTCCAAAAAGATCCTTTAATTCCTCAGTATAAAAATGATTTTTATTTCCAAAATTAGAAAATTCAAAATATTTTGAGGTTAATTCTAATTTACCATTCTGACCTAAGCTATAACATTTCTTAATTTTTTTAATTTCATCTTTACAGATGTATGGATACGCTGACATTGCCATAACTTTCCATTCATCACTATCTGATTTGTACCCTAACAGTTCTGTGAAGGTTGCATAAAATTTTCCTAATGAATTTGGCAAATTTTGTTCAGCTAACTTATAAATTTTTACATCATTTCCAATATTAAAAGTGGTTGATTCATGCTCTCCACGAAAATCACATGTTAATATTGCTGCTGATTTAAAATTAGACATGTAAAAAGCATTTGCTGCATGACATTGGTGGTGATTTATATGATATACTCTTGGAAATGATGGGTTGTCATGAATAATCTGAGTATGTGATCCATGCTCTCTTTTTGCTAAATTAAACAAATTGTCTGATAAAGTATAAAAATTATGTTCCCTGTAACTTCTGTGTGAAGAAATTAAAGGATTAAATCGACTCATATGATTAGATGGGTTCCAACCAAAGGAAACGTAATCAATGTCAGAAAATTTTATATTTTGGTTTTCAAGACATTTTTGAATACTTTTATAAGGAAATTTTTTTGTAAATTTTTCTCTATTTAATCTTTCTTCCTGAATTGCAAACTTTATTTGCCCATTTCTCAAAATACAAGCAGATGAATTATATTCCCCAGTATTAATTCCAAGTATATACATAAAACTAGTTATATAATATTTTTTGTGCTTGTTGTTTTATTTATCTTGATATCTAAAAATTTTTTTCAGTGCATAAATCAAGCCAATTGAGCTATTAGTACTGGTCAGCTACACGCATTACTGCGCTTCCACATCCAGCCTATCAAC
>Ga0209335_10000951_pt1 | contig 34554 bp, 30 predicted proteins | sample COG_09_FD_184753 | JGI IMG/M metagenome (GOLD analysis project Ga0209335, IMG submission 184753) | Pelagic Microbial community sample from North Sea - COGITO 998_met_09 (SPAdes) (version 2) | ecosystem: Environmental > Aquatic > Marine > Neritic zone/Coastal water | place: Helgoland, sampling...
CACTGTTAATAATAATTTTTTCATAACCAATGCTTATTATTTTTTTCGCATCATTAGCTGTTTTAATTCCTCCACCGTATGCAAGTGGGAAAAAAGCCTCTCCAGCAATATCTTTAAGTAGATCATAATTTATTTGGCGTTTTACTGCGGTTGCTGTTATGTCAATAATAAACATTTCATCTACAGTATAATCATTAAAAATATTTACTGCATTTATAGGGTCTCCTATGTATCTATCCGTTTTATCGTCAAAACCTTTTCTGTGTATTAGTTTATCATCATTCAAAATTAAACATGGGGCAATTCTTTTGCTGATCATAAATATCTTATTTTAATATATTTCTAAATACTTCTATGCCATTTAAATGACTTTTTTCTGGGTGGAATTGAATTCCCCAAATGTTCTTATTTCTTACAATTGCTGGGAACAATAAATCATAATCAGAATATGCCTGAATAAATTTTTTGTCACATTCCACATAGTAGCTGTGTGCAAAGTAAAACTTTTGGTTTAGATAATTAAAAGTTTTCTTGTCTGTATTTAAATAATTCCACCCCATATGAGGAATTTTATATTTTATGTTTTTAAATTTTTTAACTTTTCCAGGAATAAGTGATAAACCATGTCTTTTTCCTTCTTCACTTTCGTCAAATAAAATTTGCATTCCAGAGCAAATACCAATTAATATTTTATTATTAAAATTTATTGGTTCAGAAAAATAATCTAACATAGACAAATCATTTAATCGATTTAAAGGATTATCAAATGAGCCTATGCCAGGAAGAATGTAGGCATTATATTCATCTATTTTACTTTTATCCTCTAAAATATGAACTTCAAAACCACAAAAATTTAATATTTTTTTTAATGAAAAAACATTTCCTCCTATGTTAATTATTGCTATTTTCATAAAATTAATCAGTTTTATTTTTATGTTTCACTTTATGATAGATAGGTTCCCTAAAAAATATGTCTCTTAATAATAAAAATGGTATTAAAAAAAAAGCAATTATTAATATATAATAATGACGTTTTGCCAATATTTTGTATAGATATAAATAATAAATATTTAATCTTCTAATAAAGTACTTAAAAACTCTTGTAAAAAAATTTTTTTTTTTTTTAAAATAATGTTTCTCAGTATAATCATGATTAATCCATTTATAATTTTTTTCTTCTAATAAAAAAATTTTACCCTGAAGTATCAAATCAATTTGAAAAACATAAGCCCAATTTGCCAATTCATTGTGATTTGGCTTCCAATAACCTTCAAAAGAACATTGTTTTAAAGCAAAGGTTCTATGTAAACCATAAAAAAAAGCATCATCACTTGAAAAAAAATAATTTAAAACTCTTTTTAGCAAGCTATTTTGTTCAAAAGTTTGTGGCTTGAGTAAATTTCGAATACCATCTGAATGAATAAATTCCCAATAAAGACAACCACTCACATAATCTTTATTTTTTAATAAAAAATTTTTTAGCTTGATAAGTCCCGCGGTATTTGTTTCGTCGTCATCTGCCAATAGTGTAATAAAATTTGTTTTACACTTATTAATTAAAAAAAAGATATTATCCAAAGCACCAATGTTTTTTTTATGAAAGAAAAAACTTATGTTTTTAAAATTTTTATATTTATTTTCTATTTTCTTATATTCACCAAAAAATTCATCTTCTCCATTAACTGCAACTAATATTTCAATTTCATCATCATTTGAAATAGCAGAAGTTAATGCCCTATTGAGTAAATAAGGCCTTTTATATGATGGTATTGCGATTGTAATATTGTTATTCATCTATCAAGAATATCTATATTAATAGTTAATTAAAGATATTAAACAAGACAAATATAATTAGGAATATTCTTTAATAATTTTAAATTATCAAATATTTAATAAATACTAATGAAAAAAAAATCTTTAATTATTACTGGTGCTAGTGGATTTATAGGACAACATCTAATTCCTATTTTTTTAAAAAATAATTACAACATAATTGTAGTTGGAAGAGATAAGAAAAAGCTTCAATATTTTAATTGGTTCAAAAAAGTAAAATTTTTAAAGATAGATATCAATAATAATGAAACATGGCGCATCAAAAAAATTAAAGCAGATTCTTTAATTCACTTAGCATGGGAGGGTTTGCCTAATTATGATAATGATTTTCATATAAAAAGAAATTTACCCAACAACATTGCGTTCATTAAATTTATGATCTCGTTAGGGATAAAAAATATATTGATCACAGGTACCTGCCTTGAGTATGGCAAACAAAACGGCAAACTATTCAGTAACAATAGAACATTCCCAAATAATCCTTATGCAATAGCTAAAAATGAATTGAGAAAAAAAATTGAAAAATTGTGCATCAACTTAAATATAAATTTTAAATGGGCTAGACTTTTCTACATGTACGGCAAAGGTCAAGATAGAAACTCACTTATTCCACAACTAAATAATGCAATAAAATTAAAGCATAAAAAATTTAAAATGAGCAAGGGGAACCAAATGAGAGATTATCTACCTGTTGAAAAGGTAGTGGAACAATTATTTGAGCTGTTTAATTATAAAAAAAATGGGGTATTTAATATTTGTAATGGTTTTCCAATTAAAGTGAAGGATTTAGTAAAAGAACATCTAATAAAAAAAAACTACAGAATGAAACTTGAACTTGGATTTTATCCTTATCTAAAATATGAACCTATGAAATTTTGGGGTAATCCAGATGTTGTTGAAAAAATATTTGTACCTGCAATTCCAAATGCAGCCCTTAAAGATAAAAATAAAGATCAAACTCTAGCACCAATAAATTTAAGATATAACAAAAATTTAAATTTTATAGAAAACGAAGCTTTTGATGAAAAAATAATTAATTACGACTCTATTTATGATAATAGTCAGTCATACTCTAATGAATTTAGAAAACACATGTCAAAAGTTTTTGATATTATAAAAAAGTATTTATCTAATAATTCTAAATTAGTAGAAATTGGATGTGGTCAAGGGCAATTCATTGATTTAATTTTAAAAAATGGAAATTTTAAAGTAATTGGATTTGATAAAGTCTACAGAGGAAAAAGTAACCTTATAAAGAAAAGATATTTAAACTATAGAGACAACATAGATGCTGATATGATAATATTAAGACATGTACTTGAGCATGTAATAGATCCATATCAATTTTTATTAATGATAAAAACTATATTTAAAAAATCAAAAATTTACATTGAAGTTCCAGATTATAATTGGATTAAATTGAATAATGCATTTTTTGATATAACTTACGAACACGTAAATTATTTTTCAACAGACACTTTAAAAAAATTATTTAAAAAAAATTACAAGCAAGGACTTTTATTTAACAAACAATATCAGTACATAATTGCTGATATTGAAAACCTTAATGAAAATTTTCAAATTGAATATAACTCAAACAGATGGGAGCATAAGTCTTTTAATCTTTTATTTCCTAATTTAAATATCAAAATAAAGCAAATTCTAAAAATTGTTAAAAGCAGCTCAATCTTTATTTGGGGGGCGGGAACTAAAGGGTGTATGTTTTTAAATCACTGCAAATCAGAAAAAAATTTAATTAACAAAGTTAAGTTTGCTATTGATATTAACCCAAATAAAATTGGTAAATATTTAGCAGGTTCACTTATCAAAATAGAATCAAAAGAAAAATTTTTTAAAAAATTTGAAAGTAATGACGTATTAATAATTTCTAATCCAATATATAAAAATGAAATTGTTTCTGAAATCAAAAAGACAACTTCAAAAGAAATACGAATAATAACTTTGTAGAGTAATTTTTATTTTTTTAAATTTAAAATACTTTTGGTTTGGGCTCAAATGTTAAAAATTTGCATTTATTTTTCTTTAAAAACTTGTAGTCAGAAATAATTTCTTTTTTAAGATTCCAAGCAAATATCAATAAATAGTCAGGAATATTATCCTTTAATATCTTGGGATTTAAAATATCAATATTTGTTCCAGGTATTTGTCTATTTTGTTTATAACTATTTTTATCAACAATAAATTTTATTTCTTTCTTATCTAATTTCATTACATTACAAAATATAGTTGCTTTAGCTGCTGCACCATATCCGATAATCTTTAATTTATTTCTTTTAAAAAAGTTTTTATTAAATGTTATTAAATTTTGAAGGTTATTTTTAAATCTTTTATAAAAAATGGTATTCCCTAAACCTATTTTTTTTTCTTTATCTATAAATTTTTGAACTTTTATAGATTCTTTTTTACTAATAACATTTTTCTTTTTAATAAAAACTCTAATACTGCCACCATGGGTTGTTGTCTCTTGAACGTCAAAAATAGAAATATTTCTTTTTTTCAACATTTCAAAAACAGATAAAACTGAAAAGTATGAATAGTGTTCATGGTAGAGTGTATCAAATTGAAGTTTTGTAATTACATTTAAAACATATTGAATTTCAAAAACAGCAATTGACTTTTCACTCATGATTTTGTCAAGTGTCATAATAAAATCTGAAAGGTTAGGTGTATGTGCCAAAACATTCAACCCGATAATTAAATCTGGTGATCTTACAATTTTTTTAGAATCTAAAACTTCTTTATCAAAAAATTTATTCAGTGTAGTAATTCCATTTTTTTTTGCTATATCATTTACACTTTTACTTGGTTCGATACCAAGATGTTTAATATTTTTTTTTTTAAAGTTTTTCAGTAAATAGCCATCATTAGATGCTATTTCTATAACGTATGAATTTTTATTTAGATGAAATCTTTCAATAAGGTATTTAGATAATTTTTTTGAATGTTCTAACCATGATTTAGAAAAGGAGCTATGATATAAGTATTTTTTATTAAATATTCTATTTTCATTTACAATATTTTCATTTTGTACTAAATAACAAACTTTACAGAATAATATATTTAGCTTGTATTTTTTTATCTTTTTATCTTTTTTTCTAAACTCATTAGAAAGCGGAAGTTTACCAAAATTATATATTTGAAAAAGCTTGTTGGAACCACAAGAAATGCATTTTTTCATGAATTTATATCCTTATTAGAGATTGTAAAATTTTTAATTGGCCAATTAATTTTGAGCATAGGGTTGAATGGATTTATAATTTTCTCATATTCTTTGTAATATAAATTGTTATGAATATAAACTAAAATAGTATCATCTTCTAAGGTTTGAAATCCATGCGCATAATCTTCCGGAACCAATAATACATTATTATCATTTTCTTTTAAATAAAATTTATAAACTTTATTATTTTTCACATTCACGCAATAATCTATTATTTTACCCTTTAAACAATAAACCAATTTTTTTTCCTTAAATTTTGATTGGTAATGCATTCCTCTTATTGTGCCACTTTTTTTATTAATTGACACATTTATTTCAGTAACTTTATTATTAAAGATTATTTTTTTTTGTTGATTGCTTAAAATTTTTAAAAAACTTCCTCTATTATCATCTATTTTTTTTATTTTTATTTTCCTTGGTTTTGTCATATTTTTTCTAGGTTTGTTCAATAAAAGAAAGGTACTTTTTCTAAAGGTTACTTTATTTTTTTCTAAAACGGCCTCTATAGTTTAAAAATACATCTTTTTCAGCATTTTGTAGTTCAAGTCCTAAATTATTAGACATTTCAGAAACTGCAAAATTATAATCACACAAATCTTTTAATTGATTAGGCAAAATAGCAAATTTATTATCTCTACCTTCTAAGTCATTGTTGGTAGTAAAATGTTTTTCAATAATAGTTGCTCCATTAGATATTGCATAAATAGCATCATAAATACCCCTTGCGTGCCCAGAATATCCAAAATTTTTAAAATTTTTTTTTATATAAAAAAATTTTTCAAAATTACAATTTTTATTATCTAAAGGGTAAGTGCTAACACAGTGTAAAATGTGAAAATTTTTTTCATCTTTGAATTGTTTTAAATTATCTAATTCTTTTTTTTTTAAAGCTCCTGTAGATACAATTACATTTTCAAAATCGTTTAATGATTTTTTGATTAAGTTTAAATCATATGCTTCAACAGATGGAATTTTAATATATTTTCTATTTACTGACTTTAAAATTTCATAAGTTTTTTCATCGAAAATTGATGCAAAGCATTCTAAACCTATTGATTTTGAATAATTATATAGCTCAAAATATTTTTCATAATCTAGATAAGCTTTTTTATAAATTTCGCGCCTACCATCATTATCCCATACACCTGGAACTAAATTTTCTGGATTCCAAAGCTGAAACTTAACATGCTTACATCCAGCATTTTTCGCTGAAATAATCATTTTTTTTGCAAGATCTAAATCTCCCAGAAAATTCCATCCAATTTCTGCAATAATCATTTTAATACAACCTTATTAAAAAAATTTTTCCAAAGTAAATAATTTTTTTTAGGATCATTATCAATTTTTATATATTTATTTTTAATATTGTTTAATTCTTTGATTGTATTTATTTTTAGCCAGTTATTTTCAACATTCATTGGAGATTTAATAAAATTTATAAACTTTTTTTCAGAATTAAAAAACAAATTTATCTTACTTAATTCATTTAAAAAACTAACGCCAGTTGATGATAAATTTTTAAATTGTTCCGGCATATACAATATAAAAGGCTTATTGTAAGCTATACATTCAAAAAGCATTGTGCTTAAATAATTCATTATCAAAACTTTGCTTTGATTTATAATATCAAAATTATCAAATATATGTTCATTTTGTATTTTAAATAATTTACTAATTTGCATAGTATTTAATTGGGACTGATACCTTGTTTCTGGATATATTTTATAAACATAGGATAATTTATTTTTTTTAATAAGTGAAGTTAATTTCTTATAGAATTTTTTAACATCATAATGATACCTATATAAATATAAAATTTTATCTTTTTTGATTGGTTGAAGTATATTGCAATAATCATATTTAAAGTTGTCATTCTTTATATTGAATTTATTTTTATTTCTCATTATTCTTAATGAAGGTAAATAAATTTCTTTTGGTCCAATTTTTTTTGTTCCCCAAATCAAATATTTACTACCAATTTTTTTTTCATAATAATTATTATATATAGATTTGAGTAATTTTTGATTTCCTCCATGCTGCTCAAGAAATATTTTGGTATTATATTTTTTCTTAAAATTCATCATTTGAATTTTAAGAAATTCATCTGATATATATGTGGAGTCAGAAAAAAAATAATGAACTTTCTTAAAAAGACTATCACCACTATTTTTAAGAGTTTTGAAGTTTTCTAAATAGCTAGTTGGTATAAATTTTAAAAAGGTAATAAAAAGATTTTTTTGTTTAAAGATTGAAACATCAATAAAACTAATATTGATATTCCTTTGCAATTTTTTTTTTTTAAATTTAATTTTAAATATTCTATTACAATCTGGAAGATGAATACAAGAAAAAAAGGTGTCTATAAAAATTTTTACTTTATTAAAAAAAGAAAATCTACTTTTTGAGTGCAATATTTTTATAGAAAAAATAAAAAAAATGACTTTATAAAAATAATATAATTTTTTATGCAATTCAATTTTTTTAATAGGAAAATAATAAACTTTTTTTTTATTATTATTTTTTATTTCATTAAATTCACTATGAAATTTTTCATCTGCTAAATGTGAATTAAAACTTTCGAAATCAATAGATATAAATTGTGAATTTTTTTTTTTTTTATGAGAGTTTTTTTTTAAGTTAATGAAATATAATTGCAGCATTGAATGTAACCAAGGTGCTATTAAAATTTGCCACTCATCTTCTGAATATTTTGTTTTATGATAATTATTTAAATAGGATGTAAAATTATTCAATAGATCGTTATAAAATAATTCATATTTTTTTTCATAAAAATTGTAATTATATAAATCCATATTCTCTAAAAAATTATTTTTTTTTAATATACATTTAGAATTTTAATTTTTCCATCTACCTCTATAATTGTTATAAACATCTTCTTCTATATCCTGTAAGTCGTAATTTTCTTTATTAACTTGATTCATAATTTTTATTTTTTTTTCAAATTCACAAATAATTTTCAATTGACTTGGCAATATAGCAAATTTGTTATCCCTTCCTTCTAACGAATTATCTATGGTAAAATGTTTTTCAACTACAGTTGCTCCAAGTGCTAATGCATAAATAGCATCTTCTATACCCTCTGCATGTCCCGAATAACCCACGTTATTAAATTTTTTTTTTATATAATGAAATTTTTCAAAATTAATATTTTCGTAATTGAGAGGATATGAGCTTACACAATGCAACAATGTCAGATTTTTATAATTTTTTAAATTGATTAAATTATCTAATTCAATTTTTTTTAATGCACCTGTAGAAACTATAACATTTTCAAAATCATTTAAACTTTTTTTAATTAGATCAATGTCATAAGCTTCAACTGAGGGAATTTTAATAAATTTTTTAGACACAGTTTTCAAAATTTTATAGCCCTCATCATCAAAAACGGAGGCAAAACAGGTTAAATTTTTTTCATTACAGTAATTATATAACTCCGTGTATCTATCTTTATCTAAATAAGCTTTATTATATATTTCTCTTCGACCATCATTATCCCAAGAACCTTTAATCAAATTTTTTGGGTTCCATATTTGAAATTTAATGTACTTACAGCCTGCTTCATCAGCACTATCAATCATCTTTTTTGCTAGTTCTAAATTTCCTAAAAAATTCCACCCAATTTCAGATATAATCATATAATCGTTATTTATAAATATTTTAAATTTATTATTACCTTTAAACTTAAAATTTTTATTTACAATACAATTTAATTTTAAATTGATAATTTTGCTATAGATAAATAATAATTTTTTTTTTTTAAAATTATTTTTTTTATATAAATTTTTCCAAATAAATTATTTTTATAAAATAAAAGAGAATAATTTTTTTGATTTACAAAGGATATTTTTTTGGTATCAATTTTTTTTTTTAAATAACAAGATAACAACTTGTAACTTGATTCTAATTTAGAATATTTTTTATTTTTTAAACTAACAATATCTATACCTACAATTGATTTGAAAAAAGCTACAGCACAAATATTATCTATATACGTTTTGGGATATTTAGAATATTTTGAAATATTTTCAGAAACTTTAGTAAATTTTTCAAATTTATGACAGCTAAAAAACTTTATGTTAACGTTTTTAATTGTTTTGCTAATTATCATTAAAATAACTCATAAAATAATTCATATTTTTTAAAAAAAAACTACTTCCATTTATATAAACTACTGTTTCTTTATTAAAATTATAAATATTTATTTCAACATCAAAAAAACTCATGTAATTGTTAAATGATAAATCAAAGTTATTAACTTTTATACTTTTACTATTAAGTATATTAATGTCGCCTAGATAATTGATTAATATATTATGTTTTTTTTTCTCATTTGAATTTGTTATATTTTTTATTCCTGTCGTCCAGCCAATAAAATCATTATATTTTAAACTTTCTCTTCCATGCGTCTCATTAAATATATTAATTTGGTTTTTAAATTTTAATTTCAAATTCTTTTTTAATTTTTTTAAATCTGCTGACTTGAATATCTTTTTTAAAATAAGTTTTTTGATTTTTGATTTTTGTATACTTGAATTTAATAGGGTCTCTCGATTAAAAAGGTTTTTATCAAATAACCAATTTTTGTAAGATCCCAAATTAGATTTAGATACTTTTTTTTTTAGTCTAATTTCTAATTCATTCAAAAGATATACCCACGAATAATAATCAACTATTAAATGATGGATTGTAAAAATAATATAAATCTTATTTTTTATCTGGTTAATATAAATTTTTACCAATGGTCCAGAAATAATATCAAATCCTTTTTTTAAATTATAAGAAATATTTTTTATATTTTCGTAAATTTTATATTTTAATGGTTTATCAAAATTATACTGAGCAAAATTATTTTTTTTATTAATACTTAAATTTAAGCTATCATTTTGTCTTAAAATTTCCTCTAAAATTACTTTAACTGATTTAAGTTCTTTATTTACGTTAAGTTCAATTTTTAATTTATGATAAAACATATTTTTTTTTTTATTTTTATACAGCTGGCCATAAAAAAAATTATGTAAATCAATATTATCTAATCGAATATTTAATTTTTTATTTTTTAATTTGGTTTTGTTTAAATTTATACTTGATAACAAACAATAAGGATTTTTTTTCAGTTTACCTAGTAATAATCTCTCAAAATCTTTAGTATTAATCTTGTAAATTTTTGATTGGCCCACTCTGTGGATACTTAATTTTTCTTTAACAAGGTTAAGAACAATTTTGTCGTTATCTTTTATTTTTGGATTTAAAGAAACGTCTCTAACAAACATAGAAGTAGAAATTTTTCTCATTTTATTACTGTTAGTCTCTAAAACTTTACCCTTGAATTTCTTATGATATCTATATGGAACTTTTGATATTTCTTCACATCTATGAATTTGGGATATTGCTTCTGTACCAATTAATACATAAGTTGAATTTAATTTAGAAATTAACTCAAATACTGAATTTTTACCAAAACAATTTTTATTATCAATATTTCTAAATTCATTTTTTTTCTTTCCCAGTACAATGAATGAATATATTGGATGGTTAGTATTTACATACTGAAAATTTTTTTTAACAATTTCTGAAAATGTTCCCGTAATAAGATTTTTTGGGTTACTCAAGTCTACTGAGCCTTTATTTGTAAAATCAAATGTAAAAGATGGAATTAAAACAGTTTTACCGATTTTAATACATTTTTTTACCCATTTAAGAATTTCTTTTTCAATAATATTAACATTGATATCAAAGTTCCATAAGGCTGAATGTATAACTATGTACTCTCCACTCTCTTTTAAAATTTTTGTAAGTGCTTTATCTAATTCCTGTAAAATAGTTTTCTTCTCATTTGCAACCTTATAAGTAGGAGTTAAAAAATTTTTAATCTCTTTCAATAAAACTTCATTGTTAAAAGAATAAATATCTAAATGTAATCCAACTTTTTTAAAAAGATTTTTTAAACGTACAATCTGTATTGAATTTATATTGTAAAACTTTAAGTTTTTTTCAAAATCAATTTTTGAAATTTTATCATTTAAAAAATAAGATATGACTGAATTAAATTTATTCTTTTTTAAGTTTATTTGTTTATATTTTAAATTTCTATTATTGTATAAATCAAATAATTTCTTTTTATCCACTTTGCCACTTAAATTTAAGGGAATTTTATCTATTGATAATATTAAATGAGGTCGTAAATCATTAGGCAATTTTTTTTTTATCTTTTTAAGAAAAAGATTTTTTTTATTTTTTTCGTGATTTTCAATAAATAATACAAGATTGTTTTGATCTTTATCTTTTATTACTTCTAAAATAAAGTTTTTGAATATTTTTAATGAATTAATTTTGTTTACAATTTCACTTAATTCAATTCTTACTCCATTAATTTTTACTTGGTGGTCATTTCTTCCCCAATAATAAAATTCCTTATTTTTATCTTGAAAAGCATAATCACCACTTTCATAAATTTTTTTATTTAAATACTTGTTATATTTAAAAGAATATTTAGTCAAAGCTGGCTCTTTAATATATCCATTAGATAGTTGAACCCCTGAGATTGTTAATTGTCCTAGGACAGGAATAATTAATGGTTGTTTTTTGTAATTTACCACATACAGGTTGCTGTTATTACAAGCCAATCCTATATTTGAAAAGTTATTTTTTTCTTTAGAAATAACTTTATAGGTAACATCTATTGCAGCTTCGGTTGGTCCATAAAGATTTATTAATTTAATATTGGGTATTAACTTATAAGTTTTCTTTATTAAATCATCATCCAAATTTTCACCACTACAAATTACATATCTTAAGCTTGATAGAAAATATTTTTTTTTTTCATTTTCAATAAAATTTAAAAAAATTCTCAAAATAGATGGAACAAAATGGATTATAGTTACCTTTTGTTCTACAATTTTATTATATAAATATTTTGGATTTGTATTTTTTGTATGGTCAGAAATTACAACAGAAGAATTCTTGATAATTGGTAGTATTAATTCCCAAATGGATACATCAAAAGTATAAGGAGTTTTATGAAAAAAAATGTCGTTTTTATCAAAATGAAAATTATTATACATCCATTCAATTCTATTTATTAAACTATATTCTTTATTAATAATTCCTTTAGGGTTACCAGTAGAACCAGATGTAAAAAGACAATAAAGAGAGTTGCTAAATTTTTTAGATTTTAAGTTAAGATTTTTTAAGTTAATTTTATTAAGTTTTAATAAAAAATTATCTATATCTTGAGGATTTTGAAATTTAAGGACCTTAACATCATTTTTAAATAATATATTTTTTGAAGATAAAACAAGTTTTACATTTGATTTATTAATTTGATAAAAATTTCTATCCGAATCATCTTCATAACGGAGATTTAAAAATGTTTTATTTGACAAAATACATGACCAAACAAAAATAAATCTTAAGATATGTCCACTTGCATGAATTCCAACTATATTCTTGATATTTTTTTGAGTAAGGATTATTTTTGATAGTTTAAGAGAATATTCATAAAGTTCTTTAAAATTTAATTTAACAAAATCATCTATTAAATATTTTTTTTCATTTTGTTTACAAACTAGTTTAAAATTTTCAGATAAGTTTTTAAATTTTAAATTATAATTTTCTTTATTACCTAATTTGTTTATTTTATTAATAATATTTTTTTTTAGTCTGGTATTTGAAGAGGTTAAAGAATTCATAATTTCTTCACATAAGTTTTTCAAGTTTTTTTTATCCATTAAAAAATTTTTTAATAAAATTTTAAACTTATTCTTCTTTAAAATTATACTAATAGATTCTTGCAGTTCTTGATTTAAGGAAGCTTGGTCAAATGTAAAAAAAAAATTACTACTGTTTTTTAAGACATTATTAATTTGAATTTTATTTCTGTAATAATAATCTGAAGGTAGTGTAAATTTTGAATTTAATAACTTAAAATTTTTTTTTACAAAGTTTCTATTTATCGGAACAATATTTTCAGTAAATTCTTTTTTTTTAGCAATAAAAAAAATCGAAAAATCCTCATTTTTTTTAAAAGACGCATAATCCAAAAAATTAAGAAAATTTAGTATCAATTTTTTATGATTTAAATTTTTTAAATCATAATTTTTTTCAAATGATGTGGTCTTATCTTGGTTTTTCAAAAAAACTATATTTGGTAAAATTAAGTCTTTTATTTCAAGTAAATTTGAATTTTTTTTTAACCCTTTTGTTGCTTTGTAAAAAGTGTTTACTAATTTTTGATTGTTAATTAAAATTGGTTTTTTTTCTTTATAAATAGTTTTTGCCTCACTTATCTTATGCAAAGTAATTTTTAAAAATTCATCATAAAAATTTCTATAAAAAAGAATATTATTATCAAAAAAAATTTTTTTTTTATATTTTGTACTTAAAATTTTTTCAATTTTTTTAATGATGTATAGTGAATTATTTATTAAAATTTTATAGGTACCAAAATTATTTTTAATTATTGGGCCAAAAAATGTTGAATTTACTTTATTAATATTTTTATAAAATGGTAAATCTAGATTTAATATTTCATTAAACTCCTTGTCTCTAGGAAAATATGTTCTTTCTTTTAAGCTTTGATTTCTAAAGTTTAATTGTTTCTTTTTTAATTTTAAAGTTAACCTCTTAAAAAGTAAGAAACCAAAATAATAGGTTTTTAGATTTAAGTCAAAAGCTGTTGAATTTACTCTAATTTTATATCTTTTTTGCTCAACAATTCGTCCACCATCAATAGTTGGAGTAACTTCATGCCATGTAACTCCATGATATCTTTTATTTTTATTTATAGCCCAAGATGTTGAATTAATACCTGCGTAATCTGGTAAGAAACTATCGTGTAAATTAAATGTATATTTTTTTATCTTTTTTAATATTCTTTCATCAATTATTTTTTCATTAATTACAGAAAAAAGATAATCCGTGTTGTCCAGATCCATTTTTTTCAATGATTCAGATACTGAAATTTTATTATTTATACAAAAAATTTTAAGTTTTTGATTGTTGGTGCAGACACTACTAATATTAAAATTTTGTTGATGGCAAAATACTGCGCACTTATAAACTAATTCTGTCTCTCCTACAAAACTTATAGATATTTTATTATTTACAAGTTTTCTTTTATGCTTCATTTTTTCAAAAATCTGTGATTTTTTATATGACTACAATACATTTTAACTATTCAAATTTTACTTCAATTTTATAATTTTTTAAATTATTTTATTTACTCGAAATATTTATTTTTTTTTATAATCTTAAGCTAATCTATTTTAATCATATAAATAGCTTTTGTTACACAATTTTTACTTGTTAAAAATTAGTAAAATTCACAGATAAAGATTATAAAATTTTAGGTAAATCTTTTTTAAAAATATATTTATGTTAATAAAAATTAAGACACCTAAAAAAGTTAATACAAATATTTTTTAAGCTATATTGAAATAACATTACTAAATTGTCCATATTTATATACACCCCTTGTGTCTAATATTAATTTTGAATATTTTTGTAATTTACTATAATCTATTAAGTCGTGATCTGTAATTAAAACTACTAAATGATAGGATGAAATATTCTTGTAATTCAGTTTAATTGATTTTAATTTTGAAATCTTTTTAAGAGATCTCGAATTATTAATCATTTTTACATACGGGTCGTAGTAATCAAAATCTATTTTTTTTTGTGATAATTTATTCATTAAAACAAGTGCTGGGGACTCTCTATAATCATCAACATTTTTTTTATAAGCTACACCTAATATTAAAATTTTTTCATTTTTTTTTTTACATAATTTTGTAATTTTTTTATGTATCAGTGAAATAATTTTAGAATTAGTTTCTCCAGATAATTTAATAAATTTTGTTTCGAAATTGTATTTTTTAGCAGCCCATGTTAACAGAAATGGGTCTATGGGTATACAATGGCCGCCATAGCCTGGACCAGGATAAAATGCTTGGAAACCAAAAGGTTTTGTTTTTGCAGCATTAATTATCTCAAAAATATCAATTTTCATTTTTGTGCAAAGCATCTTTAGCTCATTTACTAACCCAATATTTATAGATCTATAAATATTTTCTAATAACTTTGTGAATTCTGCTATCTCTATTGAGGAAACCTTGACAACTTTGACACTTAATAATTCATAGATTTTTGTTCCTATTCTTAAACATTCGCTTGTCATACCACCAACTACTTTGGGTATTTTAAACAAAGAATATTTCTTATTCCCTGGGTCTTCTCTTTCTGGTGAATAAATAAGAAAAAAATCTTTACCTACTTTAAATCCTCTTTTTTCAATAAACGGCAGAATTACTGATCTGCAGGTGCCTGGATATGTGGTGCTTTCTAATGACAAAGTTTGACCACTACGCAGATGTTTGCTTATGGATTTCATTGAGTTTTTAATGTAGCTCATGTCGGGAGATTTTTTTTTAGTCAATGGGGTTGGTAAGCATAATATTAAACAATCTACTTCTGAAATTTTTTTAAAATCTCGATATAATTCTAAGCCATTATTCAACATTTCTTTTATTTTGTTATTTGAAAAATATGAGATGTAACTTTTTTTAGATTTTAGTACTTTAATTTTTTTATCATCTGTATCAAAACCTAATACTTTAATTTTTTTTTTACAAAAAGCATAAGCTAATGGTAACCCTACATAACCAAGTCCTACTATTCCAATTTTTATTTTTTTATTTTTAATTAAAGATAAATTTCTAACTATATAATTTTCAATCATTATATTATATTTGTAACCGAATTATGTGCGCTTTCTAAAATTCCAATATTTTCATCAAACATTAATTTATTTCTAATTACATTGTCCCATGTAACAATTATTGAGTTATTAAATTTGTAAATTATTTCTTTATTAAAATCTAAACTATTAAATCTTCCTTTATTTAGTAGCTTAACTTTACCTTTTAGAAAACTAAATGTGGGATTGTTTTCTTTATATGCAGAAAATATAGTATTTTTCTGATTAACAATCAGTACATCAATTGCTTTTTTTATATGCTTCGGATCATGACTAATATTGTGAATATTTATAAACACTAATATATCTGGATAATAGCCACTTTTTTTTTTATAATAATTGCTACTATCAACAAGTATATCTTCTATTTTATTTATAGAAGTGTCGTATTTTTTTGATCTTTTATTTATATAAATTTTTTTTTTTATTTTTTTTTCTTTTACAAAATCTATCACTTTCTTGCTACTTGTAGATATCAAAATATCAGTAACTTCTTTTGAGCTTGAGGCGGTATTAATAGCATAATCAATTAGATATTGATTTTTATACTTTTTAAATGGAACATCTTTTATTTTTTTTATATCTTTTTTAACAGGTATTACAGCTAAAATTTTTAGTTTATAGTCACCTTGATATTTTTTTGCAGAGTGTGCAAAAATTTTTGATCTTTCTTCTATAATTTTTTTATTATTGTTGGTAAGTGATTTTTCGTGTCTTCTATAATAAAATAAAGGTAAATTAACATACTCAAATGACACTCTATTTTTTAACTTTAACCATATATCCCAACCATCTTGTGCTTTAAATTTATTTCCATATCCACCCACTTCTTTTAAGGCTCTAATAGAAATTAGACAACAAGCACCGTGTGGAGGTAAATTATTAGAGTTATTTATATTTTCTAAATAATTTTCAGTTCCAATTATTTTTTCATACTGATCAACATAATAATAACCCGAGTAAATTAATCCTTGTTTTTTACTTTTCAGCATTCTTTCCAGCATCATAGAAAGGGCATTTTCGTTTAACCAGTCATCAGCATCTAATCTTATTATAAAATTACCTTGGCATATTTTCAAAATATGATTTGAAATTTTTTGTAAGCCCTGGTTAGTTTTGTAATTAATTACTGTTATTTTTTTTTTACCTTTATACTTTTGAAATATTTTTTTTGTACTATCATCAGAATTATCATTTACCAAATAAAGTTCCCAATTTTTATATGATTGTTTTAAGACACTTTGTATTGCCTTATCTGAGTATGGTCCATAATTCTTTGAAATTATATAAACACTAATAGTGTTTGTTTGCTTTTTCATGATATCCTGCAATGTCTTTGATATTTTTATAGTCATAATTTTTAAGTATAAAATTAACTGTTTTTAGATCTTTTTTACTATCAATTGAATACTTATACTGCTTTTTAAATACTTTAGAAAAAGAAATTTTGTAAATTTTATATTTTTTATAATTTTTATAAAAGTAATTTGTAATATGCTCTTTATTGTAAAAAGTAAGATTATTTTTTTCAATTTGCTCAAGTGTTTTTGCTTTTATAAATTCTATAGTTAAACCTTCATCTATTTTTTCTTTGTTTGAATTTGTTGATATTAAGTCATATTCTTTATATTTTTTAAATTCTTTAATAATTTTTTTTATTTTTAAAATATCAATTATTGGCCTATCACCACAATATCTTAAAAAATACTTAATTTTGAAAGTCTTACAACACTCAGTAGTTCTTTTAAAAACATTGTTTTCACTTCCTCTAAAATATTTTATTCCCTTTTTTTTGGCAACTTTACATAAATAATTATCTTCTACTTTTTTTGTTGTGGCTAAAATAACCCTGTTTTTTGGTAAAATATTTAATGCTTGATCAATTACATGTTCAATTAACTTCTTTTTATTAATTAATTTTACCTTAGCTTTGTTTTTAAGTCTTTGGGATCCAAGTCTTGAAAATATTATAATATGCAATGGCTTAACTATAATATTCTTTGTACCATTCTATAAATTTTTTTACACCAACTTTATAGTTTGTACGATTTTTAAACTCTTTAAATTTATTTAATTTTGAGTTATTGCTTAATATACTTTTGACATCTCCTTTTTGGAGAGGCAAGTATTTAATTTTTGCTTTCATTTTTAAGTTTGTTTCTATTTCTTTTATGTATTGTTTTAACTTAACTAGCTTTCCGTTTCCGACATTATACTCTCTGAAAAACAAATTTTTTTTAAATTTTAATTTATCCATTAACAATATTGCCTTTACAGCATCGTCTATATAAGTGAAGTCTCTTGAGTGATTGCCATAGTTAAAAACTTGAATACATTTTTTTTCTAATATTCCTTTTGTAAATTTAAACAATGCCATATCAGGTCTTCCCCATGGACCATATAAAGTAAAAAATCTCAAAATTGTAACTTTCAGTTTATAAATACTTGAGTACGAATGTGCCATTAGCTCACATGATTTTTTTGTGGCAGCATAAAATTGTAGCGGTTTAGTGGTGTCTGTATTTTCATCAATTTTTTTTTTTAATGATTTTCCATACACACTACTTGTAGAGGCCAAAACTAAATGTTTAATTTTTTTTATTTTACATAATTCAAGGATATTAAAAGTTGCCACAATATTATTTTCTATATAATCCTTTGGTATTAAAAGAGAATGTCTAACTCCTGCTTGTGCTGCAAAATGAAAAATTGTTTCAACCTTATATTTATCCATTTTTTTAAATAAATTTTCTTTATCTCTCAAGTCAATCTTCAGAAAAATAAAATTTTTATATTCTTTTAATATTTCTATACGGGATTTCTTTATATTAATGTCATAATAACTATTCATATTGTCAATGCCCACAACGAAAGAATTGTTCTTTAAGAGTTTTCTACAGGTGCTAAAACCGACAAAACCAGCTACACCAGTTATTATTTTTATGTTTTTCATTTAATAATATTATACTAATAGCACATGATATTTCATATTAAAAAACTTTTTCCAATATGTAGGTCAATAACTGGAGCCGGGACTCTTAAAACACTTAATTATTTTAAAAAGATAAATCCTAGTTTTAAGATTATATCTTTCCAAAGTGGCCAGAAAGTTTTTGATTGGACCGTACCACTTGAGTGGAATATAAAAAATGCTTATATAAAACATTTAAAATCAGGAAAAAAATTTGCTAATTTTAATGACAATAATCTGCATGTTGTAAATTTTTCAACAAAAATAAAAAAAATTCTAGACTTAAAAGCCTTAAAAAAATATATACACATACAAAAAAAGCAGCCTAAAGCCATACCTTACGTCACTTCTTACTATAAAAAAACTTGGGGATTCTGTTTGAATCAAATCCAATTTAAAAGTCTGCCGAAGGGCAAATATGAAGTTCTTATAGATAGCAATCATAAAAAAGGTCAACTAAATCTCGCAAGTGCAATACTAAAGGGTAAATCAAAAAAAGAAATTTTTTTTAGTAGCTATGTTTGTCATCCATCAATGGCAAATAATGAATTATCTGGTCCTGTCTTACTAAACGAAATATTAAATTATGTAAAAAATATTAAAAATAGAAAATTTACTTATCGTTTTGCTCTTGTACCTGAAACTATAGGTTCTATTTGCTATATTCATAGATTTAAAAATAACCTTAAAAATATTATAGCTGGTTATAATCTTTCTTGCGTTGGCGATGAAAGAAATTATAGCATTATAAAAAATCAAGACGAAAATTGTATATCAACACAATCACTTGAAAGCGCCCTGGTATCAAAAAAAAATGTTAAGATATATTCTTATCTAGATCGTGGTAGCGATGAAAGACAATACTGTTCACCTCTAATCAAAATACCACTCAGTGGTTTCTGTAGATCTAAATATGGTACTTTTAAAGAATACCATACATCTCTGGATGATCTGAATTTAGTAACCCAAAAGGGTATGGAACAATCATTACAAGTTTTTAAGACAATTATTAGTTCTTTTGAAGGTGGATTAAGGCCAATAAGTAACGTTTATTGTGAGCCAAAATTAGATAAATTAGGAATTTACCCCACCCTCTCAATTAAAAATAATGATAAAAAATATGCTAAGAAAATTTTAAATTTCCTAGCTTATAGCGATGGTAAAAGAAATATATTTGAGATAGCAAAAAAAATTAATATTGATCTTAATCAAATTAATCTTATCTCTAAATTTTGTAAAAAAAATAAATATATTAAATAGTTTTTAGATTATTTTTTTTCTTAAAAAAATTTTAGCATTTTTTTCTTCTTTTTTTATTCCAAAATTTATTATACCTTTAATTTTTCTAGCATGAGCTATTTCTTTTATCATGTTTTTAAAAGTAATCTCATCAATTGAAACTGGTGCATCAACACACTTTTTGTCATTTAATAATTTGAAATGTTTTTCTATGACTGTTGCCCCCATTAAATAAGCATATGTTGGAACTTTTATACTTGTTGAATGATCAGATAAACCAATATCACATTTAAAATTTTGGCTTAAAAAATTAATATTATTTAAATAAGATGTCTCTTCTTTATTCGGATATGATGAAATGCAGTGCAAAATACATTGATTAATTCTTTTTTTATTTAGAATTTGATAAAGTTTTTTTATTGACTTTAGTTTTGCCATTCCAGTTGAATAAATTATTGGTTTTTTAGTTTTAATAATTGCATCTAATAATTCATAATTTTCTATATCAAAAGAAGCCACTTTAAAAAGTGGTACATATAAACTATTCAGAAACTCTACCGATTCTATGTCAAATGGGGTTGAAAAAAAAACTATTCTTTTTTTTTTGCAATAGTCATTTATTATTTTAAAATCTTTAAATTCAAATTCACATTTCTTCAAAATATCAAAAATTGGACTATCTTTTTTAACTCTTTTTTCAGTCTTGTATGTTTGAAATTTTATTGCATTAGCGCCAGCTCTTTTTGCTGCATCTACAAGCTTGAGGGCCTTTTTTAAAGAGCCACCATGATTAATTCCTGCCTCTGCTATAAAGAAAGGGTTATTTTTATTAAACATTATATTGAATATCCTCCATCAACTATTAAGTTTTGTCCAGTTACATATTGATTTGCAGGATTTGATAAATAATATATTGCAAAAATAATATCCATTGTTGTTGCCATTCTTTTAATTGCTAGTTTTTCTATGTATCTTTTTTGAAATTTATTTGTTTGAGTTTTATTGCTCTTTATACCACCTGGAGAAATACAATTACAGAAAGTACCTCTGTTAGATAGGGCTTTTGCAAAATATTTGGTCAATTGAATAATTCCAGCTTTTGTTGCACCATAAATTTCTGAATTCATCCTGTCACCCTTCCTGTACATATCAAGATCAGGAGCACAAGAGCCATATATTGATCCAATATTAATGATATGCAATTTATTTATTTTTTTGTGTTTCTTTGAGACTTCTATAATCATGTTAATTGTACCTTTTAGATTTGTAGCATATACATTATCTAATTCTTCATCAGTTCTTTTTATGAAATGACTAAAAATTGATGTGCCAGCATTATTAACTAAAATATCAATTTTTTTTTCTTTTTTAATAATAGAATTAATAATTATTTTACACTCTTTTTTATTCGAAACATCTAGTGTTAATTGTTTTAAATTTTTTTTTTTTGATAATTTACAGGATATGTCTAGAGAATAGACCTTACACCCAAGCTTTAGATAAAATTTGCATATATCAAGACCTAATTGTCCAGAACCCCCTGTCACTAAAACAACTTTATTCTTAAATAAGTTTTTATTAAGAAAGCTATAAGTTTGCATCATAAATTTTATTTAAAGTTTTTAATTGTGATTCGCTTGATATAATTTTATTTTGTTTTTTATAAATTGTAGACTTTTCTTTGTAACTTAAATCTAGAGAATGTTGAATTAAATTTTTCATATTTTTTTTAAAGTTACTTGATATTTTGCACAAAGATATTGCTCCATTTTCTTGTAAAATCTTTAGATTTTTTAATTGGTGTCGATATTGCGGTACGCTTATAATAATTTTATTAAAGTAAATTGCATCAAAAACTGTTAGCCCCCCAGAGCATATAACTAAGTCAGATTGACTCATTAAATCAAAAAAATTACTTTTTGATTTTGGTATAACAAATTTTGAATTTTTTATTACAATTTTCTTAATTTTATCATTTATTTTTTTATAATCATAGCCTCCAAAAAAAACAAAGATTTTTTTTATCTTATTTTTTTTTGATATTTGTTTTCTTTTATTTAAAGAGGGAAGTATGTTATTTTTAAAATTTTTTAATTTATGTTTATTATTAAGGTCATTGTTTAGTGGGTTTATAAAATAATCAATTTTAATTTCTTTTTTTTTTAATATATCAATTCCAATAACTTTCTTAAAATTTTTTTTAATCAGTTTTACAAAATTACTATTAATTCTAGATAATCTATCAAGTATAATAACTCTTGAATTAAAATTCTGTAAAAAAAAAATTTCCTCCTTGGAATAATCTAATATTTTTGCACTTAATGTCTCATATCTAATATTATGTCGATTTAATATTTTTTTAGTAATTTCATATTTGCCTGTGGTTTTTGTGATAAATAATAATTTTCTTTTATTAATTCCTTTTTTAATTAAATAATTATAAATATTTATACATCTATACAGGTGCCCTGTACCAAGCTCTGGTATATTGCCACTATCTACTCTAAAAATAAAAGAATACACAAATAATTATTTTTTAAAAAAATTTAAAATTTTATCACAAATAAAATCAATTTTTTGAAATGTTAAATGTGGATATAAGGGAAGGCTAATCGTATTTTCCCCAACATTATAAGCTATTGGAGCATCTTTTTTTGACCAGTTAAAATTTTTTTTATAATAAGTCATACTATTTATAGCTCTATAATGAATTCCAAAACCAATTTTATTCTTATTTAAAAACTCTACTAATTGATCTCGTGTTTTATTTGTTTTTTTACAGTCTATAAAAAATAAAAACAAATGATACGAGTGTGTTATTTCTTGGTCATCAAATTCTTGAAATTTAATTGGTAACTTTAAAAGTTTTTTTCGATAATATTCATGTATTCTTTTTCTTTTTAACCAAAAATTCTGTACAGATTTTAATTGTGATAATCCCATCGAAGCATTTAAATCTGGCATGTTAAATTTATAGCCTGCACTAAGCACATCATAATAATAAATATTTTTTTTTTGTTTATTTGGAAAAAACCGTTTCCAGGCATCTTTACTCAATCCGTGTAATCTATTTTTTATTATAAAATTATGTAAAGTTTTATTTTTCGTAGTAACCATACCACCTTCACATGTTGTTATGTTTTTATTAACATAAAAGCTGTAACAACCTGAATATCCAAAATTTCCAACTTCTATACCTCTATATTTAGACTCAATCGAATGTGCACAATCTTCAATCAACTTGATATTATACCTTGAAACAATTTTTTTTATTTTATCCATATTGCAGGGTAATCCCGCGAAATGAACAATTAGTAAAGCTTTAGTATTTTTATTTATTTTTTCTTCAATTTTATCCTCATCTATATTTAAGGTATTCTCTTTTATATCTACTAAAATAGGCTTTCCACCAGCATGAATAATGCAGTTCACTGTTGAGCAAAAGGTCATCGGTGTTGTTATAACTTCATCATTTTTTTTTAATTTTAAACTTTTTAACGACAAAAATATTGCTGATGTACATGAGTTTACTGCTAAAGAAAATTTTGATTTTTTATAATTTGAAAATTCTATTTCAAATTTTTTTGATAGTGGACCTGTTCCAATCCATTTTGAGTCTAAATTTGACTTAATTGATTTATAAAAATTTTTATCAATACAAGGTTCACCAAATGCAATATTTTTTTTATTTGATTTCATTAAATTTTTTTTTATCTATAAAGCCACTCAAGTTTGCAGCTTCATACACATCCCCTATTTTAAGATTTTGCCTTTCTTCAATTATTCTAACAAAAAGAGATGCATTTAAATAATCATCATATGTTCCCATATCAAACCATGTTACACCTCTATCTAGGTGATAATTTTTTATTTTATCTTTTTTTTTTAAATAGATATTTAGTAAGTCTGCGATTTCATACTCACCTCTTTTAGATATTTTTAATTGTTTGCTATAAGCTATTGCCTTATGGTCAAGAAAATACATTCCTAACACTGCATGGCTTGAATAATTTTTTTTGGGCTTTTCATGAATTTTTTTAATATTATTATATTTATCATATTCGGCTATTCCAAAACTTTCAGGTTTGGAAACGGTATGAGTAAATACTGAAGGTACAACATTTTTTTTTAAAATCTCTTGGATATTATTTATCAAATTATTGCCATAAAAAAAATTATCTCCTAACATTAATAAAAAATTATCTTTTTTAATAAAATTTTCACACTCTTGCATTGCTCCAACTATTCCATTAGCTTTTTTTTGTATTTTATATGATATTTTTATCCCAAGTTGCTTTCCATCTTGAAATAATTTTTTATAATTTTTTAAATCATTACGATTACAAACAATTAACACATCCTTAATCTTACTTAATATCAAAATTGATAAAGGATAGTAGATCATCGGTTTGTTATAGATATTTAAAAAATGTTTATTAATTAGTTTTGTGGTTGGCCATAATCTCTTACCCGTTCCAGCTCCTAAAATAATACCTTTTATCATTTTACAACCCCTAATCTTTGGCCTTTATAATTTTTTTTGGTAAACTTTAACCATTTTTGATTATCAGAATACCATTTAATCGTTTCTAATAAATTTTTGTCAAACGAATTGATTTTATAATTTTTTAAAATTCTTTTAGCCTTGGATGAATCTAGTGAATAGTTTTTATCATGTCCCGGTCTATCTTTTACATGTGTTAAATAATTTTTTAGTGGATTATCTATTTTTAAAATTTTAAAAATTTTATTTATTAATTTAATATTACTAATTTTTTTTCCACTCCCAACATTATAAATATTACCCTCCAATCCTTTATGCATAAAATTTATTAATAACTCACAAAAGTCGTTTACATAAATCCACTCTCTATTCTGCTTACCATTTCCATAAATTGGTATTTTTTTGTTTGCCTTAAAATTAGATATTATTGTTGGAATAAATTTTTCAGGAAATTGGTATGGCCCAAAATTATTACATGCTCTAATAATTATTGCAGGTAATTTAAAAGTTTTATTATAAGACTTGATTAACATGTCTGATGATGCTTTTGATGATGAATAAGGGGACGAAGGATTAAGAGCATCTTTTTCTTTTGATGATTTCAAAACATCTCCGTACACCTCATCTGTAGACAAATGAATAAGCCTTTTAAAATTTTTATTACTTCCATTAATTCTAATATTTTCTAATAAATTTAAAGTACTTAATATATTATTTTCAATTGTTTTTTTTGGGGCATCTATTGATCTATCCACATGAGACATTGCAGCCAAATTATAGATGTAGCTTGGCTTGTATTTGATGAACAGCTTTTCAACTTCTTTGAACTTGTTCATGTTAATCTTTTTAAAAAAATAATTACTTTTATTTTTATATTTTTTAAATTTTTCAGGAACCGAAGCATAGGAAACTATGTCAAAATTAAAAACTTTTAGCTTTTTATGCAACAAAAGTTTTATTAAATTTGTTCCAATAAATCCTGAACCACCAAAAACAAACACAATTTTCATTAGATAATAAATTTTTTAAGTTATATATATACGTACAATTATATAGTGAGATAAATATTAATGAAAACAAAAAAAGGATTCAATTTATACAGAAAAGCTAAAAAAATAATTCTTAATGGCAATATGCTTTTATCAAAAAGACCTGAAATGATTTTGCCTGAGAAGTGGCCAACTTATTTTTCAAAAGCTAATGATATATATGTTACCGACTTAGATAATAATACCTATTTGGATATGATGTGTATAGTGGGTCATAATATTCTAGGTTATGGAAACAATAAAATTGATCAAAGAGTTATAAAAGAGATTAAAAAAGGTAATATGTGCTCACTAAATAGTGAGTATGAAGTTTTACTAGCTGAAAAATTAATTAAACTTCATCCTTGGGCAAAAAAATGTACATTTGCAAGATCTGGGGGTGAGGCAAATGCCATAGCCATTAGAATTGCTCGAGCTTATAATAAAAAAGATAATATTGCCGTTTGTGGCTACCATGGTTGGCATGATTGGTATCTATCTTTAAATTTAGAAAATCCAAAAAACCTTAACACGCACCTTTTAAAGGGTTTGTCCACAGATGGGGTGCCTAAAAAATTAAAAGGATTAACATCTACATTTAATTATGGTGATTTTGAAAAGTTAAAAAAAATTCACAAACTAAAAAAGCTCTCTGCAGTTATAATGGAAGTTTGCAGAGATACACTGCCAGATGAAAAATTTTTAAAAAATGTAAGAAATTTTACAAAGAAAAATAACATAGTTCTTATTTTTGATGAATGTACAACTGGTTTCAGAAGATGTTTAGGAGGAATTCATAAAACAACAAGTATCCAACCTGATTTAGCAATGTTTGGTAAGGCTCTTGGTAATGGATATGCCATTACAGCAGTTCTCGGGAGTAAAAAAATTATGGATAAAACGAGCAAAAGTTTTATTAGCAGCACTTTTTGGAGTGAAAAAATAGGTTTTGTTGCAGGCCTATCTACTATCGAAGAAATGGAAAAAACTAAAAGCTGGAAAAAAATTATATACTTAGGGAAATATATAAATAAAGAATGGCTGAAATTAAAAGCCAAATATAATCTTGATTTTCAAATTAAAGGTATCGAGTCAATGACATCATTTGTTTTTAAAAAAAATCACTTAAAATACAAAACATTTATTACTCAAGAAATGCTCAAAAATAATATACTAGCAACAAATATGATTTTCCTAACAACCAAACATGATAAAAAAAAAATAAATAGATATTTGAAAATATTGAATATTATTTTTAAAAAAATTTTTTATATTGAAAAAAATAATTTAAAAATTGACAATTTTATAGAAAGCCCTGTTTGTCATGACACCTTTAAAAGATTAAATTAATGAACCTTTATATAGAATTAGAGATTTACAACAGAGAAATACAATCAAAAGTGTTGTTAGCTCTAGAAGCTGTGAAAAAGGGATATAATGTAATAATTGCACATAGATCTATAATTCAAAAATTGGCACTAGATGATAAATTGCCTCCTGGAATTATACATATGAAAGATGCAAATTCTACTAAGGAACAAATAGATGTGTTCAAAAAACTTAAAAAAAAACAATTCTATCTTACAGCCCAAGATGAGGAATCAGGCCTACTAAACGATACTTATAAAAATTTTGCAAAAATTAGGTTTGGTAATTTTAAATCTTTTAATTATTTAAGTTTTTTTTTGTTGGGGTGAGAGAGACTTCCAATATCTAAAGAAAAAAATAAAAATAGCACTAAAAACTGGTTCACCTAGGTTTGACTTATTCCATAAACTGAAAAGAAAAAAAGGGAAAAGAAAAAAAATACTCATTATATCAAGCTTCAATGTCACAGGAGTTAGGTCATTTGCTGACAGGATTTTTGCAACAACACATCCGGGAAGTTCTATGAAAGAACGTTATAAAATTGCAGAAAAATTTGCCTACAATATGGAAAGCATTCACGCATTAAAAGTTTATCATTTTGTAAACTTAACGAGATTTTTATCCAGAACATTTAAAAATTATGACATATATTTAAGACCCCACCCAAATGATAACATTGATGATTGGAAAAAATTAATTAATGATAATACAAAAAATATTAAAATCGATAGAACAAAGGATATTTCGCTGGATCAATCGATTTTAAGTTCAAATTTTGTGATTCAAAATGGATGTACATCAGCTATTGAAAGTCTTTTATTAAATGTTCCATGCATAAGTTATATACCTCAAGAATGGAAAGAGGATGAACTGGCAAAGTTTCCAAATTCCTTGGGCACAAAAGCTACCAGTCATCTTGAAGTAAAAAAAATTATACAATCAAATTATGTAAAAAAAACAAAAATTAGATATCAAATATTAAAAAAAAGATTGCTCTTAGAAAAAAATTATTATTCTAATGAAAAACAAGTAGAATTTTTCGATAAACTAAAACAAAAATCTAAAAAATTTAAACCAAATATAATTTTTAAAACTAAATATTTTATAATTAAAATTTTAAAGAAAATTAAAGATATAATATTTAAGAGAAAAATAAGCCCTGTAGAAAAAAAATTTCCTAGATTTAATGATAAAGAAATTAAAAAAACTATTCATGAAATATCTATTATTACTAATAAAGATGAATATTTGAAAACTAAGTTTAATATTATAGGAGAAAGATTTTTATTTTTAACAAAATAAGTATATTAATTTTTTTTATAAATTACCTCAAATAATGTTGACGTTATTTTTGTTTTTCCTTTCAAAATTTGCCAATACAAAGGAGAGAAGCCTCTATTTTATGGTAAATTAGACTCGTGATTAACTATAAACCTTGTTCCTTTGTTCAAAAATTGTTCAGGAATTATTTTAAAATAACTGATTACAAAACAAATATCATATTTTGAAATAATTTTATCATGCTCTGTAAAGATTTTAACATTTTTTTTGAATATGGTTTTTATTTCTTTTTTCCTATTATGATAAAACCACGACGATCTAGATGTAAGAAAACAATAATTCATTAAAAAATATTTTTTCTTCTTAATTTTTGTTTAATCATATTTTGGCTCATTATCTTTTTTATGTTTTTATTTTTTTCAATTATATTAGCTATTTCTTTAACAAAACCAAATTGGTTTAGTTTTATTAATTTACCAATTATAAACTTTACAACAGTAATATCTGATTGATAATCTATAGAGTACCTATACTGCGAAAAATCTAATTTTGAAAAAAATATTTTCTTTTTAAATTTACCTGAATCCCAAAATTTATTAGTAACATGTTCTCTATCATGTTTATTTAATTTTAATTTATACATTTTGTTTAAAGCAGCAAAAGTAAAAATTTCTATATCAGAGCCATCTGGATATTTTTTATTTTTTTCTGGTAAGGTATTTGCCAAATATTCAGTTTTATTTTTTTGAAAGTTCTTATACATTTTTTTAACTAAATAAGGATCAATTAAAGGACAGTCAGATGTAACCCTTATTATATTTCTAACTCTGAATGTTTTTGCACAATCAAAATATCTTTTTAAAACATTATTTTCTGATCCCTCAAAGTATTTTATCTTGTACTTATCTAAAATTTTTATAATTTTAGAGTTATTTGGGTTTTTTGCTAAGGCAAAAATTATTTTATTACTTTTAAAAACCTTCAACAATCTTATGATTAAAAAATCAAGTATAGTTGAGTTTTTATGTATTTTTTTTAAAATTTTGTTTTTAAGTCTCGTGGAATTTAATCTAGCTTGTATTATAACTGCGTAACTATTATAAAGATTTTTATTCATATGAAATCATCTAAAATAAGACTTTGTTTGTTTGGAACCAGTATATTAAATGAATATATTTCTCAAAACTATAAAAAAAACCACATAGAACATATGTGTATTATAACACATGCAATTGATAACAGAGATTTTAAATTATTAAATAAACATAGATTATACCCCCAAAAAAAAAATATTAAATGTAATATTTATTATCTACCTAAGTATGATGAAGAAAAAATTATCAAAATTTTAAAAAAAAATAAAATAAATTTTGGCCTATCTAGTGGCTGTCGATTTATTTTTAAAAACAAGATCATAAAATATTTCAATAAAAAGTTTTTTAATATTCATGACTCTTACTTGCCATTTTATAAAGGTGGTGCTCCCTTATCATATTCGATAATGAATCAAGAAAAATATATTGGGGTAAGTTTTCATGAAATAAATAAAAAAATTGACGGTGGAAAAGTTTTTTATAAAAAAAAAATTCCAATTAAAAAAAATGCAAAACCAATTGATGCTCTAAATTATTTTTATAATTTTGTAAAAAAAAATATTTTTAAATTTATTAAATTAAAAAGAAAAATATCAATCCATAATAATTCTCAAGGAACTTATTTTTCTAGATTAAATTCGGAGATAAATGGTTTTTTAAATTTGAATTGGACAGCTAAAGAATGTATTTCTTTTATAAATAGTTTCTCAGACCCTTACCCAGGCGCTCATGTACTTTATAAAGGAAAAAATGTTGTTATTAAAAATGCTAAAATTTATTCTAACAAAAAATATCACTCCTTTTTAAACGGTAAAATAACAAATGTTGGTAATGATTATATAAAAGTAATAATGGGTAACAAAATAGTTGAATTAAAAAATTTATTTTTTAAAGATAAAATTATTATTCCAAAACTTTTTTTTAAATCTGGTGAAACTATCTATAACTTAGACGCTGATTTAACTAGAGCTAAGAAATTAATTCATAAATACTTTTAATGAATCAGATTATCAAATAGTTTTTTAAAGTTTCCCTCTTTATTACTAATATTTTTAAATGTGCCTTCTTGTATTATTTTTCCTCACTCAAAAGATAAACATAATCAGCATTTTGAATCATTTAAATCTAATTTTTAAAATTGCGTAAGAGATTAAAGTTGATGAAAAATATTTCAAAAAATTAGTTAAAATAAAAAAAGCAAAAAACAAATAAACTTGGTTTACTTCCAAAATATATAATCTTTGGTTACATCTTTTTTTGGATCAAGTTTTTTTAGATATATTTTTTTCATAAGGGATGATTAAAAACTATAAATAAAATTTTGTATATAGTAATTTTTCTTGTTTCGGATAAATATAAGCATAAAGATTATTTTTTTGCATACTCAATTCATACATAGACTTATATATTCTTTGCCATCCATTATTTTTATAATACTTAAACTTTGATTTTTTACATAAAAGCATAGAGCTTTTATTTTTCTTAATTAAAAATTCTTTAATCTTATTCATATGTAAATCAGATACTTTAGATTTATGACATATTTTTTTGCCTCTAAATTCATTACTAACAACATGGGTATCAAAGTAATAATATTTATTCTTTTTAAATTTTTTATTAATCAAACTTTTTAATCTCAGGGCAGTATAGCCTGCTAGCTTCCTATTTACATAAGTCTCTACATGAATATCATTATTTTTTAAATTTTTATCTGCCCATTCTTTATGTTCGGCTTTAGTGTATTTCCAATTTAACCTTTTAATATCTATTATCTTTTTTAATTGATTGCTTTTTAAATCTTTATGTAAGGTGAATTTATGAAGTATTTTCATTAATAATTTTTCAATTAAGATGAAAAAAGCTTAAACAAGTATTAAGATCTGGTTCCATTCTATTGGGTTTTCTAAAAAAGATAATATGTCCTCCAATTTCAGTATTATTCCAATGAGACTTTCTGTCTAAAATCCTTCTTAACAATCTACTATCCATTTTGCACATTATTTTTCTTACTTTGGATGTTCCATTTATAAATTTAATATCTTTGCTTTCAATACACAAATATACATTTGATTTTATACTTATATTAAGCCTATTTATTCTATGTACAAATTAATATAACATACTCTAGATTTAAAAATTAATATTTCCCTATGTCAATATTGTCAATTAAACACTACAAACCTTTTAGAAACTTAGTTACACAAAATAAAAAAAAATTTTCTTTATTGGTGCTATTACTCTCTATAGAAGTAGTGGTAATTACAGCCTCTGTCGTTAGCACTATTCCACTTGTAGATTTCATTTTAGATCCAGAGTTAATAAGCCCAAACAAATTAACATCTAAAATTATAAACTATTTAACATTACTTAACTTAAAAGCCAGTCTTGCGTTATTTTTATTTATTTTTATTTTCTCTAATGTTGTAAAAGGTCTTATTTCTTTAATTATATTTGATCAAATAACTAGTATTCAAAATTTTGTAGAAACTAGATACACTAAAAACCTTTTATTAAAAATTCTTCATTCTAACTGGAAATTTTTTTCCAATAAAGACACTGGCATGATGATTAATACCTCAACAAAGATTATAAATGATATTAGTACAGGGTTTTCACAAACTGCTTTGCATCTATCTTTATTATTTAAACTTTTAATTTACACAATAATACCAATATCATTAGATTGGAAAATTTTTTTAACTACAGTTTTTTTTGTAATAATTTGTTCACTACCCTTAAAGTTTTTAAATTCCTTTGCAGGTATTTGGGCAAAATCAGCGATCAAGAACAATAGTATATTTTTTCAAAACCTTAGTGAAACTTTTAACGCTGTTAAGCTTGTTTTTGGATATAATTTACAATCATTTTCAACAAACAGGATAGTTAATCCTTTAAAAGAATACCTAAAATTCCAAAAAAAAAAAATTGTTGCTGAAAATTTTATTATTACTAGCATTCAACCACTTATGCTCATTTGTGTATCAGCAATATTTGTAATTTTTTATAACAATACTTCTGACTTATCTAAATTAGGTGCAATTTTTTGGAGTCTGGTATCTTCTTTTCCTATCATATCTCAAATTTTTAGAGGGAATTTTAATTTACTAAGTTTAGCACCTTCAATAAGTCATTATGAAAAATTTTATTCTGAAGCAAGGGCTTTAAGCACTTCAAATTCTAACGACACATGTGACAAAGAAATAATAAATAGCCTTAAAAATAAAATCGAATTTAATAATATAAGTTTTTATTATACCCCTGAAAATCAAATATTAAAAAATTGTTCATTTAAGATTGATAAAAATGATTTTGTATTATTAGTGGGAGAATCAGGGTCGGGCAAATCTACTTTAATTGACATCCTCATGGGTTTTCAAAAGCCCATTGAAGGTGGAGTATTTGTTGACGGCAAAAATCTTGAAAAAATAAACATCAACTCATATAGAAATATAGTTGGTTATGTGCCACAAGAACCTTTCTTATTTAATACCTCAATAGTTGAAAATATTAAATTAGCAAAAAGCAATTTGCAGTTAGAAGAAATTAAAGATGTACTTAAGATTACTAATTGTAATGAATTTATTAGTAAATTTAAATATGGATTAGATACAATAGTTGGTGAAAAAGGAACAAATTTATCTGGTGGGCAAAGGCAAAGGTTGGCTTTGGCTAGGGCATTGGTTAGAAATCCTGAGATACTTATTTTGGATGAACCTACAAATTCACTTGATGCCCACTCGTCTAATTTAATATACTCAACACTAAAGAATATTAGTAAAAAAATGACTATTATTCTGATTTCACATCAAACACTAAATGATGAAAATTTTGATAAAATATTTTACTTAAGAAATAAAAAATTTGAGACTAAATAGTATGTATGATTTAAATTATTTTTTTAAGTGCATAAATCAAGCCAATTGATCCAACTAATGCTTTGAACTCCTATTCCTCTGATTTAATTTACTTAACAATTAGAAAATTAAAAAAAATGACAATGATTTTAATTTCACATTAATCTTTAAAAAAATAAAATTTAGACAAAGTTTTTAATTGATGATAAAAAAAATTAAGTTATTATAATTTATTATTTTGTATTCTAGTATTTAGTTCGTATTAAGTATTGTGGTATATTAATATTTTTACTTTCGTAGTTTTTATCATTAAATTCATTAATTTTTTCTAAATTAAACCTTTTATCATTTTTCCAAAAATCATGACTATACTTATGATCTCCTTCAGTTCTATTTTTATTCGAACACGAGATTACAGCATTAGAATACTTTGAAATTATATCTAAATATTTATCTAGCATTTCTTTATTCATTTCACAGAAAGAGCATGAATTTATTACAATATCGAATTTGATATTTTTATCTAGACTCAAATAATTTTTAACATCACATAAAAATATAGTACCAAATGAAGAATATAATTTTAATTTATTAAAATCTTTATGAGATTTAATTCTAATGATATCATAATCTGTAAAATTTTTTAAATACAATTCTGCTAAATCCAAAGTTTCATCTAAATCACAAATGAAATAGTTTTTAATACCAAGACCCATCATAATTTCTGCCATAACTCCATAACCACCTCCTATTTCCAAGATGCTTAAATTTGAAAGATTTTTAATGAATTTTTTTAAGTTATATGCTTGTTCTGCACATTTTATATAAACGCCATTAACTTTATATTTTTTGCGCTTATGAGTTAAGCTTAAAAAACTTCCATGTTCATGCTTGCTTTCGGGTAAAAATATTTTTATATCACTAGGAAGTTTATCGTACAAATTTTTTAATTTCTTTTTAAGAGTATTAATTTTTTGAAATTTAAATATTTTTTGAAAAAAAACTTGAAATTTACCAAAATTACTAGGTTGTATAGATTTGTTGTATATAAAAGGTGAGGGATATTCATATAGCCCCGAAATTGTTTTAAAGTTGTGAAAGTTATGAATTCCAACTGTTTTGAAATTCTTAGAATTTATTGCATTTTTTTTCCAAGTATTGCTTTTAAAGAAAATTCTTACCATTGGTATGTGTATATTTTAAAATTTATCATTTAATAAATAATTCTTTATGATTTTTTTTAAAATACAATTAAGAATATCTTTTACTCTAAAAATTTTTTTCAGTGCATAAATCAAGCCAATTGAGCTATTAGTACTGGTCAGCTACACGCATTACTGCGCTTCCACATCCAGCCTATCAACGTG